>Ga0310123_10002818_pt1 | contig 13670 bp, 13 predicted proteins | sample CB6_AW_1057_MG_FD_203505 | JGI IMG/M metagenome (GOLD analysis project Ga0310123, IMG submission 203505) | Marine microbial communities from Western Arctic Ocean, Canada - CB6_AW_1057 | ecosystem: Environmental > Aquatic > Marine > Oceanic | place: Canada: Western Arctic Ocean | collected... | reverse complement strand
AAATAGCACACGCCTTCTCGGACGCCAAAATAGTCCATCTAATACGCCATCCCCTAGACACTTGCCTAAGACGCACTCACGTGACCTCGCGTATGAACAGCAGTATCGGAAGAGTTACCTTGTTGGCAGCCTACCAATGGCTCAATTGGAACAGGGATCCAGACACGGATGACGATTACCTGCGGAATGCTGCTTCCTGGGTATTTCAGGTAGACCGGGTCGTCCAGTTTCGTAAGACGTTGGGAAATGAAAGATACGTAGAAATAAAATATGAAGACTTGTGTACCAATCCGCAAACCGTATCCGACCAGATAGCCGCGTTTCTTGGTCAACCAACTGTCAGCTCCAAACTGATGCAACAAATTGACAATGCCAGAAGGCGCAAGTGGGTGCAAAACGATGAACGAGCCGCCAAAGTCTGGTCTATATGTGAGAATACGGCGACTGTTCTGGGATATCGATATCCCGATTAGTTCCAGATAATCAAAATTGGTATCCGTGGATGGAGATCTCTTGGGCACAAACCAGTTCAATCGTCCGTCGCTGTTTGTCCGACAAGACTTCTTGGTACGGCCTGCGATCGGTCCGATGTTCTGATTTCGCGCGGACCCCGAGGTCACCGTCGAACGGCACGCCCAGCCGCTTGAACAATGCTGCCAAATCGTCTAGCAGATGCTCGTACCGCAATACCTTGTCCACGATAACTTCCCCTTTCCGGTCGGTGTACCAGAAAGCATTGGGAACAAAATCACCTCTGGCAAAATATTCCTCCAGTGACAGTTGCCCGCCGACACGATCTTTCATCCAGAAATAGTGTGAAATTGCCTTGTCCCAAGGATTCCGCTCGACACAAAATTTGAAGTATCCGTTCCAGGTTGTCTCGGCTAACCGGGCCCGAATCAATCGAGCTGGAATATGGGACCAGAACTTGTTGCGCTGATGCCAATCTTTGAGGGTTCGCCTCCACCCGTAGCCGGCTCTCGTGACCAGCTCGGGAAAAGGATTAAATCGTCCCTGGTAGTTCCGCGGCCTGTGAGGTTCAACGTGCGGGCCTATCGGCGTGACAATATCGTGGTCGTCACAAAGCTGAGACAGAAGGACCTCAATGCTGGTTCCAGCCGTTTTCCTAGTCTTGACGAATATGAATTTGAATTTGTGAGATACGATCATGGCAATTCACAAAGCCCGGTTCGCAACATGTCGTTTGCCTACTAGGAAATAAATTGCTCTCGCAACGTGATATTCGCGTATCCACCCGTTAAGTCGATGAAGTCAGTCAATGAAGTCAAATGATCGCATTGCTGTTTTTTTAATTATGAATTGGTTGTTGGGTAGGGCATATATTGGCGCACCTACAGCTTCAACGAAATAGACTGCAAATGGGAATACCAAGGTCGGTTCAAATTTTTTGTCGTGTTGCCAAATGGTGCTGCTGAAATCATCACCGCCAAGCCAGCCACCAGTTCGAATTTTGGGATATACATTGATAAGGTCGATAGTGAAGCCTTTCAGTGTATAGTCGCCATCAATACAGGCAAAGTCGAGTGCGTCGTTAGGTATCTTTTCGATGACTTCAGTGGTTCTGCCACGTAGTACTATTCTCTTGTCGGCAGCGAACTCGGTATTTGATTTAGCTTCAGAAAATACTTGTTCAAATGTGTCGTCTGTTCGATGGTTGCCTGGTTTATTCCAGTCATCTAGGTGGCGCCCAGGATCGAGCATATTAGTATGTTTCAACAGCGGCCGAGTATTTCTGAAGCATAGAGCCCCCGAAGTGCGCCTAACTCAAGAACATGTTTAAGTTTTTCACAATTTAAGAAATTGCCCCGCAAATCATGTCGCGTCTCGGATTGAGCGATACACTGGCGGAGAGTTTGTTCGGTGTCGGTCATCATGACTCCAGTTTTTGTATCAAATCGGCTTTATGAAACTATGACAGGAAAAGGTCAAATACTTCATGGCGCCCCGGGGCAGCCGTCCTTTGCGGAGCGCCGAGACGAAGGCACTGATGAACGGGTATTTCCAAGGGAGCAGCTGTGGCGCGTGCTGTTTGAAAAAACGCGTCGTCACAAGTTGCTCTTCAGCAGGCCAAGGTTCAGATAGCAACGAATCCAGGCGCGTTCCATCGGTGGGTGCGAACTCTTTTCGGAGCTTCCGCAGCAAACGCTTCGCACCGTCAACGGTGATCTCGTGGCAACCGTCGAGCGAAATGTCGAGCGTGATCACCGCCAATCCACCCGGCCGCAGCAACCGGCTGAACTCATCGATGATCTGTGAAACATGCGAAGCATGTTCCAACACGGAAATGCAGTAGATGATGTCGAATTCGCCGGTCGGCAGTCCCGTGTCGGTGAGATCCCTTGCTGCAAATGATATGGCCGCGTCGTTCTGATCACGGATCGACGCGAACAGAGGTATCAGGGAATGGTCCGAGTCACAGCAAGTTACTTTGGCGCGGGTAAACCGGTCACGGACTAGAAATGGAAAAAATGTGATTCCTGAGCCTGCATCTAGAATCCTCACGGGTAGACTGCTCGATACACCGACAACGTGCTCGATTTCGCGCAAGACAAAAGGATACTCCCATTGACGGCTCCAATGGTGCAAAGGATCGGTCACCCACTTGTTTCCATAATTGGTCAACAGGTCCCGATGTTGCCGGAGGAAATCGGTGGAGAACTGTTCAACACTGCGAAACTGCGCCGAGGAGACGAGCTGTTGGTAGTCAGTGATTCGAACGGGACCCTGAGTAAGTCTGTTGCCATCCATTTGGTTATGTGTCGCTTCTCACAGATAACCCAACCGCTTCATCGTTGGGGCCGCGATTCGCAAAACAATGTCTATCTCTTCATTGGTTAATCCATTTTTATGTTTTCCGATATTATTGTCTCTGATCGAATCGGTCGGAAACCCTTTCGGATCGACCCCGAGCCAATCTCCCATGCGATCAAAGACTTCTGTGGGGGTTCTTACCAGTCCCTCATATTGAATCCTATGAACGGATGGCCCATGGCGCTCCATGATTTCGATGGTGTTTACCCATCGATGGGCCACTTTTTCAGCGGTGTCCAGTAAACCAACCCACGGTTGGGACTTCCACACGGTCCGTGACATTCCTAAGGTAGAACTGGCAACATCTAGGGCGTCACGAAAAACTACGATGACTTTTAACCCTTTTGAGGCAGTTAAGTAATCCAAAAGGTAAATATAGTCAGGCCATTTGTCTCCCACTACCTTCGTTTTAAATGTTTTCTCTAGGCAGGCATCAACGGCAGGCGCGTCAATGATTTGGTTTCGATAGTGATGAAGATGATAGAGGTAGCGAGAAACAAGAATCAAGTTCGCCAGCATCCGCAATTTCAAATACGTGCCCCCTGGACAAATTCTCCACTGATTTTTGATTGTCCACCACGTTTTGAGAATATGGCGAGCATATTGGGAATAGGTGGTCTCCAGGGATAGAAAACTCCCAAATTCCATCGTTACCGTGATATCAGGATGACGCGTGCACAGATATTGGAGCAGTGTTGTTCCAGACCTTTGGTGTCCACATAGAATTAAACCCATTGGATGATGTTCCTTGAACATCCAACAAACATGACTACGTTAGTAAAAAAGATTGTTTCCTCTATTTTGTACCGAATCCGGCGATCATTTGCATAGTTGGGGGAAATCTCGCCGCCACGATTCATTTACGGTGTGGCATGCTCTGAGCCTACCACACGTCACAAATTCCTGCGAGATTGACCTACAACCATGAAGACCGACCGAGCATTCATGAAGGCCGACGTTGGATCCGCTGTGCGGTTCGTGGCAATCGTCCTGGTGGCACTGGGTTGTTTCCTAAGGTTCTGTGATCTCGGTGCCAAGCTGTTCTGGCATGACGAAACCTATACGGGTCTTGCGATCGCCGGTAGCAGTTTCGCCGAAATACGCGCAGCGTTGCTCGACGGTCGCGACCACCGCAGACAGGAGCTGTTGGCCCACCAATTCCCGCGCGGAGGCAAGAACACCGTCGACACGATCCGGGCCATGGCCGAGTATCAACCTCGCCACCCGCCGTTGTACTTTGTGCTGGCGCGCGGTTGGACCATTCTCTTCGGCCCGTCGATCACAAGCCTGCGAGCCTTCTCCGCTTTTCTTGGCCTGCTCAGCCTGCCGCTGGTGTTCTTGCTCTGCCGCGAACTGGACGATGATCGGCTCTTTCGATGGATCGCCGTCAGCCTGGTAGCGATCTCTCCGCTGCACCTAGTCTATGCCCAAGAGGCGCGGCAATACTTGCTTTGGATCGATCTGCTGCTGTTGGCCAGCTGGCTCTTGCTGGTTGCCACGCGGTTGGGAACCGAGGATGCCCGGTGGGCTCGGACGGTTTTCGGCCTGTACGCCGGTGTACTGGCCATGTCTTTGTACACTCATTTGTTGTCCGTTTTAGTCGTCGGCGCCCATGCCTTGTTCGTACTGGCCACAGAGCGCGCCAGGAAAATGGCAGTCCTAAGCCGATTCGCCGGTGCCTTCGCCGTAGCCTCGGTGCTGTTTTTACCGTGGATCTATCGACTGGTGGCAGACTTCCACACGCAACGTGCCTGGGTTGCCTGGGCGGCGATGCCAGTCTCTCCTAACCGCTGGATGCTGCGCACAGCAGCTGCCTGGAGCCGACCCTTTCTGGACCTCGAGCAGGCATGGGTTGCCCTGGGGGCGATACCGCTTGGACTGGCCGCTACGAGCGTTGTGTGGGTTATGTTCCAGGCACCGCGACGAGTCAAATGGTTTTTGATCCCACTGGCGGTCCTGGGCACGCTGCCGTTTGTCACCGCGGATCTGCTGTGCGGAGGATTTCGTTCCGGCGTCATCCGTTTCCAGTTCCCGGCTGTGCTGGCGATTCAGCTTTGTGTGGCTTGCGCTCTGAGCTATTTTCTGCGGAGCCCGCATCGCGCCAGGTATCACATGGCCATCACGGCAACACTGCTTTTTGCGGTCAGCGGAGTCGTCTCCGACATCGCTTACGTCCGGGCCCCCGTTTGGTGGAACAAAGCCACTGCCCGCGAGCTGTTCAATGATGCCCAGCAACTCAACCTGCGGCACGCTCCTCTTTTGATCTCCAGCGAGCACGGCCATCGGAGCCTTGGCGATCTCATTGCGCTGGTGCACTTGCTCGACGAAGATGTGATCCTGCGGCTGGTCATTGAACCAACACGGCCGCAGCGTCCCACGGCAGCCGAAGACACCTATGTCTGGGGTGTCTCCGACGCAATGCTGGACTGGCTTGCTGCAGATGGCTGGGAGCTGGAACGAGTGGGTGTCTACCAGCTACACCGTCTTGTCCGGCTCAGAGATAAGTAGCACAGCGCCTGTTCGGTGTTGCACGCCCCAAGCCTAAGCGATGGGTGTGCAATAACAGGAATTAGATCAACATTACCGTTGTCTGGCATTGCCACGGCTCACCGCATCCAGGAAAAACGTCTCGGTCGAATCGATCATTGCTTGCGGTGTGAATCTTTGCATTGTCTGGCGTGCACCAGTTGTCAGTCGACCGTACAAATCGGCTTCGCGCAACAGCCGGTTGCAACTGTCGGCCAGTTTATCCGGCTGATTCGGTGGTACAAGCAGGCCATTTTCCCCGTCGCGAACCACTTCCGGAATGCCTCCCACGCGAGTGGCTATGACGGGAGTCCAGGCTCGCATAGCTTCCAGAAAAACAATCCCAAAGCCCTCCATCAACGACGGCATAATGAACACTTTAGCACGCTGGTGCCACGCCTGGACCGTTTCGTTGTCCTGATAACCGGCGAACAAGACCCGGTCTTGCACGCCCAAGTCAGCGGCTAAACCCTGGATCGCGACCTGGTTCGTATACCGGCCCACCACGACCAGCCGATACTCCGGGTGCTGTTCCAAGACTCGCGGCAACGCACGCAGCATCGTCGGCAGTCCCTTCCTTTCAAAATTACCGCCGACGAACAAGATGATCGGTTCCTTGGAAGGTCGGACGGACTGCCCATTCGTCGCGTCGGCTATTCCATAATAGCAAACGAGACGTGCGGGACGTGACAGGCGAAAAGCGTTTGTCACGTTAGCTTCCGTAGCCTGGCTGTTGAAAATCAAACCGTCCATGCGCCCATATGTCACTCGTTCCAACACACGGACGACCTGATAGTACAACCAGCGCTGCGGCCAATCGACGTAATCGCCGCGAAAACCGGTCGGCGACGCTGGCGCCTGTGCAAAGTAGTCATCATGGACCCCGCCCAGCAGAGGACCTTCGAAGACCGAATGCCGGCAAAAGAGTGCATCTCGCGCTTGGGTAAAATAGACGAGATCAAACTCCTGTTCAGCGCAGACTCGCTTGACCTGCCGAGCGATTTCCGGAGCCATCCCCAACCAGTTCGCGTGCGATCCAGTCCGTTCATATCGCCATGGCCAGACCTGACAACCATTCGGCAGCTCGTTCAGTTGCTCCGACTCCGGGATCACCAATGTGAGTGCGTGCCCCCGCTGGGCCAGACCTTCGACCAGCATGCGGGTGTAGTAGCCGATTCCAGACGAGGACGACTTCAGTTCAATCGAGACGATGCAGACCCTCATCATCAAACACCTGGTTGTCTCCAGACGGGAGATGCTGTTTTGCGAAAACGGTGTAAATCGCCGCAATTGGAAGCCTGACGCCGGACCACCTGCGGTGTGTGCCCAGGAAGGAGAACACGGGACAAATCACCAACGTGGTGTTGGTTCGGGGAATGTACCGCTCGAATTGCTGACGCGAAAACCTCCAGTATAGCCGATCACAGCGCCGAATTCGCGTCATTGACCCGCCAAATTCCACCTGTTAGGGCTGTTCGGAGGGAACCATCATTACCGCCCGGCACTTGTTTTGGCCCACGTTCAGCCGACAGAACTATGCTGAATTCACGTCATAGATATTGATTATTCGGGAGATCTAGGCGATATTGGTAGGTGTGTCGACTGATCAATTTCCACACAATCCGCAGGCGGAGACAACCGCCAAACCGTCCGAAGAGAGGGTCGAATCGGACGCTCCCGCATCGCCGCACAATCAGCGACCGCCCGAGGAGCTGGCTGTCACCCGAGAACCGAGTCCGGGCGATGACCTGGAGCCGGAGGGCAGCCAAACTAAGATTGTTGTCGAATCCGGTGAGGCCGCTGAGGGGCAGGCGCCCGCAGCGGACGGCGATGAAGCGAAGAGCTGGATTCATCTCGGCCCCGATTTCTGGCGGCAATCGAGTTCGGTGCTGACTTCGGTCATCGTGCACGTCGTGGCGCTGTTGATACTGGCGCTGCTCACCGTGTCTGCTTACGTTCGTAAAGAGTTGGAAATTGTGGTGGCGCATACGGACCTTCAGGAAATTGAAGAACTGGAGGAAATCGAGCCGGTCATTACCGATCCAACCCAGGAATTTACCACGCCGACCCGGACGGAAACTTCGGACAGTTCCGAGTCGGCTGGTGATGTTTCCGCAAGCGGCGCGGTTTCACTTCAGCGTGCGATTGCTGAAGATTTGGAAGCGGTTACCGATGCGGAAGCCGCCTTCTCACCGACCATCGATTCCCCGGTCGCACTTCCCGGGATGGGCGAACTCGCCGGCCGCCTGGACGCGGGAATCAAAGGAGAGGGCCGTGCTGTCGTCGACAACTATAAGCAAGCGTTTGATCGCTTGGTCCAGGAAATCTTGATGATGCTCGAGGAGAGCCGCGTGCTGGTGGTCTGGTGTTTTGATCAGTCCGGGAGCATGAAGGACGACCAGCAGGAGATACGTGACAAAATCGACCTGGTTTATCGGCAGCTAAGTCTGATGGACATCACCGGGAACGAGCACCTGATGACCGGTGTCACGAGCTATGGCAAGGACTTTCTGGTTCATCTGCCCCGCCCCACGAGCCAGGTCGACGAGATCCAGGTGGCCATCGACGAGGTCCCGATCGATCCGACCGGCGAAGAAATGATGTCCCTGGCCGTCGCGCATTCGATGGAGCATTATCGGGAGTACGCCAAACGAACGCGTCGCAAAATGGCACTTATCCTGGTGAGCGATGAAAGTGGCAATGACGAGGACAATGACGCACACTTGGAACCCACCATCCAACTCGCCAAGGAATCTCGGTCCCGTATCTATGTGCTCGGCCGTGAAGCAGTATTCGGGTATCCTTATGCACATATTACCTGGGAGCACCCGCAAACCTACGTCGTGCACAAAATCCCTGTTGATCGGGGTCCCGAGTCCGCGGTCGTCGAACAACTGCAAACCGAAGGCTTCCATCAACGCTATGACTCACATCCCAGTGGCTTTGGTCCATATGAGCAAAGCCGCATGGCGTGGGAAACCAACGGCATTTTCTTTATGCTCCCGAGCATCGAAACCGATGTGGTTGATCTGGATAGTCGCAGGTACCGCTTGGATCAAATGCGGGCCTACCAGCCCGATTTGAGAATCCGCGCGAAAATCGTGGACGAAGTCAACGCCAGCGTGCTCCGTTCCGGATTATTGCAGATCATCTATGACATGAACCCATTCGATGAAGAAGCGGCAAAAATCATCGTCATGCTGTCAGAGTTCTCGATCAATCCGGCCGAGTTCGTCCAACAGGCGCGGACCGAGCAGGCCAAGTCCCTGATCTACATGGAATATCTTGACCGGATGCGGAAGGCGCTCGAAAAAGTGTGGGCGTTGCGGGACCAGGAAGTTTCGCCCCGCTGGCGCGGCAACGCAGATTTGATGCGCGCCCAATTACTGACCTACAAAATCCGGTTGTACGAGTACGGATCCTACCTGGAAGATTTTCTCAACAACCCGCAAGAAGCGTCGTTGACGAAGGAGCCGGATCTGCATTTTATCCACTGGTCCCTGGAACGCCGCCAAAAGATGATCACCGGCGACGTGACGGCCGAATACGTCAAGGAGGCCAAGGCGTTGTACGCCGACGTGATAGAACACCATCCGGGAACGCCTTGGGCCGCTCGGGCTGAAAAGGAAATGGAAAGCGGATTCGGTGTGGAACTGCAACCTTATTACCACCGCCGCCCCGGAGCAGGCTCCGGCAACGAGCCCTTGATTCCCGTCCCCAAACTCTGATTCGACTGTCGTGGATAGCTGGTCCACCGATTTTTTGAGCCACTTGATCCGCCACACAACCCATTTGAGCACCTTATGTTATGATGGCCTCCCCAGTGGGAGGAGGCACCATGTCCACAATCAAGAAACATCGAAGATTACTCTTCCGAAGGGCTGGAACAAACAGGTCCGGTCCACCGTGTTGCACGTGATCTCCTTGACCAAATATGCCGCCATCTATATTCGTGGTTAGGCCGACCGACAGCTCGAACCAGCGGGTTCGATTAAAGAACGTCGACGGCCGGGTCAAAAAACGGGCACTTCACGATAGGTTCCCCACACCTCACGGAGCGCCTCGACGATGTCGCCCATGGTGGCCCCCGCCTTCACCAATTCGATTGTCACAGACATGACGTTTTCCGAATTGTCCTGAGCCACCGCCTGAAGACTCTGGAGCAGCGCCTGGACGGTAGCCTCATCCCGTTGCGCCTGGACTTGTTTCAGCCGGCTTAGCTGGTGATCGACGGAATCGAGCCTGTGCTCGTGGGTTTCGATGTCGAACGTTTCGTCCTCTTCGACAAAAGCGTTGACACCGATGACCGGTTTTTCTCCGGACTGTTTTTTGAGCGCCACTTCGTAGGCAAAATCCGCGATGTGGCGCTGAAACCAGCCTTCTTCGATCAGCTTGACAGTTCCACCGTTCGCGTCGATCTCGTCGAGGACTTCAAACACACGCCGTTCGAACTCGCTGGTGAGGCTCTCGATATAATAGGAGCCGCCGAGGGGATCGACAACATTAGCCACGTTGGTTTCCTCGGCGATGATCTGCTGAGTGCGCAGTGCTACTTTCATCGCTTCTTCGGTGGGGATCGTGAAAGCTTCGTCCATACCATTGGTGTGCAGGCTTTGTGCACCTCCCAATACGGCGGCCAGCGCCTGTAGACTCGTGCGCACAATGTTGTTCTTGTATTGGGGCTTGGTAAGCGAAGCCGCCGCCGTCTGACAGTGGAAACGTAGCCGCATCGACTCAGGATTCTGCGCACCAAAACGTTTCTTCATGATCTTCGCCCAACAACGCCGCGCCGCTCGGAATTTAGCGATTTCTTCGAAAAAATCAGACTGCGAGACGAAGTAGAATGAAAGCCTAGACGCAAACTCATCGACCGGCATCCCCGTTTTGAGGACTTCTTCCACGTAGCGAATACCATTGGCCAGCGTAAACGCCACTTCGTGCAGCGGCGACGCACCAGCTTCAGAGATATGATATCCCGAGATGTTGACAGGATTGTAGCGCCTCATGTGCTTGGCGCAATAGGTAATACAGTCCCGCACTAAGCGAACCGACGGTACGATGGGGTAGATCCATTCTTTTTGTGCCATGTACTCCTTAAGAATATCTGCCTGAATAGTACCGGACAGCCGGTTCAGATCGTACCCGCGTCGCTGGGCCAAGGCAACGTACATGGCCAGCAAGATCCACGCCGTTGGATTGATCGTCATCGACACGGAGATCTGCTCCAGATCAATTCCCTCGAACAGCAGCTCCATATCGGCTAGCGAGTCGACGGCGACACCTTCGCGACCGACTTCACCGTCGCTCATAGGATGATCTGAATCGTAGCCCATTAGCGTCGGCATATCGAAGTCGACGGACAATCCGGTCTGTCCATTGGCGATGAGATATTTGAATCGCTTGTTGGTATCTTCGCCGGTGCCGAAGCCGGCGATTTGTCGCATGGTCCACGTGCGCGCCCGATACATGGTTGGATACGGACCACGTGTATAAGGATATTGGCCAGGAAGACCGATGTCTTCGAGTGGCGTGTTCTGTGCATCAAGGCCGGTGTACACTCGCTGCACGGGAATGTTGCCGTAAGTCGCGAATTGCGTTCGATGCTCCGGCTGGCGTGTCACAAATGCTTTCAGTTCACTCTGTTCCCAAGCCAGAACCTGTTGCGCCAGGGCATCAAGTTCAGGGCGGTTATGCGACTCGTTCGTCACGACTGATTCTCCTTTAGTACATTATCGATAAGCTCTTTCGCCGCGGCGCGCGGACTCGTTTCACGACTTACCAGTTGCCGCGTGAATATCGACAGACGGCCGTCACGATGATTTACGAATTCGCCGCGCAACAGCTCTTCGGTGGTTTGCAGCAGTCGCCACTCGGCAATGCGCCAACGCCTCGCGGCTAATTCACCTGACGATTCCAGGAACGCAAAATGGTTGTCGATGTGACCGAGCAGTTCCTCGGTACCTTGCCCTTCCAAGGCGCTGGTGGCCACAACGGGCAGAGACCAACCGGATTGTTGCTGCGACAGCGCACTGATCGCCAGCATGTTCTTCAAATCGGCGAGCGTCTTGTTGGCATCTTTGCGATCGCACTTGCTAACGGCGTGAATGTCGGCAATCTCCAATATCCCCGCTTTAATTGCCTGGATATCGTCGCCAAGTCCGGGCGCTGACACCACGACGGTCGTATGCGCCGCTCGCATCACATCGATTTCGTCCTGTCCAACCCCAACCGTTTCAATGAGCACGATATCGAAACCGGCGGCGTCGAGGATATCGACAGCGTCGAGCGTGGCCCGTGCAAGTCCGCCGAGAGCTCCGCGGGTTGCCATGCTGCGGATGAACACCCCGGGATCATTGACAAAGCCATGCATGCGGATGCGATCACCCAGAATGGCGCCCCCACTAAAGGGACTTGTAGGATCGACGGCCACCACAGCAACCGTGCGGTTGTCGTTTCGAATGGCGCTGACAAGGCGTTGAAGTAAAGTCGACTTTCCGCTGCCCGACACCCCGGTGACACCAGCTACCATGGCTTTGCCCGTGTGACGATAGATTTCAGCTAAGGCATCATGTACCTCCTCGTCTCCATATTCCGCGCGCGTCAGCAAACGGGCGATTGCCGCGACCTCGCCCACCAGAACCGACTCGACCAGCTCTAGCGAGCGGATCGGTTTGCGTTCGGTCATGACCCACCGTCTTCCAGCCGCCGTCGCATTTCCCTAAAGATCTGTCGGTCGTCGACCACGCGGCGTGCTTTGAAATCAGCGCGCGTGAGTGTGTCCCGTACCACAACTTCTACCCGGGTGCGGATTCCGAGAACTCGATGCAGAGAGCTAGTCGCGGTTTCTCGGAGCGCGGCGATCTTCGTGGAGCCCCCGTCGTACACCTCGGAAGTGCCTTCGATTTGCACGAGCAACTCGTCCATGGCACCTTCACGCGAAATGATGATACGGTGCTCCCCACCGTAGTTCTCGATGCCGCTTAACACAGCATCGATTTCACTCGGATACACATTTTCGCCTCGCACGGTAAACGAGTCGTCAATGCGCCCTAAAATACCGTGTGGCAGCCGGGGATAGGTGCGGCCGCAGGCCGTCGGCCCGTCCTCCCACAACGCTAGGTCGCCCGAGACCAGACGAATCATCGGCTGCGAGGTACGTTCCAGATGAGTATAGACCGGCGTACCACGCTGGCCATAAGGTACTCGTCGGAAACTCTTCGGATCGCAGACCTCCGTATACACGATGTCCTGCCAAAGCAACATGCCGTCCGTCTCCGCCGTACCCGACGCGTTCATCCATGGCGTCATCTCGGCCATAGACCCACAATCGATGACGTGTCCCCCGTACGCTTCCCGAATTCTTTCGCGGACTCCCGGGACCGAAGCACCTGGCTCGCCAGAAAAAAATAACAGCTTCAATTTAAACTCCTGCGGGTCAATGTCTTCGTTCCGCGCGATGTCGGCAAGATGCAGCGCATAGGAAGGCGTTCCGTAGAACGCCGTGGGCTTCATCTTCCGCAGCCATTGCACGGCCCGCACACTCATCCCGGGCACGCCGGCACCGAAGGGAAATGAAACGGCGCTCAGACGTTCCGCGCCGACCAGAGTGCCCCATGATCCAAGGTAGAGACTGAACACCGAACCGATGAATATCGTGTCACCTGGCCTCAACCCCATGCCCCACATCACGCGAGCGTGAGCATTGGCGATGGCGTCCCAGTCGCTCCGCCCAATGGCGAAAGCGGTCGGCGTCCCCGTGGTTCCGGACGTCCCGTGGACGCGAAACACGTCGGTATCCGGTATGCAGAGATAATCCCCAAAGGGTGGAACCTCCGACTGTGATACACGCAGGTCGCGCTTGGTAATCACCGGCACCCGATCCTCGAAATCCTCGAGTGACTTGAGCTGCTGGGGATGAAAACCAGCCTCGTCCCACCTCCGCTGATAGAACGGCGAACTGTCATAGGCGAATTTTGTGACAAGTTTTAGTCGCTCGACAATGGCCTGATCGCGCTGTTCACTTGACATGGTTTCCCGCTGAGAAAACCAGTAACGAGAGCCCGAATCAGGTTGATAGGTGGCGCTGTACCGTGGTGGAAAGGACCATTCTTCCATAGCGCTACTCGGTGTAGTGATGGATCTTTGGAAGGCAATTAGCGGGGACCGCGCGCTGCCACGAGCCGTCGTATCGTCTCCACAACGACTTGCGGTGATGTATCTTGCAGCAAAATCTCCTTGACGCCCATGTTCTTCAGTGCCGTGACATCATCCGAAGGAACGACACCACCACCGACCACCATAATATCGTTCGC
>Ga0310123_10002816_pt1 | contig 13674 bp, 12 predicted proteins | sample CB6_AW_1057_MG_FD_203505 | JGI IMG/M metagenome (GOLD analysis project Ga0310123, IMG submission 203505) | Marine microbial communities from Western Arctic Ocean, Canada - CB6_AW_1057 | ecosystem: Environmental > Aquatic > Marine > Oceanic | place: Canada: Western Arctic Ocean | collected... | reverse complement strand
GGAGTCAACGCCATGAACCTGCTCGCGGGCTTTCTGATCTGCTCCGGCGTGTTCTTCCTTCTCATGGGCGCGGTGGGTCTGCTCCGGTTTCCGGACTTCTACACCAGGATGCACGCCGCCGGGAAGTGCGACACACTGGGGAGCCTCTTGGTGCTGACGGGACTCGCCTGCCACGAGGGGCTCGATCTCGCGAGCGGGAAGCTACTGATCATCGCGCTGTTTATCTTCTTCACCAGTCCAACCGCGACCTATGCCATCGCCAGGGCGGCCCATAAGAACCAGGTGCCGTTTTGGACCCTAGGGGACCGCAAGTGATCTGGCAGCTTGACATCGCCCTCCTCGCGCTAACCGTGATTTGCGCGATCGCAGCGGTCTCTGTTCGCGATCTGCTGGCGTCCGTGGTCCTGCTGGGAGCGTTCAGCCTCTTCATGTGCCTGCTGTGGATCGAGATGGGCGCCGTGGACGTTGCGTTTACGGAAGCTGCCGTAGGCGCCGGGGTGACAACCGTGTTCTTCGTCGTAACCGTCTTGAAGACGGCACGGGTGAGCAAAGATTGAACTATCTCCATCTCGTTGTGACAGGGCTGACCGGGTTGCTGCTCATTTTTGGATCGCTCGGCATGCCGGCCACGGGCGACCCGCAGTCACCGGCCGCACGTCATGTCTCGCCGCGGTACATCGAACAAAGCTTCGAGGAAACGGCGGTGCCGAATATGGTGACGTCGGTACTTGCCGACTACCGAGGCTTTGACACCTTGGGCGAGGTGACCGTGATCTTCACCGGCGCGCTGGCTGTCCTTCTCATCCTTCGGACGGGACGCGAGGACGACGAGAACGAAAACTCATGATCACTGGACAACAGACCATCGTCGTGTCGACGATCTGCCGGCTCGTCGCTCCCTTCGCCCAGATCTTTGGGCTCTACGTCATCATGCACGGTCACAGTAGCCCAGGGGGAGGATTTCAAGGCGGGGTGATTCTCGCGTCAAGTTTCATGCTCCTGGCCGTCGGTGATGGCATTGAGGAAATGCGGCAAAGGTTCTCATCGCTGGCCGTGACGGTTCTGAGCAGCGCGGGGGTCCTCCTGTACGCCGGCATCGGAGTAGTGTGCCTCCTCCTTGGAGCCAACTACCTCGATTACGGCATCCTTCCTGGGCCCGACCCCCGCAGTCTTGGCATGCTGGGAATCGAAATCGGCGTCGGGATCACGGTCACGGCGGCGGTCGTCTCGATCTTCCACGATCTCATGACCTTCGAGTAGATAGAGCATGCTCGACTTTGCCATCGGTAACTTCAACAACGTCACATACGTTGTGTTGATGATGATCGGTTTCTACGCCATGACCGGCAAGAGAAACTTGGTCAAAAAGCTTGTTGGGATGAATATCTTTCAATGGTCGATCATCTTGTTCATCGTGTCGCTCTCGACCAAGCGCGGCGCGACGATCCCAATCATCTTGGGAAGTCACGATCACGGAGAGGCGCCGGTCATCAATGCGTTTCAGTACGTCAATCCCTTGCCGCAGGTCCTCATGCTGACGGCGATCGTCGTGGGCCTGGCAACCACCGGCGTGGCTCTGGCCCTCCTGCTCCAGATCTATAAGAGGTACGGGACGCTCGAAGAGGACGAGTTACTCGAGAAGATCCAGACTTCGGGATGAACATTCATCAGTCGACGATCCCGGTCCTCATCGTCATCGCGCCCTTGCTCACCGCGCTCATTCTTCCACTGCTGAACCTGTGGAAACGGAGTCTGGTGTATCCGCTGACTCTGGCGGCGCTTGCCTTCTCGTTTGCCACCTCGGTCGTCGCGGCGCGCGAAGTTCTCACCAATGGCCCCCTCGAGTACTTCATGGGCGGGTGGGAACCGCCCTGGGGAATCGCGTTTCGTATCGACCATCTGAGCGCCTTGATGCTGGTGCTCCTGGGGTTCATTACACTGCTCGTCGGCATCTATTCGAAACAGAGCATCCTGAAAGAAGTCCCAAAAAAAGAGGCGCCATTCTACAGCGTCTATCTCTTGCTGGTCACCGGGCTCACGGGACTCGTCTCGACGGCCGACATGTTCAATCTGTACGTCTTCCTCGAGATCACCTCCTTGACCAGCTACGCGCTAATTTCGATCGGCGGCGGCACGGCCGTCGTCTCGGCCTTCCGCTACGTCATTCTGGGGACGGTCGGCGCCGCGTTCTATCTGCTGTCCGTCGGCTATCTCTACGCTGTGACCGGGTCGCTCAATATGGCCGACCTGGCTCTCATCCTGCCTGAACTCTACGAGTCGAACGTCGTGCTGGTCGGATTCGCCTTCTTCGTGATCGGGATCTCGATCAAGATGGCGCTGTTTCCCATGCACGCCTGGCTTCCCGGTGCATACTCCAACGCTCCGTCAGCCGTCAGCGCTTTGATCGCGGCCACGACGACCAAGGTCGCGGTCTACGTGCTCGTGCGGGTGATGTTTTTCGTCTTCGAACCCCGTTTCTCGATCGACACGATCCCGGTCACCACGCTTCTGAGCTGGATGGGGGCAATTGCGATGATCCTGGGGTCAGTGATGGCCATCGCTCAGTCAGACCTCAAACGGATGTTGGCCTACTCGTCGGTCGCGCAGATCGGCTACATCGTCCTCGGCGTCGGCTTGGCCAACACGATGGGCTTTACCGGCGGAATCCTGCACGTTGTCAACCACGCATTCATGAAGGGATGCCTCTTCCTGGTGGCGGGTGCGATCGTCTATCGGACAGGGGTCCGGGAGATCCGGGGCCTTCGGCACCTTTCGGTCCGGATGCCCTGGACCGCGGCAACGTTCGTAGTATGCGCGCTTGCCATGATCGGGATCCCGCCGACCGGCGGATTTTTTAGCAAGCTGTATCTCATTCTCGGAGCGATCGCGGCGGATCGCTGGATCTTCGTGGCGGTGATCCTCGTGAGCAGCGTCCTAGGTCTCACGTATCTGGTGAACGTCATTCGATACATGTATTTCCCCCCGGCCGAGGGAGAGGCCGTTCCGGCCAGAGTGACGCCGGGCGCGATCGTCCGGGACGAAGTCCCCATCACGATGCTGGCCCCGATGATTGTCTTGGCGGTGGGAATCATTCTCCTCGGTCTCTTCAACGGCGAGATCGTCTCTCGGTTCATCGATCCCTCCATCCCGGCAGGGCTCGCGACGTGAGACGGTGACGATAGCAACAGCCGCATGGGTGTGCATCGTCTCGCCGCTGCTCGGCGCAGCGCTCACTCCGCTGCTTGCACGTCTTCACTCGACGGCGAGAGATCTCGGCGCGGTGCTGTTCTCTCTTCTGGCTGCGCTCGCAGCCCTGAGCCTTCTCCCCGAGCTCTCGCACCCTGAGCGGCTCCCGTTCGAGCACCAGATTGCGTGGCTCGAGAATCCGCTTCAAATCGGGTTCGGCATTCTCGTCGACCCACTGAGCATCATCCTGACCAACGTCGTCGCCGTGATCAGCTTTGTCATCATGGTGTACTGCCTCGGCTACATGAGAGGGGACCCAGCGCAGACACGCTTCTGGATGTGGATGAACGGGTTCATCGGAAGCATGTTGCTGCTGGTGCTCTCGAACAACCTGCTGTTTCTCTTCATCGGGTGGAAGCTCGTCGGCGTCTGCAGCTACGGCCTCATCGGGTTCTACTACCAGGACCAGCGTCAGTACTGGATCGGCGGCCCGTCCCCCACGGCCTTCGTGACGCCATCGCAGGCCTGCATCAAGGCTCTCGTGGTGACAGGTGTAGGCGACATGCTGATGTTGGGCGGCATCCTCCTACTCTATTCCTACGCGGGAACCCTGAACTTTCTCGAGCTCTACGAGACGGCGCCAACATGGCTGTCGGCTATGGGCGACGCCCCCGGCATGGTGGTTTTGGTCAGCCTGCTGCTGCTGGCAGGCCCGATCGGCAAGTCGGCCCAGTTTCCGTTCCACGAGTGGCTTCCTGAGGCGATGGCCGGGCCCGGTCCAGTGTCGGCGCTGATCCACGCGGCGACGATGGTCAAGAGCGGCGTCTACCTCGTGGCCCGGCTTGTGCCAATCTTCTACTACGGACGCTGGGTCGCCGGCATCGAGGAGGCCGCGTGGTTCTTCTACGTGACGGCCTGGGTTGGGGCTTTCACGGCTTTCCTCGCGGCGACCCAGGCATTGGTGGCGCTGGAGCTCAAGAAGGTGCTCGCCTACTCAACGGTGAGCCAGATCGGCTACATGCTCCTGGGGCTCGGTGCCGCCGGCTTCGCACCCTCGCTCCTTCTCGATGGCTACACGGCGGGCATCTTTCACCTTGTCAGCCACGCCCTCTTCAAAGCGTGTTTGTTTCTGTGTGCCGGCACCGTGATTCATGCGGTGCACTCCATCTACATCCAGGACATGGGGGGCGTCCGAAGACGTCTGCCAGCGACCTGGGTCTTTACACTCGTGGCCGCATTGTCACTCATGGGGCTGCCGCCCTTCCCTGGGTTCTGGAGCAAGGATGCGGTGCTCCTCGTGACCCTCGAGGCCAGCACGCCGTTGTTCGTGCTCGCCCTGATCACGGTGGCGGTCACCGCCTTTTACACCGTCCGCTTCTTGGGCATCGTATTTTATGGACCAGAAAGCGCCCACCTTCAACAGGCGGCTCACTCCGCCGGTCACGCGCACATGCACGACGGTGAAATGTCGATGCGGGTAGCGTCAGGCGTGCTGGCAATCGCCATCGTCATCGCCGGTTTGGGCGGACCGTTCCTCGAGGAAGTGCTCCATCACGACTTCGACGCCAGTTTCGCCGAAGGGCTCATCGGCAGCACGCGCTCGGAATCCGAACCCGGTCCGGAGTCAGCCTCGCGCGGACTTGTTCCTCTCCTTTCGGTCCTGTTCCTTCTGGCGGGCGCGGCGCCGGCGTTCTACCTCTACATCGTCCGCAAAGCATCTCCCGAGGCGTTACTCGACAGATATACAGGCCTGCGGTCACTGCACGCGTTCCTCTGGAACCGGTGGTTCATCGACGGGTTCTACACCCGCGTGTTCATTACCGGCATCTCTCGCGCGGCGAAATTTGTTGCTGAGGATCTCGAGGCGCCGCTGAACAACCTCGTGCACCGCCGACTGCCGTGGCTCTTCACGATAAAGACCGCGCGGATCGTGCATCACTTGCGCGCGGACACCGAGGAGTTGCTGTACAACGTCTCGTATGTGCTCGTTCTGTTCATCATGCTGCTGACCTATCTGTTCCTGGGGACCGGCGGAGGCTCATGAATATGCCGGGATTACTCCTGCAGGCGCTGCTGGCGCCCATCCTCTCCTCCGTCGTGATCTTTCTGTCACGAAGACGGATCGGGCGGCTCGCCGGATGGCTCACCGCGGGGACACTCCTCTACACGACGGCGCTCGTACTGCGTGCCGCGGTCACAGTTGCCGGTGGAGAAGTGCTCGTCGAAGAATACTTGCTCATCGCTCCCGACATCCATCTGGGTCTCTTGGCCGATGGTCTCAGCATCCCGACACTCGCCGTGGTTTTACTCTTGTGCACGGCGCTGGCTTTTTATTCGATCCGGTACATCGAGCATCGGGTCGAGATTTTGTACGGCGACGAAAGCTCCTCGACCCAAGATCGGTACTACGTTCGCTTCTTCTACCTGCTCCCGTTCTTCCCGGTGGGGTTCATCGGGACGATCCTGAGCACCAACCTGGTGACGCTGTACTTCTTCTTGGAGCTACTGACGATCACGCTGTTCTTCCTGATGGCGTATTTCGGCTATCTGGATCGGGTGCGGGTCGCGTTCATCAGCCTGTCATGGGGAATCATCGGGGCCCTGCTGTTCCTGGCAGCGTCGCTCATGGCGTACGACCAGATCGGGAGCCTCGAGATCTCTGAGCTCGGGCGGATGGCCGGTGGTCCTCTGGTGACTGGCACCCTCGCATTGTTTCTTCTCGGCCTGATGATGAAACTGGCCGTGATGCCATTTCACGTGTGGATGCCGTCGGTCCATGCGGAGCATCCCACCTGCATCGCGGGATTACTCGCCGTGTACGCCAACCTCGCGATCTACATCCTGATCCGTGTTGCGGTGCTGCCTCTCGCAGAGGATTTCGAGAGGTTCGGGATGCCGCTCATGGTGCTCGCGCTTGTGACGATGGTGTACGGTTCACTCCTGAGCGTGGCCCAGACCGACATCAAGCGTCTGGCGGCCTGTTCGACCATAAGCCAGATCGCATACTCCGTCCTCGGGCTGGGCGCCCTGACCGCCGCCAGTGTGCAGGGCAGCATGTTCTTCTTCCTCAGTCACATCATGGGAAAGACGGTCTTCTTTTCGACCGCCGGTATCATTGTCTACACGACGGGCATCCGTGACATGCGTCAGATGGGTGGACTCGCGCGCAAGATGCCGGTCACCGCGGCGCTCTGGGTGACCGGTTGCATGATGCTGTCCGGGTTTCCACCCTTCAGCAGCTTCACGGCCGAGTGGATCATGTTCACTGGAATCTTCGAGCGAGGTGTGCGCACCGGCCCGTTCGGCATCGCGGTCGCGCTCGGTGGCGTGACCGCCATCGCGCTGACCGTCGCCTACACGTTCGGGGCAGCACGACGGATCTTCTTTGGGCCGCTCAGCCCCGCCCTGGAGGCCAAGAACCTGTCCGATCCACCGTGGATGATGACAGTTCCACTCGCGATCGTGGCCGTGACGTCAATCGTCCTGGGAATGCAGCCTCGTCTGGTGATGGACCTGCTGCATGACGTCCTGGGAGGGATCTAGTTTTCTGTAGAATCACCGCGCTCGTCCCCGCTCTCATCGGCGAGGTCTTTTTCCGCGAGGCGCGCCAGCGACACGACACGGTCCTGGTCGTCTATCTCGATGAGGCGAACACCCTGTGTCTTGCGCCCGATCGTCCGAATGCCGCCGGTGACCATTCGCAGAATTTTTCCTCGTTGGGTGATGAGCATCAACTCATCGTCCTGCTCCACATAGACCACACCGGTCACACGGCCGTTTCGCTCACTCGTCTGGATGTTGATCAGACCAACACCACCCCGCGCCTGCACGCGGTACTCGTCGAGATCGGTCCGCTTTCCGTAGCCCCTCGCCGTGACCGTCAGGAGCATACCACCTGGCTTGACAACAGTCATCGCAACTACTTCATCGTCGCGCCGCAAGGCGATCCCGCGGACACCTCGCGCCGTTCGACCCATGGCCCGCACATCTGACTCTTTGAAGCGGATGGCCATGCCGGCACGGGTGCCGATGAAGATCTCACCGTCGCCGTCGGTCAACTCGACACCGATCAGCGCGTCGTCTGGCTCAACCGAGATCGCAATGATCCCATCGGCTCTGGGATGTCTATAGGCGCGAAGGTCGGTCTTCTTGACGGTCCCCTGCCGCGTCCCCATGATGACGAACCGTTCGCCGTCCTCGTGAGGCCAGTCTCGAACGGCCTGGAGCGCCGCGACCCGCTCTCCCGGGGCCATCTTGACGAGGTTGGCAATCGCTTTGCCTCGACCGGCCGGACCTACGTCAGGAATCTCGTGGACCTTGAGCCAATACACACGTCCTCGGTCAGAGAAGATCAGGATATAGGCATGCGTCGATGCGACAAACAGCTGCGTCAGAAAGTCCTCGTCGCGCGTGCGCATCCCAAGGCGGCCCTTGCCTCCACGCCGCTGGTTTCGGTATTCGGTCACCGCAGTCCGCTTGACATACCCGGTCTTACTGACCGTGATCGCCATATCTTCCTCGGCAATCAAGTCCTCAATTTTAAAATCTCCGGCCGCGGCAACAATCTCGGTCCGCCGGTCATCACCGTGAGTCTCCTGAATCGCGCGGAGCTCTTTGATGACGATCTCCATCAACAGTTGCTCGTCCTCGAGAATGGCCCTGAGCCGTTCAATCTTCGTCAGCAACTCGGTGAGCTCGTCGACGATCTTCTGGCGTTCGAGACCGGTCAATCGCTGGAGCTGCATATCGAGGATGGCCTGCGCCTGAATCTTCGTCAGCGAGAACTGCTCGATCAGTCCGCCCCGGGCCTCGGCGGGCGTCTTGGCACCACGGATCAGCTGGATGACGGCATCCAGGTGGTCCAGTGCAATCTTCAGACCCTCGAGAACATGCGCCCTAGCTTCGGCCTTTCGCAACTCGAACTCGGTACGGCGTCTGACGACGTCGCGTCGAAACTCGGCGAAATGTTCGATGATATCGAGCAGCGTCAGAACACAGGGCCGGCCGGCGACGATGGCCAGCATGATGATGCCGAACGAGGTCTGGAGCGCCGTGTGCTTGAAGAGGTTGTTGAGCACGACCTCTGGCACTTCGCCGCGACGAAGCTCGATCACGATCCGCATCCCCTGTCGGTCAGATTCGTCCCGCAGGTCTGAGATCCCCTCGATCGCCTTCTCCCGGACGAGCCCGGCAATCTTTTCCAGCAACCTGGATTTGTTCACCTGGTAGGGAATTTCGCTCACGATGATCGATTCTTTGCCACCCTTCTTCTTAGGCTCCTCGATCGCTGTCCTGGCACGCATGAGCACGCTTCCACGACCCGTGCGATAGGCCTGCGCGATGCCGGCGCGGCCGACAATGAACCCTCCGGTCGGAAAGTCAGGCCCGGAGACGAGTCGCAGCAAGGCTTGCTCTCGCTCCTCCTTGGACGCGTCGGGGTGCTCCGCAACCCACACCAGCCCGTCAATCACCTCCCGCATGTTGTGCGGTGGGATGTTGGTGGCCATTCCTACCGCGATACCAGCCGATCCATTGACCAGCAAGTTGGGGTACGGTGCGGGGAGTACCGTTGGCTCTTCCGTTGTCTCGTCGTAATTGGGAACGAAGTCCACCGTCTCTTTGTCGAGATCGGCCATCAACTCGTCGGCGAGGCGCTCGAGTTTGGCCTCGGTGTACCGCATGGCGGCCGGTGGGTCACCATCAACCGACCCGAAATTCCCCTGGCCATCAACGAGCGTATACCGCATGTTGAAGTCCTGGGCCATCCGAACGAGCGTGTCGTAGATCGAGGTGTCCCCGTGAGGGTGGTAGTTCCCCATCACCTCGCCCACGATCTTCGCGCACTTGCGATACGACCTGTTCGACCCCAGTCCCATCAGACGCATGCCATAGATCACGCGTCGATGAGCCGGCTTGAGACCGTCGCGGACGTCTGGGAGCGCTCGTCCAATGATCACGCTCATCGCGTAATCCAAGTACGAGCGCCGCATTTCGTCTTCGATATTGACGGGGATGGTCGGGTATTCGGTCTCGGACATTAGATGGAGGGAGAGGAACGCCTACACGTCTAGGTTCTTGACGTCGAGCGCATTGTCTTCGATGAACTTGCGTCTGGGTTCAACGTGGTCACCCATCAAGGTGGTAAACATCAGGTCGGCCTCGGCGTCGTCCTCAGCCCGAACCTGAAGCAGGGTCCTCGACTCCGGTTTCATTGTCGTTTCCCAGAGTTGGTCGGGGTTCATCTCTCCCAACCCTTTGTAGCGGTTCACCGCCACACCCCGCTTACCCGCGGCAATAAAGAACTCGACGAGCTCATCAATCGAGTCGATCTGAATATCCTGACCCTTGTCGCTCTCCCGTGGCTCTGCCGCGAGCTTTGTCGAGCGATCGATCGGCGCCCCCCCGATGCTCGTGGCGTCGGCCGCCGCCGCCTTGTCATCAGCGGCATCGCCGTCCGCTTCACGCGGGGCAGACACGGTCGACACGACAAGCGGGCCTTCGAGCGCGCGGACGTCATCGTCTTCGAAACTCGCGAGCAGCGCTCGATACTCGGGCAACGTCACAAAATCGACACCTACCGCGTGGCGCCTGGAATATCCACCAGTACGGTCCTCAACGCGCACCACAAAAGCATTGTGTTCCTCATCCGTTCCGACCGACGCGATCCGAGCCGTCGAGTGTATTTCACTGGCCAGGACTTCGATCGTAGCCCGGTCTGCAAAAAAACTTCGGTCGCGGGCACCGCGAGACAAGAGCGCGGTGACAACCTCCCGACTGACACCCCGACGTTCCACTACTTGCATCAACTTCCGAAACGTCATCGCTTTGTGCAGAATCTCTTCGAGCCGCGACCCAGAAAGCTCGATGTTGCCTTTCGGTAGACGCAGTGTCCGCGATTCGCTGGCCCGACGTATCAACCAGCTTTCCAACTCCCGGTCGTCTTTGATGTACGTCTCTGAGCGGCCGCGTTTTGCTCGGTACAGGGGCGGCTGCGCGATGTAGATATACCCCTCCTCGATCAGTGGCCGCATCTGCCGATAGAAGAACGTGAGCAGCAGCGTCCGAATGTGCGAGCCATCCACATCCGCGTCGGTCATGATGACAACACGGTGATACCGAAGCTTGGAAAGATTGAAGTCGTCCTTCCCGATCCCGCAGCCGAGCGCAGCAATCATCGTCTTAATCTCGTCGCTGCCCAGCATCTTGTCGAAGCGGGCCTTTTCGACATTTAGAATCTTGCCCTTGATCGGCAACACCGCCTGAAAGCGGCGATCTCGCCCCTGCTTCGTCGACCCCCCTGCGGATTCACCCTCTACGATGTAGAGCTCACTTCGCGAGGGGTCACGCTCCTGACAATCGGCGAGCTTGCCGGGCAGAGAACTCCTGTCGAGTGCGCCTTTCCGACGTACTAGGTCTCTGGCGCTGCGCGCGGCTTCGCGGGCCCGAGCAGCGTCAATCGCTTTGCTTATGATCCGCTTCGCAACGGTCGGATTTTCCTCGAGGAAGGCACCCAGCTTATCATTAATGATCGCCTCGACGATCCCTTTCACCTCTGTGTTCCCGAGCTTGGTCTTCGTCTGACCTTCAAACTGAGGGTCGGGGATCTTCACGCTGACAACCCCGATAAGCCCCTCGCGGATGTCGTCTCCACTGACGCTGTCCTTGAGATCTTTCGCCAGGTTGTTTTTGTTGGCGTACGCGTTGAGCGTTCGGGTTAGTGCCGATCGAAATCCGGAAAGGTGCGTGCCGCCTTCCTGGGTGTTGATGTTGTTGGCGAACGAGTACACCGTGTCGGCATACCCGTCGTTCCATTGCAGAGCGATTTCGGCCACGACCCCGTCGCGCTCACCACGCATGTAGACCGGGACCGTATTCACGGCGGTCTTATTCTTGTTGAGAAACTCGACGAACGAGATAATCCCGCCCTCATACTGGAATTGATGACTCTTTCCCGTTCGCTCGTCGTCGATGGTGATCGTGACGCCGGCGTTGAGAAAGGCGAGTTCCCGCAGCCGCCTCGACAGCGTGTCGAAGCTAAATTCGACTAATTCGAAGACATGGTCGTCTGGCTTGAAGGTAATCTTCGTGCCACGACGCTTCGTTGTTCCGGTGACCTCAAGAGCGCTTGTTGGTTTGCCACGGGAGTAGGTCTGGCCAAACACCTGTCCATCGCGCCAGATCTCTAGCTCAACGGACTGCGATAGCGCATTCACAACCGAGACACCGACACCGTGTAACCCGCCCGATACCTTGTAGCTCTGGTCGTCGAACTTGCCGCCCGCATGGAGAACCGTCATGACGACTTCCGCTGCCGTCTTGCCGCTCGCATGTTGGTCAACCGGAATTCCACGACCGTTATCGATCACCGTGACTGAATTATCAACGTGCACCGTTACCGCGATGGTGTCGCAGTGACCCCCCAGCGCCTCATCGATCGAGTTATCGACGACTTCATACACCAGATGGTGCAGGCCCGGCGCACCGGTCGACCCGACATACATGGCCGGACGCTTCCGGACGGCTTCAAGCCCTTCCAAAACCTTGATCTTGTCAGCGCGATACTCGCTTGGGTCCTCAACCCTCACGTTAACGGGCGCTTCACCTGACGCACCAGGCGTCTGAATATTCTCGTTCTCGAGCTGCGTCATTCTCTTCGCTCTTACCTCGTCCGAAATACCAGGGCCGGCGGCCCTCCTCACACACGCATCGGCATAATGACGTAGGTGTAGTCACAGCCGTTTGATTCCACAGGTTTCATCACCGCTTGGCTCGTCTCATCCTTCAGGTGTAACTGCACGCTATCCGAATCAGCCACACTCAAGAAATCAAGGACATACTGCGCGTTGAAACAGATCTCAACCTCTTCACCCTCATACTCGATCGCGAGTGTTTCAGTAGCCTCACCAACCTCCGGACTACTAGACGTAATGTCAACGCGAGCGGAACCGATCTGTAATTTCACGGCACGAGACCGCTCACTCGACAACAGCGCAACTCTCTTAATGGCACTGGCAAGCCGGTCGCGCTCAAACTCAATTAATTTATCGTTCGACGTCGGCACCACTCGCTCGTAAGCCGGGAACTGGGCATCGATCACGCGAGAAATAAGTTGGCGTCCATCGACGTCAAAAAAGAGGTGGTTCTCTCCAGCCGTATACTGCACATCTTCATCGCCGTCAGTTAACAGCCGGGCCAACTCCCACAGCGTCTTCTTCGGAAGGATGACTTGAACCTCCTGTGGCTCGCCCTTGGCCTTCTCGCGTGTAGTGGTGACCAGGGCCAACCTGTGTCCGTCAGTGGCGACCAACTGCATCTTGCCAGGCTGTAACACAAACAACGCGCCGTTCAGAAAATACCGAGTATCTTCGCCGGTGATCGCAAACTGAGTCTTACTTACCATCTCACGCAACCCAGCACGCGGTAATGACACCGGGGATGCGCCATCTGCGGTTTTGGGAAGGGTTGGAAAGTCCTCTCGTGGGAGCGTCTGCATCCGCGAATCAAAACGGTCAGCTGAAATTTTAACTGAGCCCTTGGCGCCTTCTTTGATCTTAATATCCGTCTCAGGAAGGGCGCGAACAATCTCATACAGTTTCTTTGCCGGAATGGTTATTGATCCACTTTTAGCGACCGAAGCCGCACACTGACTACGAAGACCAACCTCTAGGTCAGTAGCAAGTAGTTGGACCGACCCGTCGCTCTTGGCTTCAATAAGCACGTTTGCCAGAATCGGAATAGTGTTCTTTCGCTCGACGATTCCTTGAAAGAGCTGAAGCTCAGGCAGTAGATCACTCTTACGAACAGTTAGTTCCATGTGGCTGATGACCTCGATGAGGGGGTCGAAAAGGCACAATCATACTTTACGTATGATCGTAAAAAACTGTAACTAATTATAACAAGAATAAAGGTCTACTTAAAGGCCTCCTACAGATTATAAGGCTATATTTATCAACATCTTACAGTTTTGAACTCCTGTTGATGATCTCCTATTAAACTGGATGTCTCTGTTGATGGCTCCCAATGCACAGATCCACCCACAGGCTGGCCATGTTGAACGTGTGCATTAACGGTGACCTAAAGGTGTTTTTACTAGTTGAACGACTCAAGAAGGCTGTTGATGAATGTGTGAAAATCTCGATAGGTCTTACAGTGATCGTCGATATTTTAGATGGAATGAATCACCGTGAAGTGATGTTTTCCACCAAAACTCTTTCCAATCTGCGGGAGTGAATTATGGGTCAGTGACTTCGAGAGATACACCGCAATTTGGCGGGAGAGAGTGATGGATTTTGAGTTATTCCACGACTTGAGGTCCGTGATATTCAGATGGTAGTGGTTGGCGATGAACTTTTGCACCATCTCGATTGTGACGGTCTGATCTTCTCTGGCGACGGTAGAGGTGGGCCCCGAAATTCGGACAGCTTGCTAAGGTGGGATCCAGACCACGGAGAAGGAGTCTGGAATGCCACGAAAGAGACGGAGTTATCC
>Ga0310123_10002815_pt1 | contig 13677 bp, 8 predicted proteins | sample CB6_AW_1057_MG_FD_203505 | JGI IMG/M metagenome (GOLD analysis project Ga0310123, IMG submission 203505) | Marine microbial communities from Western Arctic Ocean, Canada - CB6_AW_1057 | ecosystem: Environmental > Aquatic > Marine > Oceanic | place: Canada: Western Arctic Ocean | collected... | reverse complement strand
GCCGATACATACGAGCTCCGCGAGGCCCAAGCCACGGCCTTGATACTTCTTCACATAAGAAATAACAAACCGGAGATTGGCGGTCACGAGTCGCTCAGCGGCTTCCTTGTCGCCGGATCGGGCTCGATGTGCGAGAGCCCGTTCTTCTGCCGGGTCCTGAATGAGGGGGTATTTTTCGACGTCTTGCAGATACTGGTCGAATGAGTCCAGGCCTCGGGAGGTCGAAAACATTCCTGCCGGGCGCCTCGTCTTGAGGGTGATGAGGTGTCTCTAACAGCGACCGATCTAAACTCCCTTCGCGATAACGATACCTACTCACGAGGCAAGGGAACGTATGTTTCACGTTATGTAGCGAAGGGAAGCTAAACTAAAACTTTTGTTTCCGATGTCAAAGGGCTTGCCTAGCGGCCCACCGAAGGATCGGGGAGAATACCTGGGCCGACAGCGGGTCGGCGGCTCCGACGTAGCTGCCGGTCCTCGACCCCACGTATCAGGCCGAGGAGTTCGGCTGAAGTGCGAAACGTGGGTTTCCCAAACGAGTCAGGACCGTTGAGCGGGAACGCGACATCGATCCGGACCACGCCTCCAGTTCCACCCGGAAACCCAATCCTCAGCCCGGTGCCGGCCGTGGCCAGAGTGCCGGAATCGTCTCCGAACGGGGCCCCCCCTTTCCAGATCGATCCCACGTCGACGAAGGCGGTCATTCCCAGATCCATGAAGCCGTCGCTGGGGGACCCGAAATAAATCCGATCCTCCAGGGTGGCGATCAGGCGCCGCCCTCCCGGAAGGTCGTCTACACTGTGGCCCCTCAGCCCGCTTGATCCACCCAGCGTCAACTGAAACGGACCGGTTACCGACCAGCCGCCGGCACCGGAGAGGCGCGCGAAGAGAGTGTGCCGTGACGTCTCCGACGGGCGCCAGTAGGAGTAGATATCGAACTCCCCGAGTACGTCCCTCCATCCGTTCTCGGTGCCGCCGAGGATTCGCCGGCCCTCGATGCTGATTGCGGAGGCGAGGACCCAGCTTCCGGGAGCCAGTCCACCGAAGAGACGGACCCGACCGAAGAAGTCGGAGTCCTCATTCGCGGCGTTCGATCCGAGAAACGGGATGCTCCGACCGAGAACGAGGGCCACCTCACCGCCGACCGGGACGTCTTGAACACCTCTGAGGGCGTCCAGGCGGTCGCGGCGCTGAAAGGAAAGGTTCCTCTGGGCGAGGACAAGGTTCACACGGGTCGTCGAGTAATCACGGAGCTGTGGTACCAAGATCGCGGAAATTTCAGGGGGCGCGGGTTCCGCATTTCCGAAATCCCGGTTTTGGACGAGCTCCGCTCCCTCCGCGACCGTGGTATATTCCCACTTCTCCCTCGAGAGTCCGACGCCGAGGATACTGAGCCGTCCCGGGCGACCGACCCTTCCGGCCACCGTGATCTGGCTCGACCGTTGCCTGAAGGGCTGCACGACGTGGGTGTACGTCCCTCCCTCGGGAAGGTTGTAGGCGAAGAAGTCCTCCTGCTGGACGAACGACTGTACCGCCGCGTATCGGCCGACCTCCCCGACAAAGGGGTAGAAGAAGCCTTGTTGGAAGGAGTTTCCGGCCCGCGTTCGGCTGGCTTCAAGCCCCGTGTCCCAACGAGTGCCGAGGAGGCGAGTGGTCGTGAAGCTTCCGCCGAGCGCGCGGCGCTCCCGATTGTCATGGAAGAATCCCCGGACCGCCATGCCCCTTCCAAGTAAGTTTTTCTCGGTGACGTCCAACCCGGTCAAATCGAGCCCCTCCTCGAGTCGGATACGCACCTCGGGTTGTAGCGTCCAACGGTCCCATGTTTCGAGGATGACCTGCACGGATCCGTCGGGCTGGAGTTCGCTGGCTATTTCCACCCGGTCGATGAAGGCCAGTTGTCGGATGAGTCGCTCGGATTCGTCCACGAGAAACGGGTCGTAGCACTCACCGACTCCAAAGAGGAGTTCGCCCCTCAGAAAGTCCTCATTCGTGTCGGCGTGGAGTCTATTTGCGAGGTTATAGAACCACGGAACGGTGCCCCCATCTTTGGAGGGGTTGGTATCGAAGTAGGAGTGGACGTTTATTAGGATGGACGATACCTCCCCGTCTGGGCACACCTGGCCGGCGAGCGCCGTGGCCGAAGTGGTACTGAGCAGGGCAAGTAGCGTTAACGTATTTGTGGGAGAAACGGCCATCTACTCTCTGGTCAGGCGATTGACGCACTAACCTTCCAAGCTAACCCATCCCCTCTCCGCGAGGCTTTCAAATGGATGCTCGTAGCAAAGCGGCCCTCGAATACCACACCATGGGGCGCCCCGGGAAGATTGAGGTCATTCCCACCAAAGCGCTCAATACGCATAGGGATTTGTCTCTCGCATATAGTCCAGGAGTGGCGGCCCCCTGCCTCGAAATTCGCGATGATCCGGACGCGGTGTTCAAGTACACAGCACGGGGAAATTTGGTCGCGGTCGTGTCGAATGGGACAGCGGTGCTGGGGTTGGGGAACATCGGTCCGGGCGCCTCGAAGCCGGTCATGGAGGGCAAGGGAGTACTCTTCAAGAAGTTCGCCGGCATCGACGTGTTCGATCTCGAAGTCGGATCCGAGGACCCAGAGGACGTCATCCGCTTTTGCGAGCTTCTCGAGCCGACGGTCGGTGGCATCAATCTCGAGGACATAAAGGCCCCTGACTGTTTCGTGATAGAGGAGCGCCTCCAGGAATCTTTGGACATTCCGGTGCTCCACGACGATCAACACGGCACGGCCATTATCGCAACCGCCGCACTGTTGAACGCTCTGGAAGTCAGCGGGAAGAAAGCATCGAAGGTACGGGTCGTTTTCAGCGGTGCCGGCGCGTCGGCGATTTCGACGGCCGAGCATCTTACCCGGATGGGCATCGCACGTGACCATCTCATCTTAGTCGACAGCCACGGGGTGATTCACGTGGGGCGTGAGGAGGGGATGAACGAATACAAGGCCCGTTTCGCAGTCCCCACCGACCGGCGCACGTTGGCAGAGGCGATGGTGGGTGCCGACGTCTTCGTAGGGCTGTCCGTCCGGGGACTGGTCACGAAGGAGATGGTCGCCTCGATGGCCGAGCGTCCGATCATATTCGCGTTGGCTAATCCCGATCCCGAGATTACGCCGGAGGAAGTCGCTGAGGTCAGGGATGACGTCATCATGGCTACCGGGCGCTCCGATTACCCGAATCAGGTCAATAATGTTCTGGGGTTCCCGTTTCTTTTCAGAGGTGCCCTGGATGTTCGTGCCCGTGCCATCAACCCCGAGATGATGGTTGCCGCTACGATGGCCCTGACCGAACTGGCGAAGGCCTCCGTCCCTCAGTCGGTGGCTGCCGCCTATGGCGGAGAGGTCTTCGAGTTCGGCCCCGAGTATCTGATCCCCAAGCCGTTCGATCCGAGAGTCCTTTTCTGCGTGGCTCCGGCTGTGGCAAAGGCGGCGATGGATTCGGGCGTCGCCCGTGAAGGCATCGACATCGAGCAGTATGAGGATCGGCTCAAGGCGAGCCTGGGGCCCGGCGGAGAGGTCATGAGGGGTTTGATCGACCGGGCTCGGAAGCGTCCGGTGAAAGTGGTCCTGACCGACGGTTACAACGAACGCGTGATCCGCGCGGCCCAGGAGATTGTGGAAGAGGGTATTGCTGCGCCGGTGCTCATCGGACGTGAGGTCAAGGTCCACGAGATCGCCGAAATACACGGCCTCGACCTAGAGGGTGTGGAGATCGTCCACCCCATCGTGAGCGAGGAAGTACGGCACGAGTATGCCGAAGCGCTGTATGTGTCCCGGAAACGGAAAGGTCTCACCCGCGCCGAAGCACGCTCGAGGATGTACCAGCTGAACTATTTCGCCAGCATGATGGTCCGTTGCGGCGATGCCGACGCCATGGTGGGAGGAATCGAGTCACACTATTCTGAGGCCATACGGCCGGCGTTGGAGGTCATCGGACGGGCGGATGGAGTGCGTAAGGTGGCCGGCATGTACATGGTGGCGCTACGGGATCGGGAATTGCTCTTCTTGGGCGATACTGCTGTGAACATCGATCCGGACGCGGATACGTTGACGGATATCGCGTTGCTCACAGCCGGTTTCGTGGAGAAGCTGGGCATCGTCCCGCGGATAGCGATGTTGTCTTTCTCGAACTTCGGATCTGTTAGGCATCCCCAGGCGCGGAAAGTTTGGCAAGCCGTGATGCAGGTGAAGCAGCTTCGGCCTGATATCGAGATCGACGGTGAGATGCAGGTCGATACAGCTCTGAATAGGGAGATCCTGCGGTCGCAATACGCTTTCAGCGACTTGAAAGGAGCCGCAAACGTGCTCATCTTCTCAGACCTCGCAGCGGCCAATTCAGCCTACAAACTGTTGGCTGAGTTGGGGGAAGCCGAAGTGATCGGACCGGTCCTCCTGGGAATGAGGCATCCCGTGCATTTTCTCCAGAGAGGATCCACGGTCCAGGACATTGTGAACCTGGTGACACTGGCCTCGGTGGATGCGCAGGCCCGATTGGAGCGATCCTGAAACCGGCCCGTTGTACTTCTTCAAGAACCTTCTCGTACAAGTGGACATATGGCCAGGAAAACCGAGGGTAGAGTGGAAGCGACGGGGACACACGGCGGAGCCGTTGCCGGTTTGGACATACAAGGGCTCGAGCCCTGCAAGGCCGTGCACTGGAATCTCTCGCCTGTCCAGCTCTATGAGAGGGCGTTGGAGCGGGGAGAAGGTCGGCTCGCCCACATGGGTGCTTTCACCGCAGTCACCAGTCCTCACACAGGGCGCTCCCCCGGTGACAGGTTTGTCGTGAAGGAACCGATGACCGAAGACACAGTGCACTGGGACTCCGTTGGCGTGCCGCTGAGCGAGCAGCATTTCTACGCGCTCCGTGAGGAGGTTATCAACTTTCTGGACGGGCAAGAACTGTTTGTTCGAGACGCCCGGGGGTGTGCCGATCCGAATCACTCGCTGAAGGTCCGGGTCGTGAATCACAACGCGTGGCACAACCTGTTCGTGTACAACATGTTTCTCCGGTCCACTCCGGAGGAATTGGCGGTTTTCCAGCCCGACTTCACGGTGTTGCATGCGCCGGGGTTCCTGGCCGATCCGGACAAGCACGGGACGGCCACGGGGACCTTCATCGTGATCAACTTCAAGGAGCGCCAGGTCCTGATCGGTGGGTCCAACTACGCCGGAGAGATCAAGAAGGCCATTTTCACAGTGCTGAATTTCATGCTCCCCGACCAGGATGTCCTCCCGATGCACTGCTCCGCCAACATTGGCTCGGACGGGGACACGGCGCTCTTTTTTGGGCTCTCCGGCACGGGCAAGACCACGCTGTCGGCCGATCCGGAGCGCGGCCTGATCGGTGACGACGAGCATGGATGGGGCGATGGCGGTGTGTTCAACTTCGAGGGAGGGTGCTACGCTAAGGCCATCCGGCTCTCCGTTGAAAGCGAGCCGGAGATCTACCGTACGACGCAGATGTTCGGCACGATCTTGGAAAACGTGATTCTACGTGACGGGACCGCGGAGGTGGACTTCGACGACGCGACCATCACCCAGAACACGAGGGCCTCATATCCCATTCACTACATTCCGAACGCGGTCATTCCGGGCCGGGGTGACCACCCGAGGAACGTCGTTTTCCTGACTGCGGATGCCTTCGGTGTGCTGCCTCCGATCTCAAGGCTGACCTCCGAGCAGGCTATGTACCACTTCCTGTCCGGGTACACGGCGAAGGTGGCCGGGACGGAACGCGGTGTTACGGAGCCCGAGGCGACGTTCAGTGCGTGTTTCGGCGCGCCCTTTCTACTCCGTCATCCCGGGGTATACGCAAAGATGCTGGGTGAGCGGCTGCGAGAGCACAGGTCGAAGGTCTGGCTGGTGAACACGGGATGGAGCGGCGGCGGGTACGGTGTGGGCAGCCGCATGAAGCTCCCTTATACGAGGGCCATGGTACGTGCGGCGTTGACCGGTGCTCTCGACGATGTGGCGAGCACGGCCGATCCCGTCTTCGGGCTTCACGTCCCGGCTGAGGTCGCGGACGTGCCCCCCGAGATCCTGAATCCGCGCGCTACCTGGGCGGACAGCGCGGACTACGATGCGGCGGCCGAGAAGCTGGCGCAGATGTTCCGGGAGAACTTCGGCAAGTTAGGGGCGCGGGTTGAGGACGAGGTGAAGGCGGCGGGTCCGAAGTAGGCGCCGCCGGCGTGTCTGACGGCCCCGAATACCAGCACCTCCTTGCCCATCATCCAATATCTACGAGCTAGCAGTCAGGGAACTCCAGCCTGGGGGCAATAAAGGAAACGACTTTTGGTTATGGAAGCGCAGCAGCGATTTCATCGTAGAAGCCAGGAATGCTCCTTTGCAGAAAAAGGCCGTTTTCCGCCATGGTCCAGCTGAGGTCTTCCGTCCTTATTCGAGCCCGTGCCTGGCTCTTGGGCGTGCCGGACCTGATCAGATCCGCCATACGGGCGCGAACCGCTTCCATTTGATTACGAAAATCCACCACATCGCCTCGATTCATGATGGCCCCGTGCCCGGGAATGGCAGTGTCAAAATCCAGTGCCAAAATGTTATTCAAAGTGGCGACCCAACCGCTGCTGCTCCCGCCATTACCGTAGTCGATAAACGGCGCGATACCATGTAACAAATCACCTCCGTGTACGGTTCTCAGATCAGGAAAATAGATCACCGCATCACCATTGGTGTGTCCACGTCCCATGTAAAACGCTCGTACCTCAATGCCACCGAGATAGACTGCGGTTTGATCCGTAAAGACCACTCTTGGCGGCGCATCCTGGTCGCCTCGTACCATGTTGTCTCTGGCATTCTGGTGAGCAATGATCTCCGCGATGTTGATGTACTCCACGTTGCCACCGGAGTGGTCGCCATGATGATGGGTGTTGAGGACGTACTTGACCGGTTGATCGCTTACCTGGGCCACCAGGTCCTGAATATCGGCAAAGTTGCGCGGGAATTTGTCGTCGATCAGAATCACTCCATCGGGGGTCACACGCACGCCGACGTTTCCACCGCTACCGATGATGGCGTAGAGCCCATCTTTGACCTGCTCGATCGACAGGCTGTTCTGCGCGTGTGCGCTAGGGAGCGTAGTTGCAACGAGGACGCTGCTCAAAAATATTCCTCTTACCAAGTTGATCATGAGTCCCCCTCCCGGCTTCTTATCGCCGTGGTTGGTTTATGGGTTTCAGAACGGAACCCTTTCTTTTACCTAAACACACGAATGAAAGAAATAACTAAGCCCGATCCCGATCGCGAGCTGCGTCCTGCCTTCACCGCCTCCGTGCTTGCTCCGGAGGCTCCCTATCAGCTCAATAGCGGTTGGCGCTTGCGCGTGACATCTTGGGTGCCATCGACTGACATCTATCGTACCGGAGCACTGTTGAAGAAAGGGGAGGATCGTCCAATGCTGAAACGTAAATCGTGGGCCCATTCAGAGTTTTTCTCAGCGGCTTTGCTGACCCTTCTCGTGGCTGTCCCACTAGTCACGGTACAGGCGCAGGAGGCCCTCGAGATATACCTAATCGACGTCGAGGGTGGAGGCGCAACCCTGTTCGTGTCACCAGCCGGGGAGTCCCTGTTGATCGATACTGGAAACGGTGGACAGAATGCAGCGCGAGATACCCGTCGCATCATGGACGCGATGCAGGACGCAGATGTCGCTGAGATTGACCACCTGATCACGACCCACTGGCACGGCGACCATTACGGAGCGATGCAGGAACTGGCGAGCCAGGTTCCGGTGCGACGCTTCATCGATCACGGACCGAGTGTAGAGTCGAACGCCAGGGTGGCCGAATTTCTCAACACGACATACCGGGCGTTGTACCGGGGTGCCGAACATACAGTTGTCACGCCCGGGGATCGGATTGCCCTCGCCGGTGTCGACATCACGGTACTTGCCTCCGCGAAGCGCGTAATCGACCGACCGCTGCCCAGCGGGGGTGGCCCCAATGGCTACTGCGCGGATTTCATGTCGCAGGCTGAAGACAACGGAGAAAACGCGCAGTCGGTCGGCATTCTCGTCCGGTTCGGCGAATTCCGTGTCCTCCACCTGGGCGACTTGACGGTCAACACTGAGTTCGAGCTCATGTGCCCGAACAATCCGATCGGTACGGTCGATCTATTCGTTGTCTCCCATCATGGGCAGCCGAGCTCCAACGCAGAGGTTCTGGTTCACGCTATCGAGGCCCGCGTGGCCATCATGAACAACGGCACGCGGAAGGGTGGACAGCCGGAGGCAATGCGGGTGCTCTACTCCGCTCCCGGCCTGGAAGACCTCTGGCAGCTTCACTTCTCTGAACTGAGCGGGCAGGAGTACACGGTACCCGGCCTGTTCATCGCGAACCCGATCGACGAAATACCAGAGTCCATGCCGATTGCACCGATGCCTAATCGACGGGGACCGGAAGTCCCTCCCCGCCCGACCCACAACGGTGAAGCGTACTGGATCAAAGTGTCAGGAGATGCCGACGGCTCGTTCACCGTGACGAATAGCCGGAACGAGTTCACCAAGGAGTATCGCTAGGTCGAACCTGTCCTGGGCTGACTTTGGGACTACCTTTGGGGCACAGCGACACCGGGGCGCAGGATCCACGGCTGTTACGCCGTTGGTTTGTCGGTTACGGAAGGGAAATGGATCGGAAGTGGGTGTATCTGTTCACCGAGCTCGAAGCAGCGGAGGCTTCTGCGGGTGATTGGGAGGCGGTCCGCGGGCTGCTTGGAGGGAAAGGGGCGAATCTGGCAGAGATGTCGCGGATTCAGGTCCCCGTGCCCCCTGGCTTCACCGTGACGACCGAGGCGTGCATCGCCTACCTAGGGGCAGAAGGCGGGTTTCCGGCGGACATCTGGGAACAACAGATCGGGGCGCTGAACCGCATCGAGGCTGATACGGGGAAGGAGTTTGGCAATCCCGAAAACCCCCTTCTGTTGTCGTGTCGATCCGGGGCGAAGTTCTCGATGCCGGGGATGATGGACACGATCCTGAATCTGGGAATGAACGACGATGTGGCCCGAGCAATGGTGGAACTCACGGGTGACGCGAGCTTCGTGTACGACTCCTACCGACGGTTGATCCAGATGTTTGGCACCGTGGTTCGCGGGATGGAAAGCGAGGTCTTTGAGGAAGTCCTCGAACACAGTCGAGTAGCTGCGGGGGTCACGTCCGATCCCGAGCTCGAGGCGGACGACTGGATGGCCATCACGCAGCGCTTCAGGGAACTCGTCAAGACACACACCCGGGCGCCCTTCCCGAACGATCCTTTGGAACAGCTCCAGGCGGCAACGGAAGCAGTGTTCGAATCCTGGAATACGAAACGCGCCGTCGACTACCGGAACGCGTCGGGCATCCCGCACGACATTGGCACCGCGGTGAACATCCAGACGATGGTCTTCGGGAATATGGGTAAGACTTCCGGGACGGGGGTCGTGATGAGCCGCAACCCATCCACCGGGGAGCCGGGCCTCCATGGGGACTTCCTGGTGAACGCCCAGGGAGAGGACGTGGTGGCCGGAACTCGGAAGACCCTCGACATCAGCGTGATGGCCGAACGGTTCCCGGACGCCCACAAGCAGCTCTGTGAGATCACGGATCGGCTTGAGTACCACTACAGAAATATGCAGGACCTCGAATTCACGATCGAACACGAAACGTTATGGCTTCTCCAGACCCGGAACGGCAAGCGCACTGCCAAGGCGGAGGTACGGATCGCCGTGGACATGGTCGAGGAGAAGCTCCTTGGCCGGGAAGAAGCGGTGCTCCGGGTGAGCCCCGATCAGGTGGATTTTTATCTCCATCCTCAGTTCGATGAGGAGGCTAGACACCAGGCTCATGTGTTTGCGAAGGGTCTGAACGTGTCGCCTGGAGCCGCTGTGGGCGTCGTGGCTTTCGATGCGGATACGGCAGAGAGATGGGCGAAGGAAGACGGGAAGGCCGTGATCATGGTCCGGCCTGAGACGAGGCCCGACGACGTTCACGGCATGCTCGCGGCGCAGGGAATCGTCACCAGCCGGGGGGGACGGACCAGCCATGCCGCGCTGGTGGCGCGCCAGTTCGGCAAGCCTGCCGTCGTGGGGGTAGAAGACCTCGAGATCGACTTGGTCGACCGGGAGGCGCGGGTGGGAGACCTGACGATCCGTGAGGGCTCAGAGATCTCCATTGATGGGGTGCTCGGAGAAGTGTACCTCGGTGTGTTGCCGACCGTCGTCCCGGACGTCCAGGATCCCTGGCTCATCAAGCTGATGAGTTGGGCCGATGAGTTCCGCACTCTCGAGGTTTGGGCCAATGCGGACTACCCCGATGATGCGAGCCGCGCCCGCGACCTTGGGGCACAGGGAATCGGGCTCTGCCGCACCGAGCACATGTTCTTCGAGGAAGATCGCCTCCCAGTAATGCGGGAGATGATCATGGCCCAGAACCACCTGGAGCGCGACGATGCCCTCGATCGGCTCCTTCCCCTTCAGCGCGGCGATTTCGAGGGGCTCTTCCGGACAATGGACGGTCTCCCAGTGGTGGTCCGTCTTCTGGACCCCCCGCTCCACGAGTTCCTCCCCGACCATCAGGAGCTCCTCCGCGAGTTGGCGGAGCTCAAGGTCAGGCTCCAGCACCTGGATACACTCCGTGAGATCGACGATACGCTCGAGGAGATCCGCGCGAAGCAGGACTTTCTCGCGCGGACGGAGGATCTTCTGGAGACGAATCCCATGTTAGGTACGCGGGGTGTCCGTCTCGGAATGTTACTCCCGGAAATCACCCGGATGCAGGCTCGTGCCCTCTTTCAGGCGGCGGCTAGCTGCATACGCGATGGGGTTGACGTCAAGCTCGAGGTCATGATCCCATTGGTCTCACACGTAAACGAGCTTTGGACCCAGCGTCGACTCGTGGAAGCCGAGGCCCAGGAAGTGATGGATGAGGAGGAGCAGGAGATCCCGTATAAGCTCGGGACGATGATCGAGATCCCGCGGGCGGCTCTGACGGCGGACGAGATCGCCGCGACGGCCGAGTTCTTCTCGTTCGGAACGAATGATCTGACCCAGACGGTGTTCGGGATCTCCCGGGACGACGCTGAGTCGGGGTTCCTCCTTCACTACATGGAACATGCCGTGCTCCCCGATAACCCGTTCGCGACCCTCGACGTGGACGGCGTGGGAAAAATCATGCAGATGGCGGTTGAACTTGGGCGAGGCGTCCGCCCGGACCTCGAGATCGGGATCTGCGGCGAGCACGGGGGCGACCCCCGATCGATAAAATTCTGCCACAAGGCAGGCCTGAACTATGTGAGTTGCTCGCCTTTCCGGATCCCGGTCGCGCGCCTCGCGGCTGCGCAGGCGGCTGTTGAGGAGGCCGGCTGGCGTCCGATGCCCGCGGCGCCGCGGGACGAATTCCGGCAGGAGCGGGTTTCAGCCCGTGTGCCGGCCGCGCAGGAGACCGCCGCCTCCTCAAAGGACGTGGTGGGTTGAGCCGAACATCGAGAGCCGGCGAGACATTCATGAAGAAATCGTACAGACCATTACAGTCGCGCCTATTACCGTTGTGTCTTTGCCTTGGTCTAGTGGCGCTGTGCACTCTCCTCGTCGCTCCCGCTCCACTGAGCGCACAAGAGGAGGACGACATTCACCTCAGCCGTGTGATTGACCTCCTAGGCGGGAGGGAGGCGGTATTCGGAATCATCAGCTCAGACCGGTCCCTCAACAACGCTCGCTCCCTGGCCAGGTCCGGACTGGACTTCATCATCATCGACATGGAGCACGGACCGTGGAGCCCCGAGATATTGCGGACCTTCCTCCTTGGCATGACCGACCGGCAAAGGACCGTGGCGAACGGTCACCTCCAGATGGCTGTCACGCCCCTCGTCCGAGTGCCTCAGAACGGTGCGGAGATGATGAGCTCCATCGTGAAACAAGCGCTGGACGTGGGAGCGTTCGGCGTCATGTTTCCGATCATTGAGAACCGAGCGCAGGCGCTCAACGCGGTGTCCTCAATGCGGTACCCTCGGCCGCTCGGCTCCGATATCCGAGAGCCCCGTGGACGTCGTGGCCGTTCCCCCGGCATCGCCGCGTGGTTCTGGGGAATCGGAGGTGGTGAATACTACCGGAGAGCTGACGTCTGGCCCTTGGATCCGGGTGGTAACCTCCTCGCAATAATCCAGATCGAAAGTCCGATAGGCGTCGCAAGGATCGAGGAGATCATCACCACACCCGGTGTTGGCGTCATCTTCATCGGACCGTCGGATCTCTCGACGCAGATGGGCTACGGCGACAACCCCGGCGCGCCCGAGGTGGAGCAGGCCATCCAAACAGTTTTGGCCGCGTGTCTCCGTCACGACGTGCCCTGTGCAATCACCACAGGGTCCGGTTCGGTGGAAGAGCGTCTCCGCCAGGGATTTCGCATGGTGACCGTCGGAGGTGACGGTGGGATCACGGCGGGGACTTCCCGCGCTTTAGAATTGGGCCGGAGCGCGGCAGGGCGGTAATAACGGGCTATGCAGCCCTACTTCTTGCCGCCCGCTCAGAAGATGGCGATCGGGTTTACCGGCGAACCGGTGCCGTTGGGGATCGGCATCGGCGCGAGCGTCAGCATGAACTCCCATCGCCCTTGGGCCGCTGCCACCTCACTCAGCGCATCGAAGTCGGCGCGGTCGAGGAGGTGTATGCCCAGCATCGTCAACGCGAAGTCGTGCAGGGCGAGCCGGGGCAACTCGCCGGATGGCCGAGGCATGTAGCCCGGTGTTTCCCATCCGATAAGGGCCACGTCGCGCGCCTTCAGCCAGGGGATGACCGAGTTGTCGAGCCCCGCTGCCTCGGCCCCAGTATCGAACGGCCCTATTGCCTGCTGCCTTGCCCAACGGCCCCATCGCAGTAGGAACGCGTCACCTGGGCCGACCCGTGCGCCGGTCTGCGCCTCCCACGCCTCCAGGTCGTCGACGGTGATACGGGTACCCGGCTCCAGGTAAGGCACCCCCTTCAACCGGGGGATGTCGTAGAGAACGCCGCGAGTCACGATTCCGTGCTTCATTGTGAGGATGTCGTTCTTCAACGCACCGTCTTCCATCGTGACCAGCTCGGCGACGGGGTAGCCGTTCCACATACGTCCGTCGAAGAAGCGATGAGCGAAGCCGTCGATGTGCGTTGTGCCAGGACCGTGGATGCACCGATAGGAGATCCGGTCGGTAGCGCTGCCCCGGTTCGCGTTCGCCATCTCCCACTCCAGCGGACAGGGGTTGTCAATGGTCCGTTCGGTCTGGGCAGTCGACGCCAGCGACACGGTAATCCCCTCGCGGACCAGTCTAGTCGCCGCCAAACGCTTCGTCGGAGTGATCAGGTTGAGCGCACCGAGCTCGTCGTCCGGTCCCCACCGGCCCCAGTTCGAGAGCTCCACCTGCCACCGTTCGTACTCGACTTCCGTGACCAAGGGCAACACTTCTTGGGCGCTGGCGATGGTGACGGGGCCAGGAAGCAAAAGAAACCCAGGGAGCACAACGAAGGCGGAGATGGCTGGAGCGCCGAGAAGCGGAGTTGTGGATCCTCTTCGGGTCATGCGGCGTCCCACCTTCCAGGTTCTTGGGTTCAGTAACGTGGGCCTCCCCACCACCCCGACCGTGTGAAGCTCCTTCGACAGCCTTCTAGTGCACTACCTGCGCAAGGTG
>Ga0310123_10002814_pt1 | contig 13684 bp, 8 predicted proteins | sample CB6_AW_1057_MG_FD_203505 | JGI IMG/M metagenome (GOLD analysis project Ga0310123, IMG submission 203505) | Marine microbial communities from Western Arctic Ocean, Canada - CB6_AW_1057 | ecosystem: Environmental > Aquatic > Marine > Oceanic | place: Canada: Western Arctic Ocean | collected... | reverse complement strand
TAATCTGGTCAACTCCATGACGTTTCTGTGCCATCTAAAAAAATCCTTTCCGGGCTAAAGCCCGGGCTGGACTCTCTCACATGCACTGGTACTTTTCACGGGGGGAAGGTCAGTTCCCTGCCAGCAAGCAGGGCCGAACTCGAAGATCACCAGCACGCCCGCCGCTTCGAGGGCGTATTGCACTCTCCCGCTGGTCATCCGTCCCCAAGGACAGGACGTCCAGCAGCGTTGTGGCCCCCAGCGGATCCTGCAGCGGGCTACGCCAACTGACCGTTAATCCACTTGACGGCTTCTTCGAGCGCCTGAGGCAACTTGTCGGGGTGCTTTCCACCCGCCTGAGCCATGTCTGGTTTACCACCCCCACCGCCACCCACAATGGGAGCAATCTGTTTGACCCAATCGCCAGCCTTAATTCCTTTGTCGACCAAATTCCGGCTAACCCCGGCCACCAACACGACCTTGTCCTCACCGGGCAGCGTGGCGAGAAAAACAGCGCTCGAGTCGGTCTGCTTGCGAATTTGATCAATCAATTGCCGCATGATGTTAGGATTCGAAGACGGCAGATTTTCGACAATGACCTTGGCATCTCCAACGGTGGCCGATTTTTCCAGCAAGGCATCCGCAGAAACGCTCCCGGTTGCTGATCGCTGCTCTAACTGGTCAGAAAGTTCCTGTACTTCGCGTCGCATCGAGGTCACACGGGCAGGAACCTCCATGGGTGGTACGTTCAGCGCACGGGCGATTCGTTTGAGAATTGTTTTCTTATCTGTGTAAGTTAAATTCTCGGCACCCTGCGGCTGTGATTGGGCATCGTCAGCGAAAGTTTCGGACGTACCACCTCCGCCACCACCAGCCAGTTGTTTTTTAAGGTTTCGCAAATTCGCAGCAAGCTGCTCGATGGCCGCAGGAATCTGTGCCGGTTCGATCCCACCAAACTCTTTCTGCAACGCGTCCAACGTTTCTTCCGTGTGCGTGCGCTGCTGTTTCGCCTTCTTGCCGGTTGTCGCGACAATGCGGCGCGTTCCCGCTGAAACTCCCTCTTCCGCCAGGATTTCCAAGGTGCCGACTTCGCTGGTGTTGGTGAGATGGGTTCCACCACACAGTTCCTTGCTGAATTCACCCATCGACACCATTCGTACCGGATCCGGATATTTTTCACCAAAAAGCATCATGGCACCGGCCTGGCGGGCCTCAGCCAACGGCAAAATCTCAGCCGTCACAGGAGCCGCCGCGTCGATCTTGTTGAGAATGTCACGCTCGATCGCCGCCAACTGCTCGGCGCTTACCGGCGCCAAGTTGGTAAAATCAAAACGGAGCCAATCCTCGTCTACCTTGGAACCTTGCTGTTGGGCATAGCTACCAACGTTCTTTTGCAAGGCATAATGTAGAATGTGGGTTGCTGAATGCGCCCGACGAATTGCCTGTCGGCGGGCATCGTCGACACGCGCAGTAACGACGGCGCCCACCGTCAAGGTTCCCCGCGTGACATTTCCAGAGAGCACCAGCAGTTTGCCATCTTTTTGGGTATCTGTAATTTCGACCTCGACGCTATCCTCCAACAAAACGCCCGTGTCACCGACCTGGCCGCCGCTTTCGCCGTAGAATGGGCAACGATCCAATACGATTCGAATCGGCTGGGTCGCCTGGCCGCTGCCGATGCTATCGCACAATCGTTCATTCGACGCGCTATCAGCGACGATTCCCTTGACGACACACGACAATTCGGTGGACTCGTAACCGACGAAAGCCGTCTCGTGAAGCGCCTCTTTAAGCGAATCCATTGGCCCTTTACTGCCCATCACGACGTGTTGGACTTTGCCGGACGCTTCACCATGCTTTTCCATGGCACGCTGGTATCCATCCCAATCGAAGGCGAACGCCTCTTCAGCCGCCAGGGACTCCAGTAACTCAGGAGGCACACCATAGGTTTGGTACAACTCCGCTGCCATGGCTCCATCAACCGTCATACGGTTGCCGTCGCGCATCTCTTGAAAGACCCGGCTGATCCGTTCCAAACCTGCGTCGATCGTGGCGAAGAAGCTGGCTTCTTCCTGTCGAATAACACCCTCAACCCGGGCAACGGTTGCCCGCAAGTCCGGATACGGGTTGGCCATCAGCTCAGCCACCTTGCCAACCAATTGGTACAAGAAGGGCTCGGTCAAACCAATCTGCCGACCATCGAGCACCGCTCGGCGCAGCAATCGTTTGATGACGTATTTCTCTTTGTTGGGGCCAGGATAGACGTTCTCGTGAACCGCAAACGAACAAGCTCGCACATGATCGGCAATGCGACGCAGCCGCCGTCCGTCATCCGTTTGCGGTTCGTATTTGATGGAACAGACGTCCGCCGCCGCTTCCACGAGCGGGCGCAGGATGTCGATGTGGAAATTGCTATTCACTCCCTGCAGCATGGCCGCGGCACGTTCAAGCCCCATTCCCGTGTCAATGTTGCGACTGGGCAGCGGCCTAAGATTGTCAGGCGGCTCTCCGACCCGATTGAATTGCGTGAAGACCAGATTCCAAATCTCAACTCCTTCGGGATCACCCTCGTTGTAGTAAAAGATCTCGCTGCAGGGCCCGCAGACACCGTCAGGACCCTGACTCGGCGCACCAGCTGGCCAAAAGTTGTCGTCCTCTCCCATTCGCTCGATGCGATCTGCCAGGACTCCAACGTCGTTGCGCCAGATTTCCGCCGCCTCATCATCGTCTTCGAAAACCGTGATGGACAGCTTGCCCTTATCAATCCCCAGCCACTTCTTGGCGGTCAGAAACTCCCATGCCCAATTAATCGCTTCGCGCTTGAAGTAGTCACCAAAGCTGAAATTTCCCAGCATTTCAAAAAAGGTGTGATGTCGCGCGGTGCGACCTACATTGTCGATGTCGCCAGTCCGCATGCACTTTTGGCAGCTGGCGGCACGCGTGAAATCCAATTTAACTTTGCCAAGAAAATGGTCCTTGAATTGGTTCATCCCCGCAGGGGTAAACAGCACGGAGGGGTCCCAGGTCGGCACCAGCACGTCACTGGCACACCGCGTATGGCCTTTCGATTCGAAAAAGGCCAAGTACTTTTCACGTAGTTCGTCGGTTTTCATGGCGAGGGGCCGTTGCCGGCAAGAGTTGGCGACTGAAAGGCACCATGATAGCCCAGGTCTACGTGGGTGGCCAGATTAACGTGGGTGGCCAGATTAACGTGGGAGTCGCCTACGCATCCGCCGTGTCGGTCTCAGGATCGTCCTCGTCCGACTCGTCAACTCCAAAGCCGCCGGCGACAAGTACTTTCTGCTTGATTTCTTCGGTCAAGTGCGGATTCTCGACGAGGAATTGCCGGGCCTTTTCTTTGCCCTGCCCAAGATGGCTTTCGCCATATCGGAACCAAGAACCGCTACGTGTGACGACGTGATGTTCTACGCCAAGATCCAAAACGTCGCCTTCGAAGCTGATACCGTTACTATGCATCATGTCGAACTCAGCCAAGCGGAATGGTGGGGCGATCTTGTTCTTGACAACCTTCGTGCGGACGCGTTGGCCGACCACTTCTTCGCCCTCCTTAAGTTGGCCAATTCGACGTACGTCCAACCGCACCGAACTGTAGAATTTCAAGGCGCGGCCGCCCGGGGTCGTCTCCGGGCTACCGAACATCACACCGATTTTTTCACGGATTTGATTGATAAAAATGATGGCGGCTTTGCTCTTGGAGATCGCGCCCGTCAACTTGCGCATCGTTTGGCTCATCAAACGAGCTTGCAGGCCAACATGAGTATCACCGATTTCGCCATCCAGTTCCTGCTTCGGAATCAGTGCCGCCACCGAGTCAATCACGATGACGTCCACCGCATTGGACTTTATCAACATCTCGGCAATGTGCATCGCCTCTTCACCGCTGTTGGGTTGGCTGACCAACAGCGTGTCGAGCTGCACACCTAGCTTCTTGGCCCAAGCTGGATCGAGGGCATGTTCGGCGTCGATAAAGGCCGCAATCCCACCGTCTTTCTGGGCCTCTGCTATGACATGCAGCGCCAAGGTCGTCTTTCCGCTGGACTCCGGACCATATACCTCTGCAATTCGTGAACGCGGAATCCCCCAACCGCCTAGCGCAATATCCAAAGACAGGCTGCCAGTCGAAATCCCCTCGATCTTCATCCCCGTCTTACTGCCCAAGGGCATGATGGCCCCTTCGCCAAACTGTTTTTCGATCTGCTGCAAGGTGGCCGTCAAATCAGCATTCTGGCTAATGAGCGTATCGACCTTGCTCTTGGCCTTGGAGCCCTTGCCCTTCGTCTTGGCTGTCGACTTGCTCGTCGATTTGGCGGTCGATTTCGCGGAACTTCCGTTTTCTGCCGAGGTGGTCTTCTTGGTCATGCGATCGTTCGTCTTTGGGATACTCGTCTTTTCAACAGGACTCGTCTTTTCAACAGGACTCGTCTTTTCAACAGGACTCGTCGTGCTACCGGTGTTGCTTTTGTTGGTGTTGTTGGTGTTGGCAACGCTGTTTTTCTCTGCAGTGACCATGAACGTTCTCCTTTTTATTGTCTAGTTCCTCAATATCTGCAACCGGCACCCGCACCGGTTGACCACAATTCGGGCCGCCAATAACTGAACGCCTGGCTAGTATACTAGCGTTCATTAATCGGTTCAATCCCGCCTGCCACATTAATATCCGTGGTGCCCGTGACACGTTTGGTCAAAGAAAACCGGCGACGGAGGCCTATGGGGCGCCGATTATTGAAAAACAACGCTAAATTGGCCAAATTCTGGCGAAAGCGTATTTCAAAACCCAATTCCCAGGAGGGCGAGGCTCCCGCCGAGCCGCTTCACGGCTTTCACGCCCAAATAGGCTCGGCGGGAGCCTGGCCCTCCCATCGTCTCACCTGGTGGGCGGCAGAACCTACAGGTCGAATCGCGCCAAAACGCTGTATTCCGGCCCCGCTTTGGAAAGCTGGCTGGAAAAAAAAGTCACAGCCACTACGGCCGAGATGCCGAATTCGGCCTCGACCTGGCTTTGCAGCAGATCCTCGATCAATTTTTGGCTTTTCCCGTCCCTCACCCGTCCAATGGTGATATGGGGGTGAAATCGGCGGCTTTCACCTCGAAATCCGACCTGCTTGAGCTGCTGATCGATATCAGATTGCAAGCTACACATTTCCTCCAGGCCCTCGGTAACCCCAACCCAGAGCGTGCGGGCTCGAGCCAGCTTTGGAAATGCTCCCATCCCGTGGCAAGTCATCGAAAACGGCTCATGGCCAGCGATCGAATTCTGGACGGTCTCACAAATCTCTGGGATTTCTAATTGGTCGACGTCACCAAAGAACTTCATCGTGAGATGGATATTCTCCGGTTCCACCCACTTGATGCCGGAAACTTGTGGAGCCATCCGGTCGATACAACCAGCAACCCGGCTGCGAACCCCATCCTCCAGCTCAACGGCGAGAAAGGCACGGATTTTCAAGCTTGAACCACCATCTCTTATCTAAATCGCCAAAAAGGGGAGGCTTCCCTTTTTGGAAAATTGGGTAATCTTGAAGGGTGGGCGTTTCGTACGAGAAAGTTCTAGAAAGTCAGCATTCGTTTAAAATCAGCCAAACGGTCGTCTAAATCAGAACGTTGGATCTGTCGCATGCGGTCCAGGCTGAAATCCTCCACGGCAAAGCTGGCCACGAGAATCCCGTAGGCCATCGCCTCCTTGAGCGAATTGGGAGTGAAGTCCCCTTTTTCAGTGATGTACCCCATCATGCCACCCGCAAAGGTATCACCGGCGCCCGTGGGATCCACCACTTCTTCCGTGGGATAGGCTGGTAGCACATACGTCTCGTGTTCCGAAAAGAACATGGCGCCGTGTTCGCCTTTTTTGATCACCACAAATTTTGGACCCATTTCGAGGACTTTGCGACCAGCCCGCACGAGGTTTTCATCTTCGGTCAGCAGAATGGCCTCGCTGTCGTTGAGGACCAGTCCGTTAATGCGCTCGAGAACCTCCATGAGTGCGTGCCGGTGCTCACGAATCCACAGATCCATGGTATCGGCCATCACCAATTTCGGAGCGCGGACTTGCTCGAGCACCTTGAGCTGCACCGCCGGCACGCCGTTGGCTAAGAAAACGTAATCTGAGTCGCGATACGACTCGGGCAAGACCGGATCGAACTCACCAAAGACATTCAGTTGGACTTCGAGCGTCTCACGATCGTTCATGTTGGGCATGTAGCGGCCATGCCAACGGAAAGTCTGTTTGTCCGGTTCGATTTTCAGCCCACTGGTGTCGATCTTCCGCTCCTGAAGTAAGCGGGTATGTTCCACAGGCCAATCTTCCCCCACCACCCCGACCAAACGAACTGGGGTGAAAAAACTGGCTGCATAGGAAAAAAACACTGCCGAACCGCCGAGGATGTTTTCACGAGATTCCGCGGGCGTTTCCACACTGTCAAACGCGACCGAACCGACAACAAGTAATGACATAAACTCCTCCCTCGCACAAATCCGTTGACTTATGGACTCGTCAATAGTGGCATACGCACGGTTAGCGTGCAATGGGTTTTCGGTTCTCGGTTCTCGGCTGGTAAATGGGGAAGAAAAGAAGCAAGCCAGGATGAACATGATCGACATGATAACGGGATGCGGAGCATCCTGCTAATCCTGTAAATCATGTTCATCCTGTCTAAAAAAAGGCTCTCGGTTCTTGGTTTTCAGGTGACAGGTGGCAAGCTTCGGGCGGCAAGCAACGATCTCGCGCTTCGCAACCCGCATTTCCCATCCAACGTGGAACGGAGAACGTTTTACCCACGTTTTTGCAGCTTGGCCCAGGTATCGCGCAGTGAGACGGTGCGATTGAAAACAGGCCGGCCCGGCTGGGAATCGACCGAATCAGCACAGAAATAGCCAAGCCGTTCGAATTGGAAACGATCACCTGACTTGGATTGAGCCAGGCCCGGTTCCAATCGACAGTTCGTAAGCGTCTCCAAAGAGTTGGGATTCAAGTTCGTCAGAAAGTCCTTTCCTGCGGACACGTCATCCGGATTCGGCTGGTTGAACAGGTGATCATACAAGCGGACTTCCGCCGTGATCGCATGCGCCGCGGAGACCCAATGAATTGTTCCTTTCACCTTGCGACCATCGGGCGCCTTTCCACCGAGCGTTTCTGGATCGTAGGTGCAGCGCAGCTCAATCACCTCGCCTGTGGTCGGGTCTTTGATGACCTCCTGACAAGTCACGAAATAGGCGTACCTCAAGCGAACTTCCTTGCCGGGCGCCAGGCGAAAGAACTTGCGAGGCGGATCCTCCATGAAGTCGTCGCGTTCGATGTACAATTCGCGCCCGAACGGCACGGTGCGGACTCCGGCGTTCGGATCTTCCGGATTGTTCACCGCCTGAAGCTCCTCTACCTCTTCCTCCGGATAGTTTTCGATGACGACCTTCAATGGCCGCAGCACACCCATCACCCGATTGGCGCGCTGGTTCAAATCCTCGCGAAGACTATTCTCCAGCACATGCATGTCGATCGTACTGTTAAATTTGGAAACGCCAATGGTCTTGCAAAAATTCCGAATCGATTCCGGCGTATAACCGCGCCGCCGCAGACCATGAATCGTTGGCATGCGAGGATCGTCCCAGCCACTCACGTGGCCTTCGACAACCATTCGCAATAACTTACGCTTGCTCATCATCGTGTAGGTGAGATTCAAGCGGGCAAACTCGATTTGCTGAGGGTGATGGATATCGAGTTGTTCGATGTACCAATCGTAAAGGGGTCGGTGATCTTCAAATTCGAGCGTGCAGATCGAGTGGGTGATCGCTTCAATGGAATCGGACTGCCCATGCGCAAAGTCATACATCGGGTAGATGCACCATTGGTCGCCAGTGCGATGATGATGGGCGTGGAGAATACGGTACATAACGGGATCACGCAGATTCAGATTCGGCGACGCCATGTCAACCTTGGCGCGCAACGTTTTCGTGCCGTCCGGAAACTCGCCCTCCTTCATTGAATGGAATAGTCGCAGATTCTCCTCCACGCCGCGATCGCGGCAAGGGCTGTCCTGCCCCGGCTCGCTAAGCGAACCACGAAGCTGGCGAACCTCGTCGGCCGTCAGGTCACAGACGAACGCGTGTCCGTCCTCGATCATTTTCACTGCCCACTCGTAGAGCTGTTGAAAATAATCGGAAGCGAAATAACACCGATCACCCCAGTCGAATCCGAGCCAACGGATATCCTCCTGGATGGCATGCACGTATTCAACATCTTCCTTCGTAGGGTTGGTGTCGTCGAACCGCAAGTTGCAGAGTCCACCGTATTGCTCGGCCAGACCAAAGTTAATGCAGATGCTCTTGGCATGGCCGATGTGCAAATAGCCATTGGGCTCGGGAGGAAATCGAGTGTGGACTCGTCCACCGTGCTTGCCATTTTCTCGGTCCACCGTGATGATTTGTTCGATGAAGTGGAGGGAGCGCTGCTCGGCGTCGCCGGTCGTCAGATCGCTGTTGGTGGTGTCGTCAGTCATGGTCGTGTCGGCTTCGTAATAAACGCAAACATACTGGGTCAATGGATAAGAGCCAAAAACTGCCTGGATAATCGGGCACCGAACGGGCCAGGCAGGGCCGTTACTTGCCCGTTAAGTCTATCGACCAAAACAGACGGGACCAGATCAAAACAGACCCAGTCAAAACAGACCCAGTCAAAACAGACCCAGTCAAAACAGACCCAGTCAAAACAGACCCAGTCAAAACAGACCCAGTCAAAACAGATATTACTGCTCCGCGAGCGCCAGCGCCCGATCGATACGAGCCAAGGACGCCTCTGGGCCGAGAATCTCCAGCGTCTCGAACATGCCGAAGCCGACCGCTTTTCCCGTCGTCGCGACGCGGAGGGCATGGATGATCTGGCCGATCTTCATCCCCTTTTGCTCAACAAAGCCTTTCAGGCTTGCCTCCAACTCGGCCGCTTCGAAAGGTTCAACCCGCGCCAATTCCTCACGAAATTCACGCAGCAGGTTCACCGCGTCGTCTGGTTTGGTAATCCGTTTCTCAAAGGCTTTTTCGTCGAACTGCAGATTGTCCGGCGATTGGAAGAAGTCGTCGAACTGGAGAATATCACCTGCAATCGTGAGACGATCACCGGCCGCGTTGAGGATTTTCGTTAGTCTCGGACCGGTATCGCAAGGGGGCGGCGACTCGACTAACCCAGCCTGCTGCAAGTACGGCAGAACAAGCGCCCCCTTCTTCTTGATATCCAATCGTTGCATATAGCGCTGTTGGAATGCCAGCAGTTTCTGCGAATCGAAACTGGCCGGACTCGTATTGACGCTCTCCAAATTGAAATGAGAAATCATCTCCTCACGAGAGAATTCCTCCGTTTTATCGTCCAATGACCAACCGAGCAGCAGCAGATAGTTCACGACGGCGTCGGGCAGAAAACCTATTTTTTCGTAGAAGTCGACAATCACCGGATTGAAGGTCTCCCCTGAGACGTCCATCGCGGTGCGCTGGGCAATCTGCGTGCCGAGATCCGCCAGCGCCCTAAAGTCGCGATTTTTGAGATACTTGTCCAGCTTGCGTTTGCTGAGTTTCACCTTACTGCCTGGCTCTGCCACGAAGGGAATGTGCGCGAATTCCGGAAGCGCGAAGCCCAGCTGCTGGGCAATAAAAACCTGCCGGGGCGTGTTGGACAAGTGTTCTTCAGCGCGAATGACATGCGTGATCTCGAAGTCACGATCGTCCACAACGGTAGCCAGATGATACAGACACGTACCGTCAGCTCGTTGAATGACGTGGTCTTGCTCCTGGCCCCAATCAAATTTGACGTCACCACGTATGTGATCCTGGAGAACCAAGGACCCTTCGCGAGGCATTTTTAATCTGACAACCGATTGGCGTCCTGCACTTTCAAACGTGTCGCGCTCGGCCGACGTTTCCCCGGCGAATTTTCGACTGTAAACAAACGGCCGTTTTTCCTTTCCAGCCGCTGCGCGTTCCGCGGCGATTTCCTCGGTCGTCGCGTAGTCGTGGTAGGCAGCCCCTTGTTCCACCAGCTGCTGGACCGCTTCGGCATATCGACCGGCGCGTTGCGATTGATAGTACGGCTCGTGCGGACCGCCAACCTCGGGTCCTTCATCCCAATCCAACCCCAACCAGCGAAAACCGTGCAGGATCGGCGCCAGGGCCTCATCCACATTCCGCTTTTGGTCCGTGTCATCGATTCTCAGAATGAACTGACCGCCATGGCGTCGTGCATACAACCAATTGAATAAAGCCGTGCGGACCCCGCCAATGTGCAGATAACCGGTCGGGCTGGGAGCGAATCGCGTGCGTACCGGCATAGGGTTCTCGGTTCTCGGCTGGTAAAAGGGGAAGAAAAGAAGCAAGACAAGATGAACGTGATCGACATGATAACGGGATGCGGAGCATCCTGTAAATCATGTTCATCCTGTCTAAAAAAAGGCTCTCGGTTCTACGTCGCCGGATACTGAGTTGCAACGCAGGGTTGGTAGAACCGAAACCCTATGCCGCGCGGCGGTTTGAACGCTTGAGTTGCTTCCTCAGCCGTCGTCGTTCGGCTTTGGACAGATTGGGATCCGTCATGATATCCATTTCGTCAACGTCGTCCGGCAGATCCACGTCGTCGTCGTCATCCGGATCAACCGATGCGCTGGCGGCCGGCTTCTTGGCTGCGGTGGAATTACGAGCCAACTGGGAGGGGGCGCCAGCTTTCTCATTCTCTTGCGATGATCTCCGCCGCGTCAGACCGCGGCGAGGCTTGTCCGCTGTCGATTTGCTCGTCCGTTTCTTGACGACAATCTCACCAGCTGCTGCCAAGTGTACAAAACGCGCAAACACCAACAGCGAATAAAGCAGCATCCCGTGGCCGAGCAGAAGGGACCCGGCGTGCGCAATCTTGTTGGTGTCGAAATCGGCCAGGTCGACTAATCCGAAATGGAGCACGGCGGCAAAGGCGTAGAGTCCGACCGATATCAGCGCGCAGAACACACTACCTAAACTGCGCCGCATATCCAGCAGCAGGCGGATGCTGGTGACCAGACCTACCAGCGCAAATAAACCGATCCACCAGACGGAACCATCTCTCCAGAGGTGTGTATCCGCCACTTTAATCATCACGATCTGTAGCAGACGATGCCAACTGGTCACCGCATCGAGGCTGGCCAGCACACACAGGGCCCATGCCCACAGCCACAATCGATACCGGCCGCGATAATCGTCGGTCTTATGACGACGAATACGATAGATAGCCAGGCAGACGACGGCCGCGGCCATGAGCATCATCGAACCCAGCCAACATGCGATGGTACCCACTCCCTGCAGACGGAAGCTGGCCAAGGCCTCCTCGGGCAACCATTTCATGGCATAATTCCGGCCCAAATAGGTTCCGATCACCGCAGCCACAGACGCGAGACCGGCCAGTAGATATGCGAACAAAACCCAACGACGGGTCGGAATGAAATCAGTAATGCGAGTTTCCACGTCTGCCAATGCCACCTCTGAGTAGGCGCGGCCGTCCATCCCCGGGGTTTTTGCCTCGGTTCGTCGCGACGTGGTCGTGTCGGGGTCGCGAGAAGAGCGATCCTCACGAAGCAGCCGGCGACGTCGTTCCATCGATTGTCCTTTGCCTGATAGCTGCATTTTGCGGGCCCACAACTTCCCCGTGCAAGCCGCCTATTAGCAGTCTTTTACGTCGGCAATTAAAGGCAATTTCTAAAATCCGGTTCGAAGCTCATCCAGTAATTCCGATTGGGATAACGTCTCCTGTCAATCCAACTCCGTACATCGCAACGATTCGTGTGCCGCGTGACCCCCATGCCGGGGTGCTAGCGGACTTACCGTACAACGCTCTTCTCAACGATCTTCCCTGCGCAATCCAACCCACTGGAGCCCTTGTCGCGACCCTCGGAACTGGCGCAATCGACGCCAGCCGATCAAAGGCCCCAATCGGCACCGGGGTTTGTCCCAGCCTGACGAAATAACCTCCGAATCGCAGGGATTTTTGACGCTGCGCCAAGCCCGTCCTACGTTTTCCTAAATGGATGACAGCTGTCAGGGCGTTCTGCGCGCTGGAGCCTACGCATTACTTACATACCAATCAACGCCAACGCGATGATCCAAAAACACCAACCGCCGGCCTCAGAGCAGCCGACCAGCCAAAACGACCAAGAGGCCAAGACCCAACAGGATCTGATGGCCATCAATCGTCTTTTATCGCAGGTCGAACCCTCGATTCTGGCCCCGGTCGCGGAACATGCCGATCATCAAAATCGCCTCGTCCAGGTGCGATTAGGACTGGCTAGCAGCCTTTTTGTGGCCTTGAAGATTCGACATACCCCCACGGCGGAACATTCCCTCCGCGTAGCGATGAGCTGTTCGGCTTGGGCCTTGGCGGCCGAGCTATCCAAAGAAGACCATGACGCCATCGAAATCGCCGCCCTACTGCATGATATCGGCAAAATCGGTGTTCCCGACAGCATTCTCAAATCAACCGGAGCGCTGACTGGCGAACAACGAACGGTCATGCAATTGACGGGCCAATGCAGCCGCGAAATCCTCCAGGCGCTTTGTAAAACGGACACAATTCCCGATATCGTTGGGCAAACAGGTGCCTGGTACGACGGCAGCAAGCCTGGATTTCGTTGGTCCGGAGAGGAAATTCCACTTTTGGCACGCATGATTGCCATCGTCGATGCCTTCGATTCAATGACGACGGACCAGATCTATCGGCAAGCCTCACCTCGAGACCGCGCGATTGCAGAATTGTTTGAGTTTGCTGGAACCCAGTTTGACCCGCGGCTGGTTTCGCAGTTCGCCGAACTTCAAATCCACAGCCACGCCAAATTGGGCCACTACGTTTCGCACCGCTGGCTAACCGATCTGGTGCCCGCCACCGCCGATGAACTCTGGAAGCTGAACGAACGAGTCGGCGAGTTGCCGGCTGAACAAGAAGGTGGAAACCTGTTCTTCGAACGGTTGTGGAACAGCATGCACGATGGATTGTTCTTTGTCGATTCCGACGCGTGCATATTGAACTGGAACCATGGCGCCGAACGCCTGACCGGGCTCAAGCGGAACAGTGTCCGGCAGCGAGTTTGGTCGACAGACATCGTCCGGCTGCGTGATCTGGACGGCAATCGCATTCACGACGACCAATGCCCGATCAAGTATTCGCTCCAATCCGGGACCCAGTACCTGTGTCGCGTACTAATCCAATCTTCAGACAGCGGTGATACGATGGTCGACCTGCAAGTCGTCCCGGTGATCGGCGTCGACGGCTGTCGTTGCGGCGCTACGGTATTGATCCGTGATGCGTCGTCGGAAGCGTTGCTCGAAGAACGTGTCCAAACGCTTCACGAAAAAACTATATTGGACCCGCTCACGGGCGTCGCCAATCGTGCCGAATTCGATCGCGGACTAAGCCGATCCGTCCGCAAGCACCTGAAAGAGCTGCACCCGTGCAGCTTGATTATTTGTGACATTGACAACTTCAAAAAAGTCAATGACGTCCATGGCCACCAGGCGGGCGATCAGGCGTTGATCTCATTTGCCGCCCTGCTACAACGAACCTCCAGGCAGGGCGATTTAGTTGGTCGGTATGGCGGCGAAGAATTCGTGATCATTTGCCCGCATTGCGGCGCGGCCGAAGCCACGACGTTGGCGGAGGACATCCGCAGCCAACTTGAATCGCTGCGTCTGTCCG
>Ga0310123_10002813_pt1 | contig 13685 bp, 12 predicted proteins | sample CB6_AW_1057_MG_FD_203505 | JGI IMG/M metagenome (GOLD analysis project Ga0310123, IMG submission 203505) | Marine microbial communities from Western Arctic Ocean, Canada - CB6_AW_1057 | ecosystem: Environmental > Aquatic > Marine > Oceanic | place: Canada: Western Arctic Ocean | collected... | reverse complement strand
GACGGCGGAAGAGGCACTTGCGGCCGTACAGACGTACGGCAGCTACTTCGGTCCCTTCTCGGTCTATGAGGAAGAGGGTTATCTGGTCCATCATCGAATCGGCAACCTAGGCCCGGCGGGGACCGGGACTGATGCCCAACGTTCCTACGAGCTGACGGACACGCATCTGACCCTGCAACCGCCCGTCGGGACCGACAGCGAAGGCCGTCGGGTGCAAAGCACACTGAGATGGGCTCGGATCAGCGACTAGCTCCCATGCGACAGTTCGGTAGGGGCAGATCTCGCATTTGAACTGCGCGGCTCAGGCATATTCCCTCGGTCGGCACGCGGATGTCGGGCCAGTGAGTTTTTGATGGGAGAATCCGGACACCACACGATGCACTTGAGCACTAGATCGGTATTAGAGCCAGCTCTCACTCACTCCTAGGGTTCACTCGATCCCAGGGCATCCATTCTCTCCTCATAACGTGCTCCGCTCAAAACACCGGCCAGACTGTAGTTGCCCTCGTGGCAAGCATATTCGTAAAGCAGGTCATTGAACTTCTTGATCGGGATCTCTCCGCCCCAGGCTTGGGTGTACATCGTTGGATCATCAACGGTGAACTCGTAAAGAATTGTCTCTTCGTCGACACGAGTGAAGCGTTCGGTCACCTTGATGTGTTTCGAGGGGGGGACTCCTCGGAGAGACTGTTGTGGATTGATGTTCGTGGTTTCCACCACGAGTGCGTCATCTTCCCACCGAGCCCAAGAGTCGCCGAACCATGGACGGACGTCCTCTGGCATTGGATTGGTGGTGGGCTCGCCAAATCGAATGATCCGTGCGTCGTGGACCATCTCTGACATGATCACCACGTGATCGGCCGTCTGTACGATTGTGTAGTTGGCGTTATAAGCTCCTACAGGGACCATGGGAGGCCCTACAGGGGAACCGAAAAGGATGCAGCGCTCGGCAAGTGGTCTCAGCTCTGGGTGGTCGTACGGGCCAAATTGGCTCCTGAGGTCCAGCGACTCCCGGACCCGCCGTTCTCCCTCGGGCGTCAGAGCTGGACGGCGCCCATTGGCCGGATAGGTGACAAGAGAGGCTCTGGGTTGACCATTGACGATTGCTACCATTGAGCCTCGGTCCCAATAGACTTCGTTGTACTCCGCGCCACGAAGTCGACTCTCATTGGTCAGAGAGTCATCCCCTTGGTTGTCCTCCCTTCCGCACGCTACTGATCCTGGGTTAGGGGGACAGTCTCCTGATGGCCTCTCTATCTCCTCAACTTCCTCCCAAGTGAACACCGGTCCCCTACCCTCTTCCCGCTCAAACGGAGTGAGTGTCGAGTTCGTCCAGTTCCCCTGAAGGTCTGGATGACCATCGGGTGTCCTGGGGACCTCCCACTTTCCGGCGTCGGAAGCTTGAGACTGCGCCACCACGGTGGAGACGACGCCAGGCACTGAGGTTGCACAGAAAACGGCGAGAAGTAGAGCGGAATAACGTGACATCACTTCATGGCCCCGACCAACCATCGCCATACGATTGCTCATTTCAACCTCCATTCCCGCGTGGTTCACGACACTGCTGCGCTCATTGCACATAGCCCTCACAGGCTTGTAATAACTTGAGGGGCAGGACGGAAGTGGTCAACAAAAATGACGATGATGAAGTAAGAGGGCCTGACCCAACCAACCCTCCTGGAAGTTGCCAAGCTCTTTTGGCAGTCCTGCGTGCGGTTCTTCACCATCTAATATTGTCCATACTGCACATCCGCACTTAGATTGAAAACAGTGGTATTCCCGGGTTGAAGGAACCTGGGGAGTCAGCCGCATATGACATATCTATGCGTGGTTCACTCGTATGAGGGAGAGGGTCATCATGAAACTCCAGAGGACGCCTTGGGTTGGAGTCGCCACCGTCGCACTCGTCGCGACTTTCGCTTTCCAAAGTACGGTGCACGCCCAAGCCAGCTTCGCTTCGGCGGGTGACGTTGCGGAAGTGACTTATGCCAAGGACGTGGCGGCCATTATTCAGCAGAATTGCCAGGTCTGCCACCGTCAGGGCGGGATCGGGCCCATGGAACTGATGTCCTACGAGGACGTGCGGATGTATGCACCACTCATCAGGGACAAGGTCTCGAACCGTATTATGCCTCCGTACTCCTACGACAACGATATCGGCATCCAAGAGCTTCAGGAGGATTGGCGTCTTTCCGATGAAGACATCAACATGGTCGTTGCCTGGGTCGATCAGGGCTCGCCTCTGGGTGATCCGGCTGACATGCCTCCTCCGGCCGACTTAATCGACACAGACGGCTGGTCTCTGTCGCCCACGTTGGGTCCGCCGGATATCGTCATTCCCTCGGAACCGATCGATGTGCCGGCCGCAGGACTCGACATGTGGCATCGTCCATATGCTCCCACGGGTGTGACCGAAGAGCGCTGCATCAAGGGCCTTCAGGTGAAGCCCGCGGGGAACGCCAAGGGTGTAGTCCATCACGCCAACTCCACGTTCCAGGTCATGAAGGAAGACGGTTCCTTCGAGGGGACAGGGGACCGCGCAACCGAGTACGCTATGGGCAAGCTGGGTGAGATTATTCCCGATGGCGTTTGTCGATTTATTCCTGCAGACACTTGGGTCCGCTGGGACATCCACATGTACCCCGGGGGGCTCGGAAGTGCTGCCGCGGACGTCGTCATTCCAGACAATGTGGTGGAGCTGGCCATCTGGCTCCATCCGGAGGACTACGAGTACGAGTACAAGCAGGATCTGGTCAGCTATAACTTCATGGAGGGTCAGCGTGACCTCCTCATCCCGCCGAACGCAAAGTTCGTCACCCAGGGCTTCCGTTCGTTCGACCATCCAGTCCGTATAGACAGCTTCCAGCCGCACGGACATCTGCGGTTGCGTGCCGCTGCTCTGGAGATCTTTTATCCGGAGACGGGACAGAACGAAGTGATCAGCATGGTCTCCAACTGGAGTGCTGTGTGGCACCATAGCCACCTCTATGAACCCGACGCGGCGCCGCTGGTACCGACCGGCGCGGTGCTGGTGTTCAAACAGTGGTTCGACAACACATCGGCCAACCCCAATAACCCGGATCCCGATCAGTATGTCGACTACGGACAACGGACCGCTGACGAGATGTCACATTTTTGGCTAGCTGTCACGCACCTTGATGAGGACGGCTATCAGAGGCTCGTCGAGGAGCGTGAAAAGAAGGCCGAGGAGGCTGGTCTGGCGGCTGGCGGCTAATTCGCTGGAGAAGAGTTTATGATGAAGGTTTGGATGAGGGTGGGTGGAGTGGCCTTCGCGCTGCTCATCTTAAGTCCTACGGCCGGCCCCCGAGCGATTGAAGCTCAGGGGCCGGCTGGCCGTTTGCCCTTGCAACCCGGATCTACCGAGGATCAAATCGTTGCTCCGTTCATGGAGGGGTGGTACGCGAATGAGGACGGGACATACAGCTTTTCATTCGGGTATCTGAACCTAAACCAGGACGTAGTAGAGATCCCACTGGGAGAGAACAATTTCATCGAGCCGGTAGAGTTCGACGGGATGCAGCCCACGACGTTTCATCCCGGGCGGAACCGGGGTGTGTTTGCCATAACGATCCCAAACGCCCTGGGAGAACAGGATTTCTGGTGGACGCTTCGCCACGCGAATGGCCAGATCACCAGAGTGCCCGGGCGGATCGGTGCGATTGCCTACCAATTGGACTGGATCCCACGGCCTCACGGAAGCGTCCCTCCACGCGTCTCCTTTGACGCGGACGGTGACGAGGGTCGGGGACCTCCGGGTATCGTGGCAGAGCGTACCGTCACGGCATCAGTTGGATCTCCGGTGACCCTGTCGGTAAATGCGAGAGACATTTCGGAGAGGGATCCCGACGATTTTCGGTTCTGGGAGGGGATACCCATTAACGTCGTGTGGTCCAAGCACCAAGGGCCGGTGGGCGGTGAGGTCGAGTTCACGCGACATGAATCGACAACGGTGCAGGAAAGCGATGACGATGACGCTCCTGCACCAAACACAATCCAGGTTTCGGAAGGTGCGGGAATGGCCCACGTGTATGCGACGTTTTCCGCATCGGGTGAGTATCTGTTACGCGTGCAGGCGGACATATTCAACGCGCCAGACAGCGGTACGCAGGACCAGTGCTGCTGGACCAATGGTTACGTAAGGGTGACCGTCGGTCCGTAGCATCAAGATCGGGCAGCCGGGCTAATGGGGATGGCCGCTCTATATGTTGGATCCTCGATGACGGGGATCGAAGCATGCGCGGGAATAGCTGCAACTCCCTGACCGAGGTGTTTGGCACACAATCCGGAGGTTTCCATGTCCAGATGTATCTCGAACACGCTAGTCCGTTCCCTCGCTCTCCTTTTCGCCCTAACGGCGATGCCGGCGAGTGTTAGCGGCCAAACCTATTGGCCGGGCACACATCTCGACTGGGACCGAAAGAGTCCTCAGGAGGCGGGCTTTGACCCCGGGAAGATTCAAGAGGCTGTAGAAATCGCGATCGCGGGTGAGTCGACACAACCACGGGATTTGACTTTCCGCCACCGCATGACGTTCGGACGGGAGCCCTTCGGTGAGCCTGTGGGACCGTTCACCGTCCGTGCGCCGCAGACCGGCCTGATTGTCCACAAGGGTTACATCATCGCTGAGTGGGGAGACCCGCATAAGGTCGACAACACGTTCAGCGTATCGAAGAGCTTCTTGTCGACGACGGTCGGACTGGCCTACGACCGTGGTTTTATTCGGGATATTCATGATCCAGTTCGACCCTATGTGGGGCCCTTCATTTTAGAAAATGGAGACGGGGAACCCGGAGACGAAAACGGACGTAGGCCGAAACTCCTCTTTGAGTCAGACCACAACCGCAAGATTACCTGGGACCATATGCTCCGGCAGACGAGTGACTGGGAAGGCACGCTCTGGGGCAAACCGGAGTGGGCTGATAGACCGGGTGATGAGTCCGCGTGGGGGACGCGTCCCCGCGTCGAGCCCGGAACGCTTTATGAGTACAATGATACACGGGTGAACCTGCTCGCCTTGGTGGCCGCAGGAGTGTGGCGTCGACCTCTTCCGGAAGTACTGCGCGAGTATGTTATGGACCCAATCGGTGCGTCGCCGACATGGCAGTGGCACGGATACGAAAACTCATGGATCATTCTGGACGGGCGACCGGTTCAGTCTGTGAGTGGTGGGGCGCACTGGGGGGGCGGGATGTTGCTGAGCGCGTTTGATCAGGCCCGCTTTGGCCTCTTGACGATGCACAAGGGGATGTGGAACGGTCAGAGGCTCATCTCAGAGGAGTGGATTGATATGTCGACCACGCCCGATGAGGCAAACAGGAACTCTGGCTTCATGAACTTCTCCCTGAACACCGACCAGAGCCGCTATCCAAACGCACCCGAATACACCTGGACGCACTCGGGCGCCGGGTCGAATCTCATCTATGTCGATCCAGCCAACGAGTTGGTGATCGTCGCAAGGTGGATTCAGGGCGGGGCGTTCACCAACGTTGTCCATACGGTGCTGGATGCGATGGGGGCCGCCGCCGTCACCGTCAGCAACTGATCTGGGGGTGTGCAGGGCCCGAGGGGCCGTATGCCGGACGAGAAAGGTTCCTCAGAGTGCTGATTACACACGACACGGTTCGGCTGGTGTGGCCGCTTACGGAAGGACGGCCCATCAGACGCCACCATTGACTGGCTGGCCACAGAGGGGATTTCCTTTAGGGAGGTCTACACCAGAACTCCGGCTGTTCGGCCATGTGTGCTAGCCTCACGACTGGGATTCCAGGCCACGATGAAATGACTCGTAGTAGGAGCAATTATCACTAAGTTTCATTAGTGAGTCGCTCTATCGATTTGACCCGACGTTAGTATCCCACCCTACCACATCAATTCCGCAAGACACTTGTTGGTAGAAGCGCTAGGTGTCTCGCCTGGAAGAGCGGAAGGGTCTGGGGCTAGCTCCCATCTGCAAGGTTGGGGAAACAGGGTGGGTAGGACACGAACGCTCGGGTCCGTGTCCCAGTCTCGGCCTCGAACATCCACTCGCCACACTTGTCACCCATGTTGTAGGTGCCCTTCTGCTGTAACTGGCCATTCTGGTGGTAGGACTCATATGGTCCATCCAACTTCCCGTTGCTATAGGTACCCTTCGACTTCAGTTGACCATTTGGATACTGATGCTCGAATGGCCCATCCTTCTTTTGCCCAAAAAGCCTAGATAGAAAACTCACTGGGTAGCTCTCCATTAGGGTAGCGAGTCATTGTCCCACATCGAGGGGTAACCCTGTATGACCCCACACCGTGCCATCGAACCCGTAAAACACTTCTTAAGTGAATCGTTCCTTCTCGTGGTGAGTGAACACGATCGGTGATTCGCCCAAGTCATGGGCGACTCTGGGATATCCGTCACCTGCTCGAGTCCCCAGAGTGCTCGTGTGGCCACCAACGCCAAGCGGGACTCCAGCGCGAAAAGCTTCGGAGCCCCGCTTGGTGGCCTTCCGCTTAGCGGGGATGTGCGTGGGGGGTCAGCGCCGCCCTCGCCCTTCCGGCGTCAGGGTTGTTCGATCTGAGTTGACCCTACGGGTCCCATCCCCATGATCTGGACCGTCACTTCTTCGTCCTTGGCCATATCGTAATGATGGCCGTAAGGAGGCTCGTAGATGAAGGTGCCAGGCCCGACCTTTTGCATCTGGTCAGGTGCGTAGACATCCGATGCTGCGCCCGTCGACACCCACCAATTGCCCTTGATAACCGTGATATGTCGGGCCTGATCGTGGAAGTGTGGCCGGCTGCCCTGCCCCGGCCCAAAGGTGATACGCATCACGTAGAGACCGGGCTCATTGGGATTGCCGAGAAGCACTACAGACCGACTGCCCTCGGGGGGATGGATTATTTCCGGATGAGCAATGATGAACCCTTCGGCATCCGGTGCCACGTAGGAGCCCGGTGCGGATTCACTTCCTTGGGCCGATGCCGTGTTGGCCCCGAGCAATAGGGTGCCGGACACACAACAGGCCCAGATAATCATTCGCGAACGTATCATAACTTTCTCCTCTGATTGTCAATTCGGTCGGATAGTGCTTCCCTTGATTCTGCCCTGCCCCACTCAGAACCGCAACCAGTCCGATGCCATAGGACGCGCAGAACACTGTTTCTTAGGTTAAGCGGTGTCCTTGTTCAAAGAGGGGGATAAACCCCACTCGGGGGTTACTATCCCACTAATAACCTTACCCGAAGTACCGTTTCACTGGCGGTACAGAGCGCACCCACGTGTAGTCCTTATTCGGTATGAAGTTTCAGCCCTCTTAGCCTGTGTCATGAATAGATGCGCTAGGAGTCCTACCCTGTAAGGGGAAGCTGGTGGGCCGGGGTCAAAATCCTGCTCAGTTACGAGAGATCCATCTCCATCGCGATGTTGCCCCGAGCGTACTTGTTATCGGCTGGGAGGGGTACCTCCACGAATCCGACCTTACGATAGAGTCCCATGGCTGCTTCAAGGGAAGTGTTGGAGATGAGAAAGAGCTGCTTCGCGCCCAGGCCGCGAGCATGCACGATCGTCTCTGCCAATAAATGCTGGCCAATGCCACGCCCACGGACATCCGCGCGAAGGGCCATTTTAGAGATCTCGTAGCGTTCGGGAGAAAGATACAGCAGAGCACAGACACCGAGGACACCAGTGGGGTCCTCGGCCACCAAGATCGCCCCCCCAGGGAGTATGATCGCTTCTTCCGGATGTAAGAGGAGTTGGTGATCTGCCTCCTCGACCTCGAAGTATTCTTCGATCCAGGAAAGATTCAGATCGCGAAATGCTACCGCGTGACGCGGTTCGTACTCTATAACTCGCAGTTCCGTCGACCCAGTCACTTCCAAGTGTTCGCTCCCAGTATTTCTTATCCTCATGCTGCCCTGCCCCTCTCAAATGCGCAACCTATTCGGGAAGCAAAGGGGAAGAGAATACTGGGAGACTAATTCTCTCTGGCATTAAGCAGGAGAGCCAACTACGATGGGGCCTCCAACAGTGTAGATAAGGAGAAAAGGCTATGCGCTTTCCCACCCCTGGTGACGAAGGGGATTAGCATGCCTGCCTCTCGATTCTATGAATGGCTTGATTCCAGTGGGCACAGGAGCTTTGCAACGAGATCTTCGAGTCCTCACGGTTCGGATACTGTTCGTATTCCCCTCTCGTTAGAGGTGGCGATGAAGTTACGAGTCGAGGCGAAGACGAAGAAGTTTGGGTCAAGGGATCACCAATTGAAGGTTCAGCTGGAAAAGTTAGGGGATTTGCTTCACGAGACGGGCGTATCCATCAATCTCACAGGAGATACTCCCTATCTGATTGGCCCGAAAGGAGGCCCGGCGAAGGTAGCGAAATGGTTGGAGGAGTACGGGACAGGCTCACTACCCAAGAGCGAGCGACAAGACTGAACTCTGGTTTGTGGTTCAGGTTTTAACCAGAACTGACCATTTATCGCATATGTGCATTACGTTTGGGCTCAGCCTCCCCCTTCCCCCGTAAGCGAGACAGTACAACCATTTCTACCTCGGACTACGGTTGCCCATAATCGTGCCTGTGACCGTAAGTCAGATTTGCACCCCTAGATAAGGTCGGATTGGCTCCGGAAACTAGCAGTTCCACCCCGGTGAAGGTCTTCGGTAACTGACAGTCTGACACCGATGTTTGTCAGCTAGTACCAGGACAATCCCAACTAGATATCTTCTTGAGAAATGCTATTCAGGTGGCGGGAGAGGGGTGGGTGAGAATACGAAAGGGCTGTTGTTCACCCTACGATAAGTTGCTAGTTGAAATCCCCTCATAGGTTGTCCGCCAACCTCCAGAGGTACCAGGCGGCGACGCTGCGGAGGGGACACCAGCACCTGGCCCTGTCGAGGAGTGCCTCCGGGGTGGGGCGCTCCGTCAAGCCATCCAGGAGGCGAACGCCCTCCTGAATGCCAAGATCCCCTGCAGGCATGACGTCGAGCCTCCCAAGCTTGAAGATTAGGAACATTTGTGCCGTCCATTCTCCGATCCCCCAAACAGTTGTCAGACGACGCATGACCTCGGCGTCATCGTGGCGAGCGATCCCCCTCAGATTCAACTCTCCATGTAGGATCTTCCCTGCCAAGTCCCGGATGGCCTTGGTCTTGCTCCGGGATAATCCGGCCTCGAGAAGCCGCTTTTCCGAAAGAGAGAGCATTTGATCCGGCGTCGGGAAACGTGATCCGGGGCTGAGAGCCCTCACACGTCTGTAAATTGTGGCCGCTGCCTTGGTGGCTAGCTGTTGATAGATGATGGACCGCACTAGTACATGGAAATAGGGGCTACGCGAGTCTCCGAAAGGCAGGTCGGGGAAAGGGCCTAGTCGCTTGATCAGCGCCCCCAAGATTGGATCCCGACTCTTTAGGGATTTGATCTGTGCAGTGCTCGGTTTCATACGGCTTGCTCCTGTTCGGTATAACAGCGAGGAGGAGTAGAGTTCTTTTTACAGGATGATCCTCCACCGAGTTTGGTGGTACTTCCCCTCATTCTGCCCCGTCCCACTGAGATCCATAACTGAGCCGGGGTAGGTCGTCGGGCGCGTAAAACACTATGCATAGCTCAAGCGCTGTGTACGGTGGAACAGGGTGGCGGCACCCTACTGGCCGTGTTATTGGCCACCCTTTCGCTAGCGTGGGTAGAGAGGAAGGACGCATCTTTAGGACATGCGGTACATCCGACTAACAGTGCTGCTGCTACTCGCAGCGTGTGGAGATGCTGGGACTACTCCTACCACCCCGTCAGCTCAGCCGACTCCCGTCGTGGCCTTGATCACGATGTCACCTACGAGCCTCAGCTTCGCCTCTTTTGGACAAACTCAGCAGCTCACTGCTACCGTCAAAGACCAGAACGACGCAACGATGAGCGGTGCCAGCGTGGCATGGGCTACAAACGCTTCGTACGTTGCGACGGTTTCATCATCTGGGCTGGTCACCTCGGTAGGCAATGGCTCTGCCAGGATCACGACAACGTCTGGTACAGCCACCGCAACCGCAGCGGTGACTGTCGCTCAATTGGTAGCGACTATTGAGCTATCGCATACACTGCTCACCTTAACATCGCTGAGTAATACGAGTCAGCTTTCCGCTACGGTCAAGGACGAGAACGGCAACGAGATCAGTGCTGTCGCTCTCGGCTGGTCTACATCGGATACCACCGTAGCCACAGTTTCGTCAGCTGGTCTGGTCACGGCAGTCGGGAACGGAACAGCCACGATCACGGCTGCCTCAGGTGCAATCAGTGCGACGGCTGAAATCACGGTCACTCAGGGCGGACTATCCGTAGACCCGATCACGGTTACCTGGACTGAGGGTGGGGCTGCCACGATCACCGGCACAGGTTTTAGTGCAACTCCGTCGAGCAATTCGGTCACTCTTGATACGCAACCGACGACCATCACGTCGGCCAGCACAACACAACTTACGGTCATCGTTCCGACATTCGCCTGTAAGCCGTCGCGCATGACAGACCTAGTGGTGACAGTCGGGAACGAAAGCACTACAGCAACCGTCGGAGTGAAGCCAAACAGAACAATTTGGGATCTCAATGTGGGTGGCGGCGTCTATACGACCTCGACTGACTGTATCAACCTCGACGCCGGGAGTGGCTCAGAAAAGTATATTGTAGGTGTGTTTTCGAGTTCGGAGAGTCCGGCCTCACTCACTGCTTATATCCAGACTGCCTTCGCGGGCAGCACTCTAGAGGCTGAGGCGGCTCCTGATATGCTGATCGCGAGCGAGGACATTGTCCACTTCGAAGCTCCGATCATCACAGTCGGCGATCAACCGGCGGCCACCCACGCTCCTCCGCAGAAACTGTTGATAGATCCCGAGTATGAAGCTGCTAGAATCGGTCAAGCAGAAGCAGAGGCTCGCCTTTGGGAAGAAGAGCGTCGGACGAGGGATCGCTTAGCCTCGATAGAAACACATCCCCGAGTCATGCCTGCTGCGATGGAAGCAGCCATACTGGGGATACCAGTACGTAGTGTGGGGGACACCATACCGATCCGGGTTTGGGATAGTGGAAATCTCTGTCGGCCCAGCAGTTGGCCGGGCTACAACGGCACGTATACACAGATAAGTGCTGTGGTGCGACACATCGGCACCTCCGCGATCTACATGGAAGACATAGCGAATCCGCTTACAGAGTCCTTCACGGCGGCGGAATACGGTGCCTGGGATGCGACCTTCAGTGGCACGACCCTACCCACACTCACGAATTACTTCGGCGCCTTGGTGGACGAAATCCCAATCAATGGCATGGCAAGTGACACCCTGGGCCTGGATGGAGAGGGACGGATCGGTGTGATCATCACAAAGGAAGTCAACAAGAAAGAAACTTGGAACGGATTCGTAAACCCTTACGATCTTTGGGCGACGAGTTCCTGTCCCATTAGTAACCAAGCAGAAGTGTTCTATGGTGTCGCTCCAGATCCAGCGGGGGTTCATGGAAAAGTTCGTACCAAGGAGCAGGTAAGCGACTTAATACCCGCACTTATCGCACACGAAGTGACTCATATTCTGCAGAACACTCAGAGATATTACCACGGTGCTGCAAGGAAGGCACGATGGGAGATCGAGGGGGGTGCCACGCTGGCAGAACAACTTGTGGGCAATGCGGTCCTCGGCCACGGAGGATCTGGGCAGAATCTAGGTAGAACACAATTCATTGAAGGCTATAATGACCGGTGGTACAAGTGGGCCCCTGGCCTGAGACGTTACTTCGGATACTCGAGTTCAGGGAGGGTGGAGTACGCCCCTGAGCAGTGCTCATGGCTGGGCAATGAAGACGATGGTAACACTGGACCGTGCACGGTCAGGGAAGTCTATGATGTGCCATCCATGCTTCTCCGTTTCATTCTAGATTGGTATGGTCCGGGTTATACCGGCGGTGAGGCTGCCCTAATGCGCGACCTGACGAGTTCTGCCCAGACCGGCTACGATAACTTAGTCACGACGACCGGTGCCGAGAGGATTGGCTTTATTCAGACTCTCTTTGGCCTGAACCTGTACTCTGATGGCCGTGCCGGAGTGTATCAGGGCAGTTATACCAAAGCACTTACCTCCTGGGATCTAACACCAATTATTAATCTTTTTGCGAGTCCATGGGGTCGACTTCAGCCCTATACTAGCTCGTCCGCGGAGCCGGTTGGAGGCCACTCCGTCAGGGGCGGATCCACGGCCTACCTCGAGTGGGAGCCACCGAGCCCGCACGCACCGACCAGTCTCAGAATCAGAGCTCCGTCAGGGGGAGGGCTTCCCGATCAAATAGGCATGTGGATCTACCGTATCCAATGAGACTGATCCCTCTCTTCCTGCTCGCTACAGTGTCCTATTCAGTGGGATCAGCTGTCCAATCTGTTTCCGTGGCATCGCCCCAGCCCTGACTCACAGGCAGGGTGTTTTCCGTGGGCACGGATTTCGCACCAGCTACGATTCTGCGTCTGAACAATGGATAAGTGACGCACATCACCGGAGACAGCGCAGCCAGGAAAGGCTGTTGACCGGTGCACTTGTGACTGTGTGCGGTCCCATAACGACAGGTGCGACCGCAATCGAAGTTGAGTCCTTGGAGCTGCGCGCGGCCGATGGCATGACAGCTTATTGGGACATGCCAGAGCAGGCCGGTAGAGGCTGGAAGCTTCAACGCGATGGTAAGCGGTGCCCCCATCCTGCTCTCTGGCGCGCCTGAGCAACTGCGTGAGGGCGAAGGATCTCTTGTCTGGGTTGCCCCGAGCTGGGCAGATCAATCCTTTTCGGTCAAATCATTTGGGCTATTGGAGGGACAGAGAGCTTTGCACGGCATCACAATGCCTCTGAGAGTTACCAATATAGACCAGATCACATGACTCGACCCAAACAGTTGTATCCTGGATCGACATCGAGACCTGGAGTGGAGGGCAGAAGGAAGTCGATCTGGATTTCCCTGGCGCTTACGATCTTCCCTCCCTTACTCTTTCATTACGATGACGGATCCTCACCCAGTAAAGAGCAGACGCGAGGAAGCTTATATGGCAAGTAAGAGAAGGCGTTTCGTCGGATGGCGTGCATGCGTCATGCTGATGATCATGGTCTTTGGGCCGGCGTTACATGCACAATTGAACGTACCACAATACGAGGTCGACCGATTCTGGCCGAAACCCCTTCCGGACAGTTGGATTCTTGGAGGGTTGGCGGACGTATGTGTAGACGCGCAGGATCACGTGTTTATCCTCAATCGCCAAAATGTGCTTCCAGAGGAATTGAACTCCGGATCCCTAGCTCCATCTATCATTGAGTTTGACGTGGCTGGCAACGTGGTCAACTCGTGGGGCGACCCAGAATTGCTGGACCCTCGCCTGCACGGCTGTCATTTCGATGCAGACAACAATGTGTGGATTGCCAGTGCGCCGTCCGGCATGGTACAGAAATACTCTCATGACGGTAATCTCCTGTTTCAGATCGGAACCAAGGGTGTGCTTGATTCCTCGGATGGTACGATCAGCGGAACAGGTCTGAATTCAGACGCAGCGCGGTTTTTCACGCCAGCTAGCGTCTACGTGGATCCTGAGAACGGAGATGTCTACGTAGCCGACGGAGAGGGACGAGGGACGAACAGGCGCATCGCAGTGATGGATCGCGAGGGGCGCTTTCTCCGCCAGTGGCAGCCT
>Ga0310123_10002812_pt1 | contig 13687 bp, 16 predicted proteins | sample CB6_AW_1057_MG_FD_203505 | JGI IMG/M metagenome (GOLD analysis project Ga0310123, IMG submission 203505) | Marine microbial communities from Western Arctic Ocean, Canada - CB6_AW_1057 | ecosystem: Environmental > Aquatic > Marine > Oceanic | place: Canada: Western Arctic Ocean | collected... | reverse complement strand
CTTTAGGGTGTTACGACTTGGTGTAATTAAACTTATAGGTTTCATTTTATTTTTTATAATATTTTCCTTTTATTAATTTTCCATGACAATTACATTTAAACGGATGTGATACTTTATATTCTGTACTATTATAATCAAAAGTTATTTCCATATCACTTAAAATATCTTCTAAAGCAATCAATTTAATTTTTGATTTATCTTTAACTACTTTAACATTAGGTGTACAACTATGATTTATATATTTACCAATTTCATCCTCTATGTGACTCGTAGAATCAGTCTGTATAGAAGTACGGGTAGGGTCTGTAATATATTCACCATTTAATTCATATACTACACTGCCTTTATTAATATAAGTGTTTGAACATACTCCACTCATATTATCTCCCATATTAATAATTTTTAATGACATTTTTTATCTTAATGCTTTTATTTTCATACAAATACCTTATTATTCATATGTTCTAAAAATACTTCTTCTGAATATAACTTTTCCCATAACTCTCTACTCTGAATACTACATTCGTGATAAAATCCATCATCATCTTTTAGTTTCTGTGCCAAATTTCGTGCACTTTCTATATCTCCTATTCTAACTGATAATAATGGATGTAAATCTCGTTGGGTATCTGCTTCTTCATATCCAATTACAGGTATCCCATGAAATGCACAATTCATAGCAAATGTTCCAGCGGCTATTGTTGGCATTAAATGTATTCCAATATGATATTGACTCAATATATCAATCCATTCTCTCCATTGAACATAAGGTGTATAAGTAATATCCTCTATTTGATCTTCCAATGTTTGTTTTCTACCCATACTCACACAACCTAATTTATACTCTGGTTGAAATACCTTTCCTACTATATAACTATCAAACCCACCATACCAACGAACAAAATTTCCGCCTAAAATAATAACATCACCCCATTCATTTCGTGGAATGACATCATCTGTAATCATTAAAGATGGTATATTCCATATTGGTTTATCACCACCAACTAATCCTCTAAAATATGGAATGTCTGACCTATTTTCTGTAAGTATTCCATCTACTTCCATTAACACATTATAATGCCAAAACTGTTGTTGTATTGGTAAATCCTGAAATATCCAATTGGGTCCTTCCTGCATAAACCATACATATTTACCTACTCGTCTTGCCTTCTTTACAATATCTATATTGTATAATCCATCTCTATCTTTTTGAGTTTTTGGTATCATCAAAATAACATGATCATAATCTTCTGAAATTTTATCCACATCATACAATGGATAATGGTCGGCCTTCAAAGCACACATCTGTGCAAATTCTGTTCTCATATTTGAATGATTTCTTGGTATCTTACCTGTAAATCCCATTTGTGTTAAAAATGCTATTTTCATTTATATAACTCCTTATAAATTCTTTCCATCCAATATGCCTGGTCTCTCCCCATTCTATTTTGTGGTATGGCATTAAACTGATAAACCCAACCTGAATTATATAAATTAGTCAAGTCATCTCTCCACCAATTCCAAGTCGGATCTGTATAAATCAAATTCTTTCTATGTAAATCCATTATAGAATATTTATAGGGAAGAAAATTTACATCCACACCGAATTTCTTCGTTAATAAATTAATAAGTGGTTGGTCACTTCCACACTTTACAATATCATATGATGGAATAACTTGGTCTTTGTTTTCCCAATACCAATCAACTACCTTCTTTAAAAAATCTCTATGTTTCTCATTTAATATAACAAAACAGGTTTGAAAGAACTCTGAACTCATCTTATAGTATTCACAATTAAAGAACATTTTAGAATAACCATTAATTGCTCTATTCACCCATTCGTAATCTCCATTACAAAATGCTGATGAAAACTCGTGATTGGTTTCTTCAAAGAAATTAGGACAATCAGGATGTATAACTGAATCGGCATCGACCAATAAAACTTGGTCGTATTCAATACCATTCTTTTCTAATATCTCTAATACATACCATCGTTGCCAAGTAATAACCATCTCACTTTCAGGTACTAACAATGTATCCATCAAGAAAAACTCTACATCATGTTTCTCACACCATTGTTTCCAAGAATCTACTCCGTACTTGTAACCTTTGGTTCTATCGGCTCTTCCAATACCACTACTATTGACTGCCTCTTCTCTTTCTATCCACGGGATTAAAACTACATTCTTTTTCATTTCTTACCTGTATGTACTCCCATATTTAAAAAATATTTATTATCTCTTGAATCACCTTGAATATAACTAAATTTTAAATCGTTCTTCCATGCTATATAATTAAAACTCAACTGTTCTCTCTTACTGTTATACTTTAACTCACTCCATTGATCCTCCATAGAATCAACTACATCCGTTTCATTGTGTCGTCTTAAAACTTCCATCTGAACTACCAATCCATTATTCTTTGGATAACCTTCTTTTACATATCGTTCCATTTGCCGTTTTATCAAATCAGGATTGTCTTTGTAATTACCACCATTCTTTATACCCAATTGTAAAATCGTAGAACCCTCATCATAAATACAACCTCTTGGATCTAACGGATTCTGTAAGTGGTCATAGGTTGCATAATTACAACCATCAAGATGACCTAACAATTCATTCACATCACCTCTTACTTTCATATTACCATCTATCCATAAACTATAGTCATAATCTGGAAATAACCTATGTGGTAATAATTTATGTTTACGTGCCGTTCTCGTGTTGTCTGTATAAAGTGGAAGTGTTTTTCTAATCTCCCAAATATCGGATTCTAATTCTCTATCAGTAAAACAAACAAAATCCCAACCTTCGGGTTTATAGTCTGGTTCTACTAATTCATCGTAACCACCAATTATAGCAGTATAAATAACTTTACTCATCCACTACTGCTCTACCTTTAAGTTGTTCCCAATCTCGTTCAGGTCTTACTTTCAAATTAGTTTCCCATGCTGCCTTTAATACTCCCATATCAACTCCAACCTCATCACCATACTTTATTAATGCCTGTATATCTTTAGGGAAACAACTACCACCGAATCCATACTTACCATCATGACCAGGTACATTCAAATGAGAATGTCCTATCCTACCATCACGAACAAAACCCTCTACTGCATGTTCCCATATTGCACCACACTTATCTGACAATAATTTCATATCATTTAAGAATGAGATTTTAGTTGCAAAGAAAGTGTTCCCCATATACTTAATAAGTTCTGCTGTTTCATAATTTGTCTCTACTATCGAAATAGAATGACCAAATCTTTCTCTGAATAATTCACTAACCTCAATCACATCATCTGAACTACCACCGAGAATAAATCTACTCTGATTAATAAAATCAAAGTTGGCTGACCTCTCAGTTAAAAATTCTGGATTAAATACTAATCTTAAATTGGGATACTTCAATTGTAACTCCCTCGTTGTACCAGGAACAACTGTTGACCTCAAAAGAATTATATTATCAACGGATGCAGCATATACATTAATATCATTTAAAGCTTCATCTACTATATTAAGATTAACAGTACCATCTTTATTGGATGGGGTTGGTACTGATAAAAATATTATATCACTTTCTATTACAACTTCTTGTAAAGTATGAGTTGATTTGCTTTGGTCTTTGTCGTATACCTTTACATCTGCATCCACTCCTACATTTGGAGAAAATCCATATCGTACTGCACTTCCTACAAAACCTTTTCCTATAATTCCAATTCGTTTATTTATCTTCATCTATCCTATTCCAGTCCACGTACCACCTGATGGTGTATAATGATGTTTAACTTCTTGTTCTGAATCATAAAGTATACTAAATCCATTTTCTATCTGATTGTTTGCCCAATATCTATCTTCCTTACCACTATAGTGTTCATCAAATGGATACTTTACTAAATATTCTCTCCTAAACATAGAGAATGCATTATGGAAAAAATACCTATCCTCTGATTCACACCAATAATTTGTTTGTGGTTCATCTCCAAAGTTAGACCACATATACCTTCTTGATATTTTTTTACCATCCCAAATCGGTGTTTGTTTTCCCCAAACTGCCCCTACACCATTTCTATCTAATTGTTCTTTCACTCGGTCAAAATCAAACTTAACTACTTCACAATGTGCTGATAGTATAATAACATAATCTTCTGTACAATTTTTTACACCAAGATTTAATGATTTACCTGGTGTATAATCATTCTTTGGTATAGTGATTTTCTCTATATCGTGATATTCAAATCTATTAATGATTGGTATAGTATTATCAGTTGACTCATTATCAACTATAACAATTTCAGGTTTACCAATAAAATCTGTAACAGATTGGATACAATGTCCAATATATCTTTCTTCGTTTCTACTTCTAATTACAACACTAAGCATCAAATCTTCCCGTCATTATATCTCTTGCTTCTTGTTCACATTCTAAATAACCATCACCGTGATTTATATTCATTTCTTCTCTCATCTTGATATAATCCGACAACTCTTTTAATTCGTGTGGTAATATGGCAAATTTATTATCACGACCAGGTAAATCATGGTCTAATGTGAAATGTTTCTCTATAACTTCTATATCATATTCCAATGCAGCCTTACTTCCTTCTACTCCAAATGTATGGTCACTGTAACCAACTCTATCACATAATTTTTTGAGTGAATTAATTCTTGGTAAATTTGTATTCTTTGGTTCTAATGGATAAGAAGATATACAATGTAACAAAACAACATTACCTGTTGGAAGATAATCAAGATGTTCTTCTATTTCACTTACTGATGAAGTTCCCGTAGATACATAAATCGTATCAAAACGAGAATCACAATAAGCTAACAAGGTTGGATTCCTTGACTCAAAACTTGCAATCTTTACTCTATCCGTTTGTACCTCTGATAATAATTCTGCATCTTCTACTGAAAATACTGATGAAAAAAATGGTATACTTAACTTATCAGAATATTCATATAATTCTAAGTGCTGGTCTTTTGATAATTCTGCCTGTTTATAGATTTCTAACCTACCATCATCATCCCACGGCCCATCTTTTAATCTATCTACTGACCACGTTTGAAACTTCACCATATCGGCACCATTTTCTTTTGATGCAGAAATCATTTCTTTTGCGAGATCCATATCTCCCATATGATTCCAACCTATTTCTGATATTATTTTAGTCATATAATGCCTCTAAATCTTCCTTATAATGAATATCTGTTGCATCATCTCTGATACAACCCATTCTTTTACTGACAAGTCCAGCCTTTAAGTACTCATACTTAAAAATTCTAACTGAACCACTTCTTTTATACTCGTTATTTACCGTAATTAAATCATCATAATTATTTTCAATTAAATAATCCAAACATTCATCAAGTGTATTACTTCTGTTTGGATTGTCTGGTTGTAAACATATTACATAATCAAACTCAGTATTGATATCTTTTATTATATCCAAATATACATCTACTACTTCTACATCCCCACATAAATCTTCACTTCTACGGTGAAAAAATATATCTTCAGGTACTAAATCCTCTACTTCTTTACTCTCAGATGAAACTATTATTTTATTCTTATGTTTAGTATCTTGTGCATAGTCTATTGAATGTAAAAATAGAGGTTTTCCCTTTAACTCTCTTATATTCTTTTTAGTTAATCTCTTTGAATCAAGTTTTGCTGGTATTATTGTTAATAACTTCATATATTTTCAAACTTCCTTACTGCCCATAAATAGGCCTTTGTTTGTCCTTCAATAGTCATCCCACCAATATGTGGCGTTATCACTACATTATTATTTGGATTAATTGAAAACTCTACCAATTTACTATTCTGTATATCACCGAACTCATCTTTGATTACATCCGTTCCGTAACCTTTCAAATGTCCTTGATTAATAGATTTGATTATAGAACTTTCATCAACCAATTCACCTCGTGCTGTATTTACCAAATAACTTCCTTGTTTCATTTGAGATAGAAACTCATCATCTACCATACCACGAGTTTCATCTGTTACGTGTGTATGTAAGAAAACCACATCTGATTTTTTCAATAAAGTACCCCTATCTACTGTTGGAATATCTTGTCTCAATGTCCAAGTGTAAGGATCATCTACTAAAACTTTTACACCCCAACCATCAAATAACCGACACATAATTTTACCAAGTCTACCATAACCAATTACACCAATAGTCTTTCCCTTTACTTGGTGTCCAACATAAGGTTCATAATCCCAATTACCATCTCTTACTGAATGAAATGATTTTGGTATATTTCTCAACAAAGATAACATTAAACCAAATGCTAATTCTGATGTGGATGGTAAATCATTTATTAATCTATAATCTTTTTTCAATGACCAAACATCTATTCCCTTTTCTTCACAATAATTCAAATCGATATGATTTAATCCTGTTGAACAAGTGTTAATAACTTTAAGATAACTATCTTCTAAAACTTCTTTATCCAAAATAAAATTTTGTTTATTTGGATTCGTAAATAAATATTGAGCACCACTCTTATCTAACAATATTTTTAGCTTTTGTTTTGTAATATCTGGTTCATAAATTATTTCACTATAACCCAATAACTTTTCATAAACTCCATCAAGATGTTTTACAGGAGTAATACATAATATTTTACTCATTCCCACATCTCATAGTTAAAATCATTATAATTAAACTCTTTATCACTCAAAAATAAATCTCTACAGAGATTCTCATATAAAAGATTCTCATTAGATTTATCTAAGTAAAATCCTTCATCATCAAATAATCCCTCATATATTTTAGCCACCTCAGGTTCATAATTACTAATAACTTGTCCTTTATATTCGACCTTTGCTTCAAGTCTATACCTAAATGGTAAATCAGTAACAAATCCAAGATGTTGATTTTTAAGATTTAGTTTTTCTAAATCCCTAAATCCCCTAAACATCCAACTACTTCGTTTCTTTTGTGCAGGTAAATTATGTTTATCAGAAGTACCATCTACCTCATCATTCGGTACATATTCTCCTAAAATATTAGTCGGTATAATAATATTTTGTTTATGAATTGAAGATGCAAGATAAGAATAATTTCCCTCTACCCCTATTCCATTATAGATATCAGGATGTAATTTATTATTAAATTTTTTAAACCATTCATTACTGGTGATTGATGCATGATTAGTTAACCTTTGACCAGGTTTTAATACATACTTTTTTGATTTATCCCACTTTTGCATTTTTGGAGTTTGTGTTATTCGATGAGACTTACCCTTATACTTTCCAGTCATTTTTAATTCTAAAGCATGAGTCATAAAATCTGTTGGTGCTGAGTTATCATTATGTGCTGGAATTACAACCCTTCCTATTTTATCGTCTGTTTGTAAATAATCATATATTTTTTCCAACATATCATCATTTTTAAATGTAGTACCAGAACTCAAATGAACATACCATTCAAACTCACCATATCTCTCAACACATTTTCTAACACAAGCATTAAAAGTTATATGGACAGGTAATGGAAGTTTAGTATAATAATAACTCATTGAGTTGCCATAAGTTTTTCTTATTTTACTCAAATATTTATCTCCAGAACCACAATCAGATTGACATATTTTTAAACCATCTAAAGTTTGGTTCATCAATGGTTTTATTTTTTTATCCCAATCTCTAACATTAGGTTCTGTACCGATACTACAAGTATTATAGACTACTAACATTTTATTTGACATTTGATAGTACCTTATTTAATGCATTCTCAAATGATACTTTTGGACTATAACCAAGTAAATTCTTAGCCTTTTCTAAGTTTGGTTTTCTTCTACGAACATCTTTATATTTTCCGTGTGCCTTTTCTTCGTCTATAAATACAATTTTAGATTTAGATTTTGTTAATAATTGAATCCATTGTGCATGTTTTAATACACTCATTTCTTCGTCTGTTCCAAGATTAATAATATCTCCATTACATACATCGAAATTATCCATAATAGAAACTAATCCATTTACTATATCACCAACATATGCCATACTTCTTGTTTGTTGTCCGTCTCCATGAATTACAATATCTTCTCCGTTTAATGCCTTCTTTATAAAGAATGGAACATGGCCACCACTCCATCCATTTGAATTTGACCTCTCACTAAAACACCCAAAAACCCTAACAATACTTAAACTTAAAGTACCTTCATTAAACTTATTTAATAGGTATTGTTCTTCAAAAAACTTAGTTAATGAATATGTTTGTCTTTCAATATCTGGAGTATCAAATGTTACACCACCAGATTCCTTAAATGTTTCGTGATGTCCATAAACATCGGATGTGGAAGTGAATATTAATTTAGATTTATCTTGTTCTACAAACTTAACTACACTCCTAATCATCTTTGAGTTATTTTCCATTACCCAAGAAGAAGTATTAACTTGACTCAACTCTATCTCAGTATTAGATGGAAATGTTTTCTTTGCAGATGCTAAGTGAAACACATAATGAAATCCACTCAAATCACAATCACATGACACCTCACACATACAAGTCTTGGACAATCTCCAAAAGTCCTCTGTACAATCTGCACCTAAAAATCTAAAATTTTCATGATTGGGTAGATTTTTTTTATTACCATAAGATAAATTATCTACTCCAACTACTTCACACCCAATAGATAATAGTTCATCACATAAATGACTACCTATTAATCCTGCTGCTCCTGTTACTAATATCTTCATCAATATTCTCCTAAATCAAATGTTTTTAATGGTCCCGACCTTGTATCGTGACTAATAAATTCTTCAATCAATGTTCCCCCATAACTTTCTCTCATTGGTGGTATAGTAGATGGATTATCATATTCCCATCCCCACCTTCTTTTCCATGCCTTATGTGATGGATGATAATGTCCAAAATGATATTCATTACCTTCTTGTGAACCCTTTGCGGAATTAACATTAATTCCATATTTATCTTTTAATTCTTGTCTATTCATAATATATAAATCTGGTAGAACTACATTATGAAAATTATTATTTAAAAATTGCATAGATACATCTGGGGCCCACAAATGAAAATGATACTCGTCTGTTGGTTCTATCAACTCCCACCATAAATCTACATTAATTCCTATTGCTGTCCAAGCCGTTATTTCTATACTGAATGGGTTTCTCCAATCCTTATTATCTAATAACCACCTATTTCTTGTTGGTTGTAACCATCTCTTAGATTTATCGTATATGGATAAATGGGCTAAACCAACAAAACCAAGTGGTTTATTTCCACTCTGCCAATCTTGATATGCATGTTTAGTATGTTTTCCCATATCAATTCGATTAAATCCAATAGTTCCAAATTCATCAAGTTTTCTTGTTTCTACTAATTTAGAAAACCTTGAAAAGAAATTTTCAGTTATCGGATAACAATCATGTTGAAAACAAACTATCCATTTACACTCTGGTCTATTTTTCTTTATATAACGAATTAAAGTATTGGTAGCGTATTGAACTCCCCTTAGTTCATTTTCAAGGAAAACTATACCATTCTCTTGACAAATCCTTTTACCCTTTTCTATTTCTTCGGGTGATGACTTGTCATCTACATTGATAAATTCAAATCCCTCTGTATTGATGTTCTTTAAAACCTCTCCACTTAACATATCATAATTGTTTCGTGAAGAAACATAAATAATAATATTACTCATGTCTTATAATTCCTAATCTTATGTACCAAATCAAGTGCTGGTTTTGAATCTTCTAATGTAAATCCATTACCATTCAAAATTTCTTCATAACTCTTTGTATGTAAATCTGTAAATCCAGATGAGAAATCAATTTCATCACCGTTTATTTTTATTGAACGAAATGCCTTCCAATCATCATGTGGTAAATCTCTCTCATCAATACTCAACTCCCAATTTACATTTGCTCTTTCTAATTCTAAATAACCACCCGCCTTATAATTGGTATGATACTCTACAAAATTATTCTTAACAGAACCAAATATCCACAATAGCATATCAAAAAAATGTATTCCTATATTAGTAGCTATTCCACCTGATTTAACTGAATCTCCTTTCCAAGAATAATGAAACCATTTACCCCTCGGAGTTACATATTTTAATTGAACCTCATTTTTCTCACCAACACTCTCTTTTAATGATATAATAGTTGGATGTAATCTCAACTGTAAAATAGGATATATTTTCTTACCTGTTTCTTTTTCAAGTTCTTCTAATGAAGTTATACTATACGGATTCAGTACTAATGGTTTCTCACAGATAGCATGACTACCATTCTTTAGTGCAAATCTAATATGGGCATCATGTAAGTAATTTGGGGAAGCTATAGAAATATAATCAAGACCCTTTCCCATTCTCCTTAACCTATCTACTTCCCTATCAAATCTTTCATATTCACTAAAGTAAGATGCCTTTGGATAATATCTATCTATAATTCCAACTGAATCATTCGGATCAAGTATTGTAACCAATTCACCACCAACATTCTTTATAGCTTCCATATGTCTTGGTGCCACATAACCTGATGCACCTATTAATCCAAATCTCATGTTATTCCTTCAATATTTTTCTTTATCCAATAATATAAATCAGTACTAAAAAGAACAGCAGCATCATGACCTGGATGATAATCAAAGTCCCTCTTACTTGTCTTTACATCAAGATCTTCAGAGAACTTCTTACCTACATATGCTCCTTCTATTTTTTTTCTATCTAATGAATCATGTTTTTTTAATGCTTCTTGCCAAGAGAAATATCCATGTGGTTTTATTATTATTTTTTTCTGTATCAAATGCTCATATAATGAAACTTTTGTATTATGATATGATTCATCAATAAATATAGGTTTATAAAACTCATCATTCCTATATTCGGATCTATTATTAGAGGCGGCCGGTGATAATTTAATACGAGCATCCAAAATAGGTTTTATATTTGCCATACCATCAAAAACTACAAATCCAATATCCCTTATTTTACATAAGTTTGAAATCCAAGCTGTTTCATCTATTAAATCATATACTTTTATTATATCAGAATAAGTGTATTTATCTATTGTCTTTTTGTTGTTTTTTATTTCTCTTTCAAAATCAGTTCGGTCACCGCCTCCACTTTCACCAGGATGATAAAACGTGTTATCTTGATTAGAAAAAATCATATATCTGGAAAGTTCAGTCCACTGCCAAATAATAATTGAATTCAATGATCTTTTATCGTGTAATATAAAATTTCGTAATTTTCTTATAGACATATCATTTGAACCACCAACAACTGCATCATTTATTAATTCTAAATTTAATTTATCTGATAAATTCCTTTGCCATTTTAATTTATCTTCTCTTTCTATTTTTTCTTCTCGTGATTCGCCATAATAACTATGATAAGGATTTCCACCTTTGGCAGACCAACTACATCCAACTACATATAAAAACTTTTTATTTCCCTTAACTCTCATCGTAATATCCAAACTTATTTCTTTTAAAATAACTAATTTCTCTGTCCTTATTATTAAATATTTTTCCAACTTTTATATCTTCTTTTTTTCTATAATAAAAATCCTCATGAAAATAATCATTAATAAGTAATAATCCACCATAACATTTCACCAAAAACTTTCCATTTGGAAATACTACTACAATCTCTCCAATCTCCTTATCATCATATCCATAATCTGAACTATCAAAAACTTGTGCATCATATATGATAACCTTATCATCTAAAAATGAAAATGCACCATTAAATGGTTTTGTAACGGCTCTAATAAATCGTTCCAATTCATACACTCCCAAATTCCAATCAATCAAACTATCGTCTGGTGTTCTCTTTGGATAATATGTTGGTGTAATATCTTTCTGTTTCTTTAATGTAAAATCTCCACTCAATAATTTATCTAAGTTTTTCTCTATCAGATATTTCATCGCCAAAGTATTCTTAAAATGCATCGTTTCTGCTGTATCTCTATGTGTTATATCAAATTTAAATGTATCCAATACATCACCTGAATCTACACCCGAATCATATCTGAATAGATTTGTATAAAAATACTTTCGACCTTCTATAATAGACCAATTCATGGGTGAACGACCACGACCTAATGGTAAATCCATAGAACTACCATGCATCCCAAAAGAACCAATAGACATACTATCCAAGATTTCACCAGGTACTATTCTTTGCCAACCTACTACAAATGCAATATCTATATTTAAACTCTTAATATAATCTATATCTTCTTTTCTCTTTAAACTATAAGTCTTAGACTTATAAACATCAATGTCATACTTATCTGCAGTTTCTGTCAAATCACAATAATCTGCCACATCAAACTTTTTTCCTTTTTTCTCATCAATCGTTATCAAATAATCTATCTTAGTTTTCTCTGATAGTGATTCTATTAAAAACTTTGTGGTATGTTTACAACCAAATATAGCAACACTCATTTTAAATATTCCTTATATGGTGTCGAGTTTTCCTTAAAAAACTTCTCGTTCATTTTATTATTTCTATCAATTATGTCTTGTATAATCTCAATAGGTTTTGATTTATCTGACATCCACCATTCTGGATGTATTAATAACTGAATTGATTTTCCTTTCTTAAATTCTTCACTTTCTGTTGGATGTCCGTATTTAAACTCTCCTCTTGAATCTGAAAAATATTTTATATCCTCAAAATACTTCGGTAAATATGTATGCTCAATACCAATCTTATTCAGTAACTTTAAGTCTGGTCTATGAACACTAATAATATCAATTTTAGTATCAAAAAAGGATTCAAAAATATCTATTTCCTTTTTTAAATCTCCAATTTCAAAATCAAAATGAATAGATATATTATGTCCAAATGTTTTAATGTTTTTAATATACTTTTTATTCTTTTCAGAAAATACATTATAAATTGGATTACTCAACATAAAGAAATAAGTTGACTTAATACCAAGAATATATTCTACTTTTGCCATCTTACAGGCAAACTCACAATCAAAATCAATATCGTGTCTAATAATTAATTGATTATACTCACTTAACAATTCATTAAAAAATACATCTTCGTATCCCTTGTCTAAAAATTTAAATATTAAATCTGTATATTTACCTAACATTTAATATTTCTCTTATTATTTTAGCACTATTTCCATCTCCATAAACTTCTGAATTAAACTTAGGATTCAAATCTTTTATTCTACTATAAGATTCCATAATCGAATCATATGTTGACTCACAATTAATACATGCTTCAAGTTCAACAAGTTCTGGCCATAATGGATTCTCAACCAAAAGAATACTTGGTTTATTTGACCAATAAGATTCTCTCACAACTCCACCACTATCTGTTATTACAAACTCACTATTCCTTATCATACTCAAACTCTCTATGTATCCTACTGGTTCTAATGGTTCAAAATTAAGAGTCAAAGAATATTTTTCCATCATCTTCATAGTTCTTGGATGTATTGGAAATACAACCTTAATACTTTCATTTATTTTACATAAACTCTCTACTATATCAGTAAATCTTTTTTCATCATCTGTATTATTTGCCCTGTGAATTGTTACATATACAAATTTTTCTTTCACTACTGGATCCTCAGGTACCCAAGTATCAAATTTCTGAAACTCTAAGAATGAATCATACATTAAATCACCTGTCTTGTATATCTTAGAATTATACCAACAAGTTTCATTCTCTAATGT
>Ga0310123_10002811_pt1 | contig 13687 bp, 9 predicted proteins | sample CB6_AW_1057_MG_FD_203505 | JGI IMG/M metagenome (GOLD analysis project Ga0310123, IMG submission 203505) | Marine microbial communities from Western Arctic Ocean, Canada - CB6_AW_1057 | ecosystem: Environmental > Aquatic > Marine > Oceanic | place: Canada: Western Arctic Ocean | collected... | reverse complement strand
GACGGGCTCGTGAGGCCGGGCGAGGTCGACCGTGATCGATCGTCGCGGCTTCCTGCAGGCCGTCGGAGCCTCGGCAGCGGCGGCCGGTGACGAGGCCCCAGCCGACCGCCCGGCGAGAAACTCCAAACGGCCCGACCGTGAACCCCGCGTACTGGTCTACGACGACGGTCGCCACGCCAGCCCGCTATACCAGTACGCCGGGCCACTGACCCCCGACGACTTCGTCGTCACCGTCGACCAGTTCGCCGACAGTGGAGCCGACACGCTGGTCTATGTCGCCGGGCTCGAGGGCGGCACCCAGATGTACGACAGCGGGGTCGCTCAGACCTGGGGCGACAACGTCAAGCAGTGGACTCACCCCGTCTGGTACCGCGCCGGCCGACACCTGAAACAGCTGATCCAGGACGGCCACGATCCGCTGAAACTGATCTGCGAGCGAGCCCACCGGCAGGACCTGCTGCTGCTGGCGGGGAACTGGATTTCCCTGCAGGGGGCCGACCGCAAGACCGAGGCGGGACGTGGACGGCAGTCGGACTTTGTCTTCGACCATCCTCGCTTCGAAGTCGGACCCGAACAGGACCCCAGAGCCGCCACGGTGCACCCTCGTCGGTTTAGCTTCCTCCACAAGCCGGTCCGCGACGAACGCCTTGCCGTCTTCGCAGAACTGCTCTCGAAGTATTCGACCGACGGTGTCGAGATCAACCTGGTCGAGTTCGTGCCGATGTGCCGATTCGACCAGGTTGAACAGCTGAGCCCGCTGCTGAGTGAGTGGCTCGGACGGCTCAGACAAGTCGCCGATCGGGCCGCCGATGAGCAGGGACGTGCCAAGCGGATCTACGTCAAGCTGCCCACCGACATCGCGACCCAGAAGGAACTGGGTTATGACGTGGCGAGCTGGATCACGGACAACCTGGTCGACGGGCTGGTCTGCATGAACGGAATGGGCGAGGCCGGGATGACACAGACCTGGTCGCTGGAGCCATTGAAGAAGCTCGCCGAGGGATCATCGTGCCGACTGGTCGCGGGCTTCAGCGACCTGCTGCACAGCCAGTTCCACCGATCGGCCACGCAGTCGATGACCTGGGCCGCCGCGGCCAACGCCTGGGACGACGGAGCCGATGGGTTCGCGATCGTCGACTACCACTGGACACCCAACGGTTGGCCTCTGACCGCCGACGACTACCAGACACTCAGAGTACTCGGTCACCCCGAACTGCTGCGGATCCGTGAAAAGGACTACCGGGCACCTCGACTGGGACGCAACCAGAGTGAACCGGTGACGTGGCCGAGATCGATGAAGGGATCGCTGCCGAAACCGCTGCGGGAGAACCGGCCGGTCGAGGTCACTCTGAAAATCGCCGACGACCTGCCGGCTGCCGGAACAGAGCAGAAGGTCGAGGAGGTCCGCTTGAGAGTCCGGATCACCAACATCGAGCCGTCGCTCAACGAGGTCCACGTGAGACTCAACGGCAAGCGGCTGCCCGAGTCGATCCTGAGACTCGATGACCTGATCTACCGCCAGCAGAAGCTGGGGGCCTATGGACCCTACGGGTTCGTCTACGAGTTCCGCCTGCCCGAGCCGCTTTGGCCGCGGCGAGGTGAGAACCGCATCAGCGTGACGCTGGCCCGCAAGGACCCGGGCATCGACACCCGCTACGAAGTCTCGGATGTGGACCTGGTGATCGAGTACAACCCGCAGCGGCATCTGCGGGATGAGCCGGTGGAGTACTAGGAAGCAGGGGTCAGACGCCGCCCACAACGGGGTTTGCTCCACCTGTCGCGTTTCACAGGCGGGGCCTGACCCCTTCTTCGAGTTGCAACGAGTGCTGGTTGAAAAGGGGTCAGACCCCGCCTGCGTGCCGTTCTGGGTGGAGCGGGACTTTCTGTGGGTCCGCCGAAGGCGGATCAGACCCCGGCAGCTCAATACCCGTAATCCGCCTTCAGCTTCGATTCATCCCGCCACCGTGGGGCCCCCTTCTCGATCAGCTGCGTGTGCCGGGCCAGCCCCGTGCAGTTGGTCGCCAGCACCTCGAACATCCTGTTCGCCACGATCCGGTGTCCCAGGTCACTCTGGTGAACCCCGTCGAAGTGCACCGTCCAACTGGCGTGGCCGCTGGCATCCAGCAGGTCGGCGAACAGGCAGTTTTCGGCCCGAGCCACCTTGTCGATCCCCTGTCCGTATTCGTGGAAGCGTTCCAGGTTGGCGTGGGTCCACGGCTGACCACCGGCGCTGAAATCGGTCATGAAGTAGGGCGAGGAGAGCAGGATCAGCGGGTTGATCGACTTGCGGACCGTGCGGATCACCCCGGTCATCTCGGCCTGGAACAACTCCAGTGGCGTCCCACCCCGGGCGTCGTTGAGTCCATAGGAGATGATCAGCAGGTCGGGATTGAGCTCGATGACGTGCTTCTGCAGCCGCTCGTTGGCGGCCGGCTTGCCGCTGTGCTTGTAGCAGGGGCTGCGGGTCGAGATCACGTTGGCACCGATGCCGTTGTTGATCACGTCCATGCGGGTCGACTGGAAGTCGTTGATCAGTCGTCCGAGCACCGAGACCCAGCATCGCGACGCGTTGGTGCTCCAGCCCCCAGCCGTGGTGCTTTCGCCCAACGCCACCATCCGGCGAAACTCGACCGCGTGCCAGTCTCGCTTCGTGCCCGGCTTGGACCTCGAACCGGCCAGCGCCAGCCCCGATGAGGTGGCGGCGGCCAATGATCCGGCGAGCAGTTCTCGGCGTGAGAGTTGAGGCATGGCAAAGAGGTCCGGTCGGTCTGGGGTCTGGCGCGACAAAAAAAACGGGCCGGCGTCCCAGAGGAACGCCGGCCCGTGATGGTATCACGAAAGCCTGAGGCGACCGATCAGATCAGTTCCTTGATCGGTTCCATGGGCGAGAGGTAATGCGGTCGTCCGGCGGGATCCTTGACCGTCGCCGTGCGGATGTCGATGCCCAAGTTCCTGTACACCGTCGCAAAGATCTCCTGCACGTGCACCGGGCGGGTGTGGGCCCGTTCGCCCAGCCGGTTGGTGCTGCCGATGGCCTGGCCGCCCTGGATTCCTCCACCGGCGATGTAGGCACAGCTGACCTGAGGCCAGTGGTCGCGGCCGGCACCCTTGTTGATCCGGGGCGTCCGTCCGAACTCACCCCAGACCAGCACGGTGACGTCATCGAGCATGCCGCGTTCCTCGAGGTCATCGAGCAGGGCTCCGACGGCCCGGTCGATCCGGCTGCCGTGGTGCCGAACCAGTCCCTCGTTGTTGCCGTGGCTGTCCCAGCGACCGAACGTCAACGTCACGCAGCGGACGCCGACTTCGACCAGTCGACGGGCACGCAGGATCAGCGTGTTGTCGGTGGCCGCTCCGTCGTACTTGAAGGTGTACGGCTTGCCGTCACCATACTTGTCGCGGATCTCAGCAGTCTCCTTGCTGATGTCCAGGGCGTCGACCAGCTTGCTCGAGGTCAGCACGTCAAAGGCCTGCCGCTCGTACGAATCGATCGCACTCAGCTGGCCGCTGGCGTCGACGTCACGACGCAGACGGTCGATGCTCTTGAGCAACGATTTGCGATCGCTCAGCCGATCGGTGGTCACGCCGTTGAGTTTCATGTTGGCCAGCCCGTCGCCGTCGGGGACGAAGGGGCCGTAGGTGGTGCCCAGGAACCCGGGGGTGCCGGGGTTGCGCCACACGCCATCGGTCTTCATGCCGACATAAGGCGGCACGCTGCGATCGACCGGGCCCTGCAGCTTATGCAACACGCTGCCCAACGCCGGGTGACCGCCCACGCTACGCATCTCGGCATGACGGAAACCGGTCATGCACTGGAACGAGTCGTGGCGACCCTCGCAGCCGACCACCGCTCGCAACACCGCCGCCTTGTCCATCGACTCGGCGATCTTCGGGAAACACTCACCGATCTGGATCCCGGGAACACTCGTCGAGATCGGCTTGAACGGACCTCGGATGTTCTTGGGTGCCTCGGTCTTGATCTCCCACATGTCCTGGTGAGGAGGACCTCCGCCCAGGAAGATGTTGATCACCGACTTGTGGTTCGTCTTCGCCGCGCCGGCCGCATCGGCTCGCAGCAAGTCCGCCTGGTTCAGGCCAAAGGCACCGACACCCAGGGCACCAATCTTGAGCATCCCACGGCGGGAGACCCCGTCACAGTATCCGGAACGTGCGTTACGCTCTTGAGATCCAAAGATCGTCAGCATGGATTGGCTCCGCTGGCAGTTGACTCGAAACACACCACGGCACGTCGAAACACGCCGCAGCGCTTCACACTAGTACCTTTTTATGCGATCGGCATTCCCCGAGTCAACTTGAAGCCGAATTCTCGAATTGATCCTTCAATCTCCGCAATGCCCTCAGATGCCTCATGCCAGCCGCTGCAGGCGTGAGTCCCAGTGCTTGGGCCGCTTCGCTGTTGGTCAATTGCTCGAAATGACGCATCAGCACGATCTCCCGATCGTCCTCACCCAGCCGCTCGATCGCCTCACGGAACCTCAACTGCAGTTCCTGTCGGATCGATGCGGCTGCGGGGGTCAGTTCGGCGTCGGCCAATCGAGCGGCCAGATCGAGTGAACTCTGATCCGAGTGGGCTCGCGATCTCAGAGGCCGTTCGCGATCGACGCTTCGCTTCTGAGCCTGTCGGTGGCGTCGGTGCATGTCGATCAGGCGATCTCGCGCGAGTTGCCTGAGCCAGAGGTGGAAGGGGAGGGTGGGTTGCTCGAGGTACCTGGTGAGCCGATTCGACGCTTCCAGCAGCACGTCCTGGACGACATCGCTGGCGTCGACCCGTCGTCCGATCGCCCGGTCCATCCGGTTCTTGACCAGTTTCCGCAACGCCCCTCGGTGCCGGTCCATCAGGCCCTCGACAGCCTCCCGGTCCCCGTCTCGCGCCGCGGCGAGCAGTTCCTGGGTACGGTCCGAATCGGGCCAGATGGAAGGCGAATTGGGTTGCGAGTGCTTCGGCATGGGCCTGGGGTTCCGCCGGGTGTGGCGAGTGAGCCGCTCCCGGCTGTCAGTCTCCCTCGGGCCGTACGCAGCCCTGTCCGGCGACTTCCGGCGGCAGCCCGGTATCGGTATCCGGTACGACATCCTCGAGCCGGTAGTCCTCGATCGCCAGCCCCTCGCCGGCCACCTCCTGCAGCCGCTGCCAACCCCGCGTCACCAGGTCTTCACGCCGCGCGACGTCGCTGGCATCCAGCTGCCGCTTGTCGAAGGGCCCGTCGACCTCCACCGGCTCGAATCTCTCGTCGACGATGAACTGGGCCTGCACGGTGTTGCATCTCACGTGCCGCTCGGCCTCGATCGTCAACGCCTTCGCCGGCACTTCGCCGATCACGAACGACAGGTACAGATCGCTCTCGTGGATCTCATCGACCGGAGATCCACAGACTTCGCAGAGATAACCTTCGTCGCAGCGGGCCATGCGAGCATTGTAGTCGAGAGGTGTGTGAGGTGAGAGCGGAAAGGGAAAAACGGCGGTCCGGCAATGGTGGTCAGTGCCCGGGACGTGTGCCACACTAAAGGACCCGCGCCGCTGGCGTGGGGATTTTTCCGGCACACCGGCACCCCGTCCCCCGGTCGACTCACGATGTCGCTCGCACGCTTCAGCGTCAACAACCGCGTGTTGGTCAACATGCTGATGCTGGTGATCCTGCTGGCCGGCGGGATCTTCGCCTTCACGCTGGTCCGCGAGTTCTTTCCCGAATCGCGGCCCGACAAGGTGATGATCGCCGCGATTTACCCGGGTCAGCAGCCCGAGGAGGTCGAGAAATCGGTCACGATCAAGATCGAGGAGGCGGTGCACGACATCGAGGGTGTCGAGAAGGTCGACTCGACGATTTCCGAGGGCATAAGCCTGACGACGCTGACGCTCTACAGCGACGTCGAGGACATCAACGTGCTGGTGCAGGAGGTCAAGAGCGAGATCGATGCGTTGATCGATCTGCCCGAGGACGTCGAGCGGGTGACCATCGAAAAGCTCGTACCCCGGCTCCCGGTCATCAGCGTCGCCATCTACGGACAGGGCACCGAGGCCGAGTTGAAGAGGGCGGTCAAGGCGTTGCGCGACGACCTGTTGCTGCTGCCGGGGGTCAGCGACGTGAAACTCTCGGGGATCCGCAACGACGAGATCAGCATCGAGCTGAAACCGCTGAAGCTGCTCGAATACGACGTGACGTTCGACGAGGTGGCCACGGCGGTCCGCGGAGTCAATCTCGATGTCTCCAGCGGACAACTCAAGGGCGACCGCCTGACCGTCTCGGTGCGGATGCTCGGAGAAGAGCACCGCGGTGTCGACTTCGAGAACATCGTCATCCGCAGCGACCCCGACGGACGCCAGGTGCTGCTGGGCGACGTGGCCACGATCAAGGACGGGTTCATCGAGAGTGATCTCGAGAGCTACTTCAACGGCGAACCGGCGGCTCATTGCGTCGTCTACAAGACGGCCAGCCAGGACGCGATCCAGATCTCCCGGGTGGTCAAGGCCTACGTCAAGGGGAAGCTCGGCGACGAATTCGACCCGTTCGGATTCCAGCAGATCCCCCAGGCCCCCTGGTACCTCAAGCCGGTCTCCACCGTCGGCAGCGGCCTCGAGTGGATGATGACGATCCTCAGCGGCCGCGGAGACCCTCGGACGATCTACGAAGAGAGTGCCGCGACGCCGTTTGAGCACAAGTTCCAGATCGCACTGCACACCGACCTGGCGAGGTTCATCGAGGGTCGACTGGACCTGATGACCCGCAACGGGCGAGCGGGACTGGTGCTGGTGCTGATCAGCCTGATGCTGTTTCTCAACTGGCGCGTCGCCATCTGGGTCGCCGTCGGCCTGGTCGTCTCGTTCTTGGGCACCTTCATCGTGCTGTGGGCGATGGGCGAGACGGTCAACCTGCTGAGCATGTTCGGGCTGATCATCGTGCTGGGGATCATTGTCGACGACGCGATTATCATCGGCGAGAACATCTACCGGAAGGTCGAGGAGGGGTTGCCTCCCAAGCAGGCGGCGATCGAGGGCACCGACGAGGTGGCCTGGCCGGTCTGCGTGACGATCATGACCACGATCGCCGCATTTGCACCGCTGCTGTTCATCCAGGGCCAGATCGGGGACTTCATGAGAGTCCTGCCGATCGTGGTACTCGCCGCGCTGAGTGTCTCGCTGATGGAAGCCCTGGTGATCCTGCCGGCTCACCTGTCTCACATCAAGATTGCTCCCAAGCGTGCCGAACTACGCGGCTGGCGTCGCGTGCTCGGATCACTCGCTGCGGCGCCGGACCGGATGATGCGCGGCCGGCTGCAGGACGTCTACGAACGGCTGCTGCGGGTCGCGCTCAGGTGGCGCTACATCACCCTGACACTCGCCTTCTCCACCGTCGTGCTCAGCTTCGGGCTGATCGCCGGAGGCTTCGTCGAGATGGTGTTCATCCAGAAGATGGACAGCGAGACGATGCTCTGCGGGGTCGAGATGCCGGTGGGGACCGTGGTGGCCCAGACGCGAACCCAGGTCAAGCGGCTCAATGACTTCGCTCTGACGCTGCCGGAGGTCAAGAACGTCCAGATGTACGTTGCGGTGCAGGTGGACTTCAAGGGGGGTGGCGGAGCCAATTTGCAGTCGCACCTCGGGCAACTGGTCCTCGAACTGCGGGCCGCCGACGAACGAGAAGCCGACGGGCAGCGATCCAGCGACGAGCTGCTGGTCGAGCTCCGCGAGTTCTCTCGATCGCTTCACGGAGTCAACTCGGTCAACTGGGACGCCATGAACGGCGGGCCCGGCGGACGAGACATCTTCATCAAGGTCTCCGGACCCGACTTCGAAGAACTGACCGAGGTCGCCGACGAGCTGCAGAGGACTCTCGATTCCTACACCGGCGTCTTCGATCTCGACGACGATCACGATGAGGGCAAGCGGGAGATGACCCTGCGGCTCAAGGAAACCGCTCGAGCCACCGGCATCGATGAGGCCCGGCTGGGCAGCCATGTCCGCAGCGCACTGTACGGCCGCGAATCACACCGGATCAGCCGCAACCGCGAGGACATTCGGGTGATGGTGAGGTATCCGCAGGCGTTTCGCGCGAACCTGTATCACCTGGAATCGATGTGGATTCCCACGGCGATGATCTCCGGAGTCCGCGGCTGGGTGCCTCTGCATGAAGTCGCCCGGCTCGAGCCCGGCGAAGGCTTCACCTCGGTACACCGCAGCCAGAGACAGCGAGCGGTGTCGGTCTTCGGAGCCGTCGACACGCGGGTCGCGGATTCCTCGATCGTTCTCAACCGCGTGCGTGAGGATTTCGATCGCGAGATTGCTCCGAATCACCCCGACGTCCGCATCGAGTTCCTGGGCAACTTCGAGGAACGGACCAAGGCCTTCGGCAGTCTCTGGATCGCATTCCCCGTGGTGCTGGTGCTGATTTACATGATGCTGGCCGGCCTGTTCCGCAGCTACCTGCAACCGATCGTCGTGATGGCGGCGATCCCGTTCGGGCTGCTGGGAGCGATTGTGGGGCACTGGATCACCGGCAACCCAATCACGATCCTCAGCCAGATCGGCTTCGTTGCACTGGCCGGCATCCTGGTCAACGACAGCCTGATCCTGGTCGACTTCATCAACCGCCGGATCCGTGCTGGCGAGGATCCCTTCGAAGCCAGCGTCGCCGGAGCCCGCTCGCGGCTGAGGGCGATCCTGCTGACCACCCTGACCACCGCCTCGGGACTGACCCCGCTGATGTTCGAGACCAGCTTCCAGGCCAAGTTCCTGACCCCGATGGCGGTCACGCTGACCTTCGGCCTGATCTTCGCCACCGCGCTGACCCTGGTGATCGTCCCCTCGCTGAACCTCGTCTTCCTCGACTTCAAGAAGATGACCGGTTTCGACGACGAGTGACCCCGGGGACTGGCTCCGCAGCCGCCCTTGGCGGCGCAGGTGCCTGTCGTCCCGGTTGCAGAAACCGGCTATCAGGCGTCGGGACAGGCACCGGCGCCGCCACGGGCGGCTCTGGAGCCAGTCCCTGGGACTAGTAGGTCCAGTTGAGCGAGAAGCTGAAGTTCTCGGTCCAGAAACTCGTCCGATTCACGTCGATTGTCGGGAACAGACCCTTCGACGGATTGCCCGCCCAGCGGATGCTGCCGTAGGGTCGAGCCACGTGGCCGACGAACAGCAGCGTGTAGCCGAACCGGAAGTTGGCTTCGCTGAGCAGTCTCGATCGACGCAGATACGGGATCCTGGCGAACACAGGCGCCTCGGCAAAGAACGACTGCTCGATGATCTCCGAGACGTGAGTGTGCTGGTCGCGGTCACTGAACCGGTTGGGCTGAGGATCGTCGGGAGTCGCCACCAGGAAGTCGGTCTGCCGGGTCACCATGCCGATGTTGTTGCCGCTGAGACGCATCTTTTCGGTGTTGGCCGCCAGGGCGATCTTGGTCTGGCCCCAGAGCTTGAACTTGGCACCGCCCAGGTCGTACCTCAAACCGATCTCCGGCCCGATCAGGCTGCTCCGTAACACGTTGTTCAACGTCGCAGTCATCGGGTACATCGTGGGGTCGTTGTAGATGATGAAGCGGTACTCGTCGGAGTTCCCACCACCACCACCACCACCACCGCTGCCGCCCTCCTCGACCAACGCCGCGTTGTCGACAATCCCGTCGCGGTCCTCGTCGAACATGTTCGGAGGAGAGTGCAACTTGATGTCGCCGTTGAATGCTTCGTCCAGGTCCTCGAGGTTGTCGTAACTCAACCCGCTGTCCTGCCCGTAGAAGTGAAAACTCTCGTTCAAACGCAGGTAGCGTATGCCGACCAACGGACGCACCATGAACTTCTTGGTGCGGAACGAGGGGGCCAGGATCCAGTTGACCGACATGCCGTAGGTGCGACTCTTGGACGTCAGCCGGAACTCGAGATCATACGGCGAGGTGACTCCGAAGGTGCTGCCGTCATCCAGGGGCAGGCCACGGAGGTTCAGCAGGTTGTTCATCAGGATGAAGTCCTGCGCCGTCGCCGTCGAGGTCGTAGTACCTCCGCCGCCACCGCCACCGCCACCACCCGTCTGACCGAATTGACCGCCGGCGGTGCCGATTTCGTTGAGCAGGAAATCCGGAGGCGAGAGCAGCAGCAGCAATGTGTCCTTCTGTTCGCCGCGACCCGAACCCAAATCGTCTCGAGCGTCGAACGTCTCATTCAAGTTCTGCCCAAAACCCTCGAACATCATCCCGCTGTCGTCCGGATCGAAGTACCCCGCCTGGAGCCTCAAGCCGATCCCCGTCGGGCTGCTGATCGCGCTCTGGATCTGCACCGAGTCGTAGTAGTTGAAACCGGGAATGCCCGCCGCAGGGATACCTCGGAACTGGTCAATCACACTCTGCTGCTGGCTGCCACCACCCCCACCACCACCACCCAGGTCGTAGGGATCCTCCTCGAGAATCGGCAGCGCCAGGTCCTTGTACGACAGAGCACCCGAGTCGCCGATGAAACCGGTCGGCTTCCGCGTGCGGGCCGACAGGATATCGATGTTGAAGAACATGCGACGGCCACGATTCGACGAAAGCCGATTCCACATCCCGTCTCGGATGTAGTGCTTGTCGTACTCGAAGTCGAACATCGAGTTGGCCGGATACGGCCTCATCGACGCCGGTGCCGTGCCCGGACCAGGAACCGCACCCGGCGGTGGACCCTGAGCCATCGCCTCAAAACCCGAAAGGGCAAGGGCCAACAAGCAGATTGCCAGCGTCAATGGCCGTGACACCTGCATCAGATCATCCTTGACGTACAACCGAACCAGGCAATTGGCCCACGCACAACAACCGCGCAAAGGCGTGGACCTAATGGTTCTATCGGTCAGGAAATCTGGCAACCTGTAACGATTATCGGGGACATGCCGGATTTGGTGGTTATGGCGATGATCCGGACTGAGACGCTCGGCTTGTCGTAGAGTGTTGTCTCACAAGGAGATAGAGACCCTCCCGCCACTGGGGGCCATCTGTCATACCCCTAAAGCACCGGCCCGATCGACCAGGGGCAGAACTCCTCCTCGCCGATCCCCTGAGCCTCGCTCTTGGTCTGCTTCCCGCTGGCCACCGTGATGATCTCCTCGAAAATCTCACGCCCGACCTCCTGCACCGAAGCGCCCTCGAGAATCCGGCCGGCGTTGATGTCCATGTCGTCGATCATCCGATCGTACATCGGGCTATTGGAGGAGATCTTGATGCAGGGGACCGGCTTGCAGCCAAAGCAGCTGCCTCGACCGGTCGTGAACACCAGCACGTTGGCACCTCCGGCCACCATCCCGGTGATCGAGGCGGGGTCGTAACCGGGTGTGTCCATCACGACGAAGCCTCGAGTCGTCACCCGTTCGGCGTACTGGTAGACCTCACGCAACGCCGTACTGCCTCCCTTGGCGATGGCCCCGAGCGATTTTTCGTAGATCGTTGTCAACCCGCCGATCTTGTTGCCCACCGAAGGGTTGTTGTTGATCTCGGTCCCGAACTTCGCGGCGTAGTCCTTCCACCATTCGATCAACCCCACCAGCTTCTCACCCACCTCACGGCTCTGGGCCCGGCGGGTCAACAAATGCTCGCCTCCGTAGATCTCGGGGGTCTCGCCCAGGATCGACGTCGCTCCGGCTGCCACCAGCAGGTCACTGGCAACTCCCACGGCCGGATTGGCCGTCACGCCACTGTTCCCGTCACTGCCACCGCACTCGGTTCCCAGGATCAGCTCCGAAACCGGGATCTCGGTCCGTTGAGCCGAGTTCACCTCGGGCAACATCTCCCCCAACACCCCCACCGCCCGATCGACCGTCTTCCTGATCCCTCCCTCGTCCTGGATGTTCATCACCAGCGGAATCGGACTGGATCCATCACGCCCGCCACGCCCACGCGGCACTTCCAGCTGCACCAGCCCGTGGTTGTCGACCAGGAACGAGCCCTGCCCGGTTTCGCAGCCCAGCCCCAGTACCAGGTAGCCTCCGATGTTGGGATGCTCGGCAAACCCGGCGAGCGTCCTGGCCAACTGCTGGTGGTCGTCGCCGCCATACTGCATCGCACAGCCGCCCTGGTGGACCAGAGGCACAATGCCGTCGATGTTCGGATAGTCTTCGAGCAGCCCCTCGTCAAAAGCCCTCGCAACGTACTTCGAAGCGGTGGCCGAACAGTTGACCGTGCTGACAATCGCCAGGTAGTTCCGCGTCCCGGCCCGGCCATCGGCGCGGCGGTAGCCCTGGAAGGTCCGATCGGTGATCGGATCCGGAGGCGGCGGGACGTCGGAGCAGTACGCGTAGTCGAGTTCCAGGTCGCCAGGTTCGACGTTGTGAGTGTGCACCCACTGGCCCACCGAGATCGACTCGGTCGCATATCCGATCACCTGCCCGTACTTGCGAATCGGTTCCCCCGCTGCGATCGATCGGGCGGCCACCTTGTGCCCCAGCCCGATCGTCTCCGATGCCGTGAACCCCGCCGGAGTGCCACCGTCCTGGCCGTCGGGAATGTCCGGAATACAGGTCCCCTCCGAGACCTCCGTCCGAGCCACCACGATGTTGTCGTCGGCATGCAGCCTCAGGCACGGACTGACAGCAGGCTCGGAATGCATCTCGACGCTCACAACAGGGGAAGCACTCCGTTCTATCGGAATCCCCGGGGAGCATCAATCGAGGTGTCGAGCCCAGGGACTGGCTCGCCCCACGGTTCGCCGCAGGCGAATCGCGGGGCGTGCCTGTCCCGGATGGGTAAAGGCTCGCTGGAAAAGCAGGGACAGGCACCCGGCTGGCGCCGTGAGCCAGCCCCCTCCTCCTCGGTCTTCTCGCATTCCCCCCGACTTGCTACCTTCCCGCCGCACCCTCCCGCCCCCGCCCCCATCCCCGCCAGATCGGAGTCCCTGGATGATCGGCACCCAGCTGACCCCCGAAGAGTACTTCAGTCTCTGCAGCCAGACCTTCGAGGCACTGGATCTGGAGCCGATGGAGACTCTGGGCCGGCAGATCTACGCGGCCTGGCTCGAAGGCCACTTCGTGTTCATTTGCGGCAACGGAGGCAGCGCTGCCAACGCGTCTCACTTCTGCGAGGACCTGGGCAAGAGTTCTCTGGATCCGGCGGACTTCAACAACGAAGAGATGCCCCGCCTCAAGGTGCTCTCGCTGACTGACAACACGCCCTACATCCTGGCCTGGGGCAACGACGAGGGATTCGAGCGGATTTTTGTCGAGCAGTTGAAGAACTTCGCCTCAGCCGGCGACATCCTGATCTCGATCAGCGGCAGCGGCAACAGCCCCAACGTGCTGCGGGCGGTCGAGTGGGCCAAGGGCCACGAGTTGACGACGTGGGGCATCACTGGTTTCGACGGAGGCCAGCTGCAGAAACTGGCCGATCACAACCTGCACGTCCCCTCCGACGACATGGGCCTGGTCGAATCGGTCCACCTGGTCGCCTTCCACTGGGTGCTCGACGACGTCTACGCCCGGATCAACGGCGTGGGCCGGTACGAGAGCCAGGGATTCCGGCAGGCGGCCTAGCCCGCCTGAGGCGGATTGAAGAACTCGGACCCTGGGGTCAGACGCCGCCCACAACGGGGTTTGCTCCACTTGTCGCGTTTCGCAGGCGGGGCCTGACCCCTTCTTCGAGTTGCAACGAGTGCTGGTTGAAAAGGGGTCAGGCCCCGCCTGCGTGCCGTTCTGGGTGGAGCGGGACTTTCTGTGGGCGGCGTCTGACC
>Ga0310123_10002808_pt1 | contig 13698 bp, 1 predicted proteins | sample CB6_AW_1057_MG_FD_203505 | JGI IMG/M metagenome (GOLD analysis project Ga0310123, IMG submission 203505) | Marine microbial communities from Western Arctic Ocean, Canada - CB6_AW_1057 | ecosystem: Environmental > Aquatic > Marine > Oceanic | place: Canada: Western Arctic Ocean | collected... | reverse complement strand
CGTGCCTACCCTGTAAGCGATTGCGTCCGGTACGACGAAGCCTTGGACCGAGAGCCCTTTCTTCGAAGTGGTCACCTGCGGCTGGGACCACTCGACGAGCCGCATGCGGAGAGCCTCGAGCCGTCGGGCGTCCTCGTCTCCCTGGACCCCGTCGGCCTTGGGATCACGGACCCCGGGTGGCTGCGCCGCCGGGCGTGGCGCCAGCTTCTTCGCCTTCTCGCCCTCTTTCTCGACGACTTTGCCGTAGAGCGGCGTGGAGGAAGGATAGAGCGGGGCGATCGAAAGGAGAAGGGTGATTGCCCCGGAGAGCCCGCGTCGAGAAACGTAGTGAGTTCGTCCCATCGCTCTCAATCTTACTGGCGGGAATTTCCAGTTCGAGCAAGTTCCTCGGTGGGTTTTGGCGGCCCCATGCCTATTTTGCCATTTGATAATATTAAACGCTGTTTGTGCTTTTTTAGAACGGTTCGAGGTGGGGGACGACGCTTCTGACGTCACCTGCCACGTGGTACGATAGGCGCGGGTCTGCATTAGCGCTCACACCGTTGGTTTTCCCAGATTTCTCCCGGCTGTTAGGAGAGATGCCCAGGGTCATTTAAACGCGGGGATCGTGGCTTCCGTGCTGTCCGTATTTTCGTTTCCTTACACTCTCCGTTGGAGAGCGGGGCTCCTTTGGCTCCTCGTCTCTGCCGTCGTTCAGCCAGAAGAGTTGGCGGCGCAAGGCGTGTTTTTTCGGGGCGACTGCGACCAGAGCCAGAGCCTCGATCTCACCGACCCGATTTTTCTTCTGGGTTTCCTTTTCCTCGGTGACGAGGAGACCATCTGCCGCGACGCCTGCGACGTCAACGACGACGAACAGCTCAATCTTACCGACGCGATCTTCGCCCTCGATTTTCTTTTTCGGGGTGGGCGGCGGCCGCCGCAGCCGTTTCCCCTCGAGGGAGTCGACCCGTCTGGCACGGCCCTGAGGTGTCTCAACGGCAGGATACCCTTCGTCAGTCTCGAGGTGGTCCCGAGGGTTGTGGTCTTCCATCGCCTGGGTAACTCCGAGGCGTTGCTCGTTCGAGGCGTAACGGAATCGGGGGAGGTGGTCGAAGTCACGCAAAAAATAACCCAGCTCGTTTTTTCGGCGCAGGACGAGCAGGTGGCGACGGTCGATCCGAACGGTCGAGTGACAGCGACCGGTAGCGGCGAAACGGTCGTGACCGCGTCCGCGCTCGGGACAGAGGTACAGACGCAAGTACGCGTTCTTCCTGGCGCCGACGGCAGTCCCGTCGTTCGCTTCACGTCGCCGGGGGACGGAGCCATCGTTTCCGGTTCCAGTGTCCAGGTGGCCGGCGTCGTCAGCCAGCTGGGCGCGGAGCTAACGCTCTCGAGTCCCGAGACGGGAGACACCTCGATCACTGCGGACTTCCAGCGTTTTTCCGAGACGGTTCCGCTGGCGCTGGGCGCCAACGTCATCACGGTTGCCGCCAGTACGAAAGTCGGTGAGAACGCGACGACCATAACGGTTCATCGTATCGACGTCGGAGAGCCCGGGGGACTCGGTCCGGACGGCCGCCCGTTTCCCCAGGTCCCGCCTCCGCGGAGCGTTCCTCCCGACGCCGTGCCCCCCTCGATCAAGATGACGTCTCCGACGAAGGGTTCGACACTCGCCAGTTCGCTCGTCGATGTCGAGGGAACGGTCGACGACCCGGACGCCGAGGTGCGTGTCAACGGAGTGGTTGCCTCGGTCGCCTCGGGACAGTTCACGGTCGCGGGCCTCGAGCTCGGGGCGGGCGACAACATCCTCGTCGCCGAGGCGGTCGACCTGCTTGGGAACCGATCGTCTGTCGAGATCACGGTAACGGTCGACCCGACGAGGCCTCAGATCAACCTCGAGGAGCCTGTCGGCGACACCTTGCTGATCGTGTCTTCGACCCAGGTGACGTTCCGCGGCACGGTCTTGCCGGCCGATTCGCAAGTTCTCGTCAACGAAGTCTGGGCCGTGGTCAACGGTACGTCGTTTACCGCGGACCTGACGCTGGAGGAGGGCCTCCACGACGTCGTCATCCGTGCGGATCCCCAGGCGAACGCTCAAGCTCGAGGACAGATCGTGCGCGCGCTTCTCGTCGACCAGACGGCGCCCCAGGTCGAGATCCTCTATCCGCCCGTAGACTTGTTGACGTCGCCGGGTGGGTTCCAGACGGTCGAACCGACGGTGACGCTCGTCGGCAGGGTGTTCGACCCGGGTGTGCCGGTCGACACAGGAGAGCAGATAGAGCTGCGAATCGACGGTAGTCCGCAGGCCGTGACGCGCGGCAGTTTCGCGCTGACTCTCGCGGTCGCTCCCGGGCCGAACGTCTTCAACCTCGAAGCGGAGGACGTGCGCGGAAACACGGCCGCCCTGGTGCTGCGAATCGACCGCACGGCCGGTGTCTCACGCGTCGAGCTCGTGACCGGGAACAACCAGACTGTGGAAGCGGGCGCCAGCTTGGCTCAGCCGCTGGTCGCGCGCGCTCTCGACGGGTCGAGCAGCCCGCTGAGCGGCGTCCCTGTGACCTTCCGCGTGGTCGGTGGGGCGGGTGTGCTGCAGGGCGGTGTTCGCAGCCTGGAGGTGACGACGAACGGCAGCGGGGAGGCGTCGGTCGCGTTCACGACCGGAACCCGCGCGGGTTCCGCGAGCCAGGTGGTGACGGTCATCGCTCCAGGCACCGAGGTCCCCGACGTCGCGTTCGTCCACAACACGACGCCGACCAGCGATCGTGTTCTCGTCGCCCATGGTCCGAAGGAGGTCACCGGCGTCGCGGGTGAGCTCCAGAGGACTCATCTGGCAGTCCGACTTCTCGACAACGTCGGCAACTCGGTGACAGGAACGGACGTGGTCTTTCGGTTCGTCGCCGGCGTCGGCAGCTTTGTCGACGGCTCGCAGGCCGTGCGAGCGACGGACGGTTCGGGTGTCGCAACGGCCCTCGTGAATCTGGCGAGAGGAGACACCGAAGCCGTGGTCGAAGCGGAGACCGACGGGGCGCAGTCGGTGCGTTTCCGCGTCCGCGGCCTCGAGCCCGGCGCGGTCGTCGACACTTCACTGGCGGGCTCGGTGCTCGACGACAGGAGCCGACCCATCGTCGGAGCGATCGTCAGGGTCGTCGGCCTGGTGGGCGCCGACACCACGACCGACGGAGTGGGAGCCTTCTTTCTTTCCGCCATCCCGGATGGCGACCTCCTCCTCGAGGTCGATGGAGGCCGGGTCGTCGGCAGCGAAACTCCGGACGTCGGCGCCATCGCGAGGTTCAAGGTGTCCGCGGTCGCCGGCAGGAGCAACACGCTTCCGGAGCCCCTCCGGCTGGCTCACGTGGAAGATGGTCTCCACAGCCGTGTCCTGCGGGTCAGTCCGCAAGACGGCGGGATTCTGACCGTGCCTAGCCTGCCCGGGTTTCGTCTCGAGGTGCCTCCTGGGTCGGTCGTCTTTCCGGACGGTTCGCGCACGGGCACGCTGCGGGTTGTCCACCCCAATCTGCGCGTCGCTCACGGCGTGCTTCCCGATAGAGTCCAACCGGAGACGGCCCTCGCCGTCTTTCCGAGCCGCACGCAGTTTTCTTCGGACGTACGTCTGACTTTGCCCAATTTGGGCTTTGCGGCCGGCGCGAGGCACAGTCTCTACGAGAGATGTGGAGCCACTGGCAGTTACCTGGAGATGTCAGGCAGCGTCGTTTCGGAGGACGGTGTTTCGATCACGACGTTACCCGGCTCCGTCCACAGGGGAAGCGTGCTTTTCTTCGCCGTCCCCGGCCCGGACGGCGGAACGACCGGCTCGATCAGCGGCGAGCTGGAATTCCCGGTCCCCGGTCTCGCCGACGTGCCGCAGCGCCGCGACAGCTACGTCGTCGGTTTTCAGGTCTACGCGCACTCCGGAGAATTCTTTTTGGACGCAGTCGACCTCGAAGTCCCCGGCCGTGGTCTCCCGTATCGTTTCCGCCGTCACTACGAGAGCCGCCACGCCTTTCGGGGCTCTCTCGGGTGGAACTGGGAGCACGAGTACGCGGACCGGCGTCTCTCTCCGGGCCTTTTCGGAAGGAACGTCGTGCGTGCGGACGGACGCGGGACTCTCGACGAATACCTCTACGACCTCGACAGCGACAGCTACGTGTCGCCGGTAGGGGTTTTCTCGCGTCTCTTCCTCGACGGCGACGGTCTCTTCGTCGAACGGCTTCCCGACGGCACTCGCTACCGATACTACCCACTCGACGGTTCCGTTATCGCTGGACGTCTCGAGTCGATCGCAGAGCGCCGGCGGGCGCAACTGAGCATGGTGTACGACACGCAGGGCAGGCTCGAGGAGCTCCGGGATACACTCGGAAGGGTGTACACCTACTCCTACGACGACGAGGGAAGGATCGACGGCGTCGTCGATTTCGAGGCACGGGAAGTGTTGTTCGAGTACGACGACAACGGTGACCTCGTCGCCGTGACGGGACCGGCGGTGACCGGAACTCCCAACGGCAACGATTTTCCGCAGGGCAGGCGTACCGAGTACGTCTACTCGTCAGGCTTCGAGGACCGGCGACTCAACCACAACCTGCTCCAGGTGATCGATCCCGTGGAAGTTGCCGCGGGCACGAGAGTTCCCTGGCTGACGAACCAGTACCGTGAGAGCCTCGCCTCGCCGGACGTCGACCGGGTCATCGTCCAGCAATGGGGTGGGACCAACAGCAGCGGCATCGCAGCGGGCGGCGGGCTGAACCTCGAGTACGTCGAGACGCCTTCGGGCTCCCTCAACTCTGACGTCGCGGCCGTGGACCTCGAGGCCTTTCTGTCGCGGGAGGCGGGGCTCACTCGGTTCGTAGACCGCGAACAGAACCTGGTCGAAGTGCGATGGAATGGCGCCGGACTGCCGCTCTCGGTCCGGACGTACACCAAGGACGGTCTCCGACCTCGAGACCCGACGACGCTCCATCCTCCTGCGGGAGTGGTTCCGCCTTGGTTCGAAAGGCGCCATCGCTGGACGCCGGAGGGACTGTTGGCCACGCTCTACAACCCAGGGGGCGACCGGGTGGAGTACGAGTATGACTCCGAGGCCCCCCTGCGTTATTCCCGTTCTCAAGTGCTCGTCGAGCGCAGGTATCCCGTGCCGGACTCGAGCGGTGTCGTCGCCCCACCCGAAATTACTCAGCGCGAGTACGAGCCCCTCTTCGGCCAGGAAATACGTCTCATGCAGCTGACCGAAGACGGCGACGTGAGCGGTACGACACGCTGGCAGGTCGACTATCAGGAGGCAGGAGACCTCGAGGTCCTGGCGGCCGAGGCCGGAGTGACGCCGGACGACCTGACCGCGGCGCTGACCCACGCCGGAGTGCTTCTCGGGCAGGGCGAACTCAACGAAGACGGCCTCACGAACGGTAGGCAAGGTAACCGTATACGTGAGGAGTTGCCGGCGACGACTCGCTCCGACGGCTCGGTACTGGAGGCGTTTCGCCTTTATCGCTTCAACAGCTTTGGACAGATCACGAGCCGGCAGGACGCCAACGGCGTGGTCACCCGATGGAGTTACTACTCGGAGCGAGATCCCGACGGCGACGGAGTCGACACGCCGGGCGTGGTGCTCGATCCGTCGACCGGGGGATACCTGCGGGACGTGACCGTCGACCCGGACGGCTGGAACGACCGGGAGCCGGTCGCGGCTCGAACGAGTTTTCAGTACGACCCGCTGGGCAACATCTCGACGGCGACGGACGCCAACGGCAACGACGTGCATCTTGTGCACAACGCCCTGGGCGAGCTCGTCGAGTTTCGGTTGCCGCCGTCGTTACCGTACCGCCGCTGGTATTTCTACGACGCCGGCGGGCGCCTGGCCAGAGTACAGATCGAGAACTACCGGGGCAGTGCGTCGAACGCCCAGATCTTCGTTTTTGAGAACATCTGGTTAGAAACAGATTACGTGTACGACCTTCTCGGACAGCTGATTTCGGTGGTCAGGGAAGTTTCGGGCGGCGAAGTGGGACCTGAGCGGAGCGTCACCGATTCGTTCCGGTACGATGGTAACGGCAATCTCGTCCGCAGGATCAACGGCGAGTCGTCGAGCCAAGATGCGTGGGTCTACGACGAGAGGGGGCTCCTCTTTTCTCAGACGCTCGGAGTCGGGACCCCCGAAGCGGCCACGCACACGTGGCACCGGGACGAAAACGGCAACGTTCTCCTGAAGATTGACGCCGAGGATACCGACGGAGACGGAGAAGCTGAAGTCGAGGAGTTTCGTTACGACGGGCACGGCAGACTCGTCGCGGCGATCGATCCGGCCGGCGGTGTGCGAGTGCTCGAGAGAGACTTCTACGGCCTCGTGGTTTCCGATTCCTTCCTCGGCAGTTCCGGAGGACCGACTCCGACGGGGCAGGGTTTCGAAGGCAACGTCCTCCTCGAGTCGACGTGGATGGACTACGACGAGCGGGGCCGACTGATACGGCGGGGCCGCAAACTCTTCGGCGGCGGCAAGGAAGTCCAGAGCCTCGTCGAAGAGATCTTCCGCGACGCCGAGGGACGGGAGCTTCGCCGCAACCATGCCGACGGCACGCAACACGAGTTTGTCTGGGACGCGGCCGCTCGGCTCGTCGAAGAGACCCGACCGAGCGGTGTGACGGTCGAGAGGGACTACGACGCGAACGGCAATGTCGTCGAGGAGCGGACGACGGAAGTGTCGGACGAAATTATCTCCCCGGAGTCCGCCGGGGATCCCGACTACGACGATGAGGGCCGCTTGGTCCTCGTCAACAAGGTTCTTCACGTGTACGACGCTCTCGATCGCCGGCTCGTCACGGTCGACGAGAGCGGCGGCACTTGGCGGGCTCGCTACGACAGCGTCGACAACCTGGTCTTCGTCTCCGACGCCGAGAGCGTCGTCGTAGGAGCCGCCGCCGACGCGGAACTCGCTCCGATCCGAGACCGACTGACCGTCGAGCAGGCGCAGAATATCAACAGCCATGGCAATCGGGTGCGTTACCTCCACGACAACGTCGGCCGCCTGGCTGCCGTCGACCGCGAGATGCGTCCGACCGGCACCGGCGTCGGGGACATCGACCTGACGAACGTTTTCAACCTCGACGGTCTCGTCACGGTGAGTTTCGAGTGGCAGGAGAACCGCCTGGTCGCCTGGACGGACGACAGAGGACAGCGCACGCAGGTCGATTACGACGCCGCGGGCATTCCGTTCCGCAAGACGTGGCCCGACGGCAGCAGCGAGACGTGGCTGATGGACCGAGACGGAAACCCTCGGGGCGTTGTCGACCGTAACGGCTCTACCGTCGTGCATTGGTTCGATGCGCTCGATCGGCTGGTGGAGCGGTCGATCGAACGAGAGAGCGGCAAGGACCTCGCCGTGGAGGGGACGACCGCGCAGCATTTCGAATACGACGGCCTCTCCAGGTCGACACTCTTGACGGACGACAACGACCCGACCGACTCCACGGACGACTCTGTTGTTGTGCGCCGCTACGATTCGTTGGGGCGTCTGACGGAGGAGTGTCAGGACGGATTCTCGTTCGCTTTCGAGTACGACAGCGCCGGCAGGGTGGTTTTGCAGACCTACGGCGACAGCCGCATCGTCGAGACTCCCCGCGGCCCGGGTGGAGCCATCTCCCTTCTGCGCGACGAGGGACTCACGTACGCGTCGTACCGGCGCTTCAATTCCGGACGTGCGATCGACAAGGAACTTTTCGGACGTGTCAGCCTCAGCTACCTTCGGGAGGACGGGGACGGAGTGCCGCGGCTCAGCGGCTACGACGGAACCGGTAACGTGTTGAGGCAGGTCTATCTGAATCCCGGCTCGAGCGTCCTTGTCGGCTTCGAGTACGGCCGTGATACCAACGGCTTTCCGCTCTTCGAGCGAAAGTTGCACCTTGTCGGCGCGCCCGGCGATGTCTGGAGGTACGACTCGGTGTACCGTGTTCGCCGGTTCCTCCCGAACGTGTTCGATCCGCAGGCGCCACCGGTCGATCCGGTGAGGAAGCAGGAATTTGAGCACGACGGCAGTCACAACTGGCGCACGGTCGAGATCGACCAGTCGGTCGTTTTCGTGCCTGTCGACGACCTGAATCGTTTTCTCTCGTTTGACGGCACGGCCATCGAGTACGACGCGTGCGGCAACGTCACGCGGTACGGAAGCCAGGAGTTCGTCTACGATGCTCTCGGCCGGGTCGTTCGCGTTCTCGACGGCGGTGAGGAGGTCGTCCGCTACCGCTACGACGCGACAGGGGCAAACATTGCTCGGGATTACTCCGGTCGCGGACGGCGGATCGTCCGGGATGTCGTCGATCCCGTTCAGGGGCAGCTGGCCGGAATCGTCGGTTACAAGTACGTCGGTGATTGCGTCGCGGAGGAGCGAGACGGCGAGGGCAACGTGCTCGGGCAGTATTTCTACGACGAGGAGGGTCGCCCCGCCGTCTTCGTGGGGCACCGGACGGACCGCTCCCCGGAAACTTTTTCAGTCCTTCATGACGGGCGCGGGTCGGTCTCGGGGCTCGTGGACGCGTCCGGTATCCTGCGCGAAGAGGCTCGCTACGGTCTTCACGGCGAGCTCAATCTGCGCAACGTCTTCGGCAACACGATCCGGTACACGGCGACAGGAAACGGCCTCTACTTCGGTGCGCACGTGTGGGACTTCGAGACCGGCTTGCACTCGGTCGGCGCGCGTTACTTCGTGCCGGAGATCGGCAGGCACCTCACCGACGCGTCGCCGTTTTTGCTAGAGGACTCCCTCGCGATCAACGGCTACCTCTCCCCCGGATTTCGTCCTTTGGGTGGTGAGGTGACGGGAGGAGGGTCGCGAGTGCGGGAAAGGATGGGCGGCGTGTTCGGGGGGAGGGGGGTCGGCGCGATCCGCCGAGCGACCGTGGAGCTCCCGTCGGTCGCCCCCACCGCTCCATTGTCCGACAAGGTGCGCTCGTCTCTCTCTCTATCGCGCGGGGAGGTGGAGTGATGCGACGCCGGATGATTTTTTTTGCTGTCGTTCTGCTGTCGCCGCCGGCCTGGAGCGCCGACCTGGATCCGCTCGAGGCGCTCCGTTCCGGACGCGTGCGGCGGAGCCACAGGTTCGTTCGCGGCGGCCTCGGAGACACTCGACCGGTTCTCCGCGTGTCTTCGCCTGGAAGAGGAGCCGCCGCTTTCGCCCCGGACGGCACGTATCGGCTGGAGGATCTTCCGGCGGGACGACACGCGCGGATCGAACTCGTTTCGGAGGCCGAGTCGCCGCACGTTCCCGGCGGAGAAGGCTTCGACGCGCCGTCGATTACCTCTCCAGCAGTCGTCGTCGAGAGCGGTTCTTCCACGTCGGTCGACCTCGGGTTCTCGGGGCCGTCGCCGATCTACGGACTGACTCTCAGCGACGTCGGCGATGTTCATAAGCTCGTGATGAGCGCGCCGCTGTCGAGTTCCTCGTTTCTCGTCTCCGGAGTTACCTCGACGGGAGAGGTGATCCGGGGATTTTTGTCGACGCTCGATGCCCCTGCGCTCGAGTTGGAGACTTCGAATCCGGCGGTCGTGACGATCACCAACCAGGCGCTCGCGGTCGCGCAGGGAACCGGTACCGCCTGGGTCCGAGCCTTCGGCGACGGCGAGTGGACCCAGTTGCTCGTCGAAGTGGACGACCGATTGGACGGCGACGGGGACGGTATGCCGGACGTCTTCGAACAAGGCGTCGGCCTCGATCCGTTGCGGGATGACTCCTTGGACGACGAGGACAACGATGGTCTGACGAATCTCGAAGAGTTCATCCGCGGAACTCGGCCGGATCTCGCCGACACCGACAACGACGGTCTCTCGGACGCCGACGAAGTCGCTCTTCACGGCACAGACCCTCTCAACCCGGACACCGACGGCGACACGTCGCCGGACGAAGTGGAGATCATCGGCGATTCCGACCCCCTGAACCCCAACGAACGGCCCGGTGACTCGTTTACCCCTTTCCACCGCTCCAACCGGGATCTCACCATGCCGGCGACGAGGATGACGATGACCGCCGACAACTTTGTCTTCGTCCTCACCGACGACGGGGCGGAGGGACGCCTCGTCCTGTTCGAAGTCAACGAGACGCAGGCGTTCATTCTTCGTCTCGACAGCATTGTACTGACGACCGACATGCGAGATCTCGCCGTGTCGGGGACGATGGTCTACGTAGCGGCCGGTGCCGACGGGATCATCTTGGTCGACGCGAGTGTGCCACCAGCCCTTCAACTCGATTCGACTCTGGGGGGGCTCGGTGTCGTCAACGGTGTCGCGGTCGATCGGGACATCCTCTACGCGGCGACGGGCGACGGGCTGTCACTTCTGCGCATCGAAACGGAGGGAAGCCTGACGCTCTTGAGTTCCCTGCCCCTCTTCGCGGCCGCGACCGACGTCGTTGTCAGCGGGCCGCACGCGTTTCTATCCCTGCAGGGTGAGACGAGTCTGTCGTCTATCGCGATCTCGGATCCCGACGCCCTCCTCGAGCTCGACCGCATGGTACTTCCAGCGAGCGACGCTCCGTTGAGCGACTTGGTGGTAACGGGAGACGCCGTCTACGTGGCCCACGGAAATCGAGGCATCCTGGTGATCTCGACCAGTGACCCGTCCAACCTCGAAGAGGTCGATTCGTCAGGCGAAGAGTTTCCGGCCGCTTCTTTCAGCAATGTGGCGCGAATCGGCAACCTCCTCGTCGGCTTCACACCGAGCACTCCTTCGGAGGCGCCACTTTTCCGACTCCAGGAGGACGGCAGCATGGTGGGCGACGGAGTTGTGCCACTCGGCGTGTCGACTCCGCTCGATATCGAGATGGCACAGAATATTCTGGTCGCACTTTCGCCCACGAGACTCAGCGTCTCGAACGTGCTCCCCTCTGGCGACTTCGCCGGCGTGGCTCCGGGAGGCTTCCTCACGATCGGCGGACTGGCCGATCCGCAAGATGTCATCATCGCTGGGACAGACGTCATTTTGCGAGCGACGGCTGACGACGACATCTTCACCGAGCGCACCGAGCTGGAGATCGACGGGCAACTGGTCTTCGTCGACAACGTACCGCCTTTTCACTTTCCGTTCCGGGTCGAGGCGGACGGGGATGTCCCGGAAGAGATCGTCATCCGGTCCACCGCGGTCGACCTGCACGGAACAGAGGGTCTCGTGGGAGTATTACGGCTGGCGGTCGAGCGGGATCTTGACGGCGAGGGAATCCCCGATAGCAGGGACTTCGATCGCGACGGTGACGGGCTCAGCAACGTCGAAGAGAACTACCTCGGAGCGGACGGCTGGCTTTCGGATCCCGACCTGCCGGACTCCGACGGCGACGGCATCCTCGACGGGGAAGAGGCGGTCCCTGGCGTCGATGGTTTCGTAACGAATCCTTTGGAATCCGACACCGACGGTGACGGTATCTCGGATCTCTACGAGGTTGTCGTCTTGGGCTCCGACCCCACCCGCTTCGACACGAACGGCGACGGGCAGGCGGACGGCGACGAGGATCCCGACGGCGATGGCCTTGCCAACAGAGACGAGGAAAGGTTCGGAACCGACCCGACGCTTCCGGACACCGACGGCGACCAGCTCGCGGATGGCCTGGAGGTCGAACTAGGGCTCGATCCATCGCGAGCGGACACGGACGGCGACGGCACCTCCGACGGCGACGAGGATACCGACGGGGATGGCCTGGCGAACCGGACCGAAGTCATCCTGGGGACACAGCCGACGTTGGCGGACACCGATGGCGACGGTCTCGATGACTCGACCGAGTTCGAGGTGGGCACCGATCCCCTGGTTGCCTCCGACTTCAGCGATTCGGATCTGTCGTTCACCAACCGGACGGTGCTCATCGGTGATCGACTCGTCGTACGTTCCCTCCGCCTGCAGAATAGCGTCGTAACGGTTCAGGAACCGCTCGGCCTGGAAGTCACCGCCCACGAGCTGGAGGTGTTGGGGCTCCTCTCCCTCGACGCATCGAGCCGCGTCGAGGTTAGCGGCAAGGGGTACCGAGGCGGTCATCAGCCCGGCAACCCGAGTTCTCTCGGCGCCACCCCGGGCGCCATCGCGGCGGGCGGCCCCCACGCCGGCGGCAGCTACGGAGGACGCGGAGGGCGAGGTGGGCCGGCGCACGAGTTCGAGGCGGCTGAAGCCTACGGGGACTTCCGGGCGCCGTCGTCCTGCGGCAGCGGTGGCAGCGCGGGTGGAGCGATGACCGACGCCGGTGGAGACGGAGGTGGTATCCTTTTCGTGCAGGCGGCTACGATTGACCTCGACGGCACGATCGCAGCCGACGGTGACGACGGCCTCGGTCAAGGCGGCGGCGGGGCGGGTGGCACCGTGGACATCCGGTGTGGCACGTTGACAGGAAGCGGATTCGTAACGGCCAACGGTGGAGCTGGCGGTGGAGACGAGTCGGGCGGCGGCGGGGGCGGTCGCGTCGCTGTTGAGGCAGACGACCTGTCGGAATTCGACACCGCACGTGTCCAGGCCCGGGGTGGTGCGCCCGGTCCGGGTCCGGATGTGCCGGAGAGGACGGGAGGCGCCGGCACGGCCTTGATTCTGGGAGGCGCCGACGCTGGCGACGAGCTCGTGATCGACAACGGTGGCGGGGTTCAAGATGAAGCGCGGACGACGATTCCCGGTCTCGGGGGTGGCACGATCGCCGTCCTCGGTGACGACTTCATCGTTCGCTCCGAAGGCCCCTTCGAGAACGACGTGGTGGGCACGGCCGTCGACCCCGACGCGAACGACGGCGACGTATCCACGTTCTTGATCCTCTCACAGGTCGGAGACCGCATCACCACGGAGCCCGGACTTCTCGAGTTCGCCGAGGTGGGGGACTCGTTCCAGGGAGTGCTCCACCTCCACAGCCTGGCCATCTCGGGCGGCGGCGCCGTCGTGATCGACGACCGCCTGGACCTCGACGCCACCGAGGCCGCGATCTCGGTCAACTCGGGGGAGCTCAACGCGCCGGGTTTTTCCCTGCCCAACGCTCAGAGTTTTTGTATCAACGACGGCGTCGTTCGACTGCAGAGCTTCCGTCCCGCGAGCGGTTCGCTGACGGAAATCGACGCGACGGGCTCGCTGCTCGAGAGCGGCGGTGTCGTCACCGCGGGAGTGATCGACCTGACGTCCACATCGTTTTCGACGGTCGGTGCCGTGAGCGCGGTGCGTCTCTTTTTACAGTCTTCGCAGCTGACGGTTCCCGACTCCGCGGCCGGGACTCCCCGGTCTCTCGTTGTGGACGCGACGCAGACTCTACTCGTCGATGCCCAGAGTACGATCGACCTCGCCGGCAAGGGTTTCGTCGGGGGTTACGGCCCCGGCAACTCGACGGCTTCGGGCGAGACCGTCGGCGGCCAGTTTGTCGGGGGCTTCGGTGCCGGGGGAAGCCATGGCGGGCGCGGAGGCCTGGGGTCGGAGACGGATGACTCACAGGTGGACGCCACACAGGCGGACCACGGTTTCTTCGACGACGACGACCAGCCCGGAAGCGGGGGCAGCGCTCCACCGGGGATCGCTGTTCCGGAGGAGGGCGAAGTGTACGGAGGGAACGGGGGCGGACGTCTGGCCCTCACGGCCGGGACGCTGCTCCTCGAAGGAACGATCGATGTCTCCGGCGTCGGCGTCAACAACTCGAGCGAGTTTGACCGCGAGCTCGCCGGTGCGGGCGCGGGTGGCGGTGCGTTTCTCACCGTCAATGTATTGACCGGAGCCGGTTCGGTCCTTGCCGGAGGAGGCTCG
>Ga0310123_10002807_pt1 | contig 13698 bp, 9 predicted proteins | sample CB6_AW_1057_MG_FD_203505 | JGI IMG/M metagenome (GOLD analysis project Ga0310123, IMG submission 203505) | Marine microbial communities from Western Arctic Ocean, Canada - CB6_AW_1057 | ecosystem: Environmental > Aquatic > Marine > Oceanic | place: Canada: Western Arctic Ocean | collected... | reverse complement strand
GGGAAATCCGCAAGTCCGCTTCGATGAGCGGGGACGGGAAACGGGACCACGACGCCCCAGGCGTCCAGAGAACCCGCGCCTGTCCTCGACTCTGCCCGCGTGGCGAGGCGAAGTGCCTGAGAGGCCCGTCATTACTTCGTTGCACTTGCTCGCCGTGCTCAACGTACTGTCCGAGCACGCGTCTTTGATTGAATGGGGAGCGTCAAGCGGAGCACGCTTCTTACTGACGCGCCTCCCACGCACTTCGCCTCGCCACGCGGTCAGAAAAGCGGCCTAGCAACGAGAGCTGCTCATCCACTAAATCCTACGCGTGGGCGTCCCATTTTTGATCAATCGGGGCGACGATGTTCTTCTCCAAAGGTTGATTCTCAAGCCGCCTTCGACGTCACAATTTCTAGAAAGACCCCCATTGCCTGCTCACACTCCCGGCGCGTGACGTCGTGATGAGTAACGAACCGCATTCGGGTCCCGCCGAGACCGTTCGCTAGTACACCCCTTTCTCTGATGGCAGCCGACAGCTCGGCTGCCGTCATTCCGGTCCCCCCGCAGTCGAAGAAGAGAATGTTGGTCTCGACCTCAGCGGGATCAATGGCGATTCCCGGCATCTCCGCCAAGGCTTCACCCAAGTAGCGCGCGTTCGCATGATCGGCCGGCAGATCGGCCGGAGATTTCTCGAGCGCGACTAAGCCCGCCGCGGCCAGCACGCCGGCCTGACGCATGCCGCCACCCAGCGACTTGCGAACCAGCCGCGCCCGCTTGATGAACTCTCGCGTTCCGGTCAGCACCGAACCCACCGGCGCACCCAGGCCTTTCGAGAGGCAAAACGTCACCGAGTCCGCCGGCGCGGCCACCTCACGCACCGGCTTTCCCAAATACGCCGCGGCGTTAAAGACCCGCGCGCCGTCCATGTGGACAGGAACGCCGACCTCATGGGCCTTGTAGTAAATCTCCTCCAGCACTTCGCTGGGATAGACCCGCCCCCCCGCGACGTTATGGCTATTCTCGACCGAAATCAGCCCGGTTCCGCGAAAGTGGTCACTCGACCCGCGGACACGCTTTGCGACCTCCTCCCAATGGAGGATTCCGTCTTTGGTTTCAATCGTTCGCGTCAGGCAGCCGGAGAGATTCGCCGGTCCGCCCATCTCGTAGAGCAGGATATGCGAGCGGTCATCGCAAATGATCTCATCGCCCGGTTGCGTGTGGGCCTTGATCGCCGCCTGGTTCCCCATCGTCCCGGATGGGACGAAGACGGCTGCTTCCTTGCCCATGATTTCGGCCGCCCGCTGCTCAAGGCGGTTGACGGTCGGGTCTTCATGGTAGACGTCGTCGCCGACCTCAGCCTCGAACATAGCTTGCCGCATTTCCGGTGTCGGTTTGGTGACAGTATCGCTTCGCAGGTCAATAAATTTGCTCATGGGTTTCTGGAGTTGTCTGTTGAGGGTGACCTTCATTTTACCGCCGCCGGCCATGGTCAAAGAAGAGCCGGCGACGCTCCCACCGTGGCGCACTCAATCTTGTGGGCCGCGTCGTCATTCGTGGCGACATTCCGGTCACGGCGCCATTTACTAGACCAGCTCTTGATGGACAACCCGCCAGATTGCTTCATCAGTCCGCCAAGAACTCCTGGAACACCTCGTTCGAAAACATCACCCCGTCGGGGGTAAGCCGGAGGCGGCCCTCGTCGGTTCTAGAAACCCACCCGCGTTCCTCTAGTTTCGCCAACCGGCCGCCAAAGTGCGCTAACTCGTCCTCGGATGCCTGTACGCCGGCCATCTGCCTCAGCCCGGTGATGAACCGGTCTTGAGTCCGGCGGCTGCGGCCGACCAGTTCCACCTCAGTTCGAACGCTCGATCCCGCCTTCCACGCCGCAACGTACTCCGCCGGAGACGGCAAGTTTCCCCAGCGCGTCTTGCCGTCGAAGGAATGCGCATTCGCTCCGAAACCCCAGTAGGGCTCCATATTCCAGTACTTCAAGTTGTGGCGCGACTCCCAGCCGGGCCGGGCAAAGTTTGAGATCTCGTACCTGGCGATATTCAACCGGCGCAGACGCTCAACACCTTCCAGATAGAAGTCGCCGATCTCATCATCCGAAGGAACGAAACCGGCCCCATACCGCGACCCGCCTTTGCGAAGCTCGGCGCCCAGCCGGCTCTCATCGTCCACCTCTAGCATGTAAAGCGACACATGGGGCGGCTCAAATCTCGCGACCCAGTCCAGCGAAATACGCCAGCTCTGGCGAGTTTGCCGGGCCAGCCCGGCGATCAGGTCCACATTGATGTTCGAGATTCCCTCGGCGCCTAACATCTCGATTTCCCGAGCCACGTCCTCGGGAGTGTGTTTCCTCCCCGCTGCCGCAGCCACCTCGGGCACAAACGACTGCACGCCCAAGCTCACCCGATTGATACCGAGCCGCGCCCAGCCGGCGGCTTTTTCGGGCGTAACCGATCCCGGGCTGGCTTCGATCGTGGCTTCGGCCCACGAGCTGGCCCATGAGCGTTCCCCAAACGCTTCCAGAAGCCGCCCAAGACGCGGGATATCGAGCAAGCTCGGCGTACCGCCGCCCACATAGAGGGTGTCCGCTTCGGGCGGGATCTCAGCCGCCCGAATTTCCGCCTGCAGCGCCTCCACGTAGTCGTCCGTCAACTGCTCGGAATACACGCCCGAAGCAAAATTGCAGTAGGTACATTTTTGACGGCAAAAGGGAAATGAAATGTAAATGCCGACCATCACACGTGCGCCGATGCCATGGCTAAAGCCTGCAGCAAAAGGCCGCTGAAGCGGCTTTTCTGACTAACAGCGAACCCATTCTACCAGCCCTAAGAAGGACTGGCCTAGCTCACATCAAGCCCGCTGAAGCGGGCTTGATCCGCTCGGCCAGTTCGGGAATGGCTATATTTACATGGACCCGGTCGTGTTGAGCTGGCAATCTTGGGCTGCCTGGCCAGCCCGGCGCGAGCCAGACGGACCTGCCCGGGTAAATTGGGAAGCTCTGCTATTCTATTTTTACCCGCGGCGCGCTTTGGCAAGGCATCCGGCAGCATCGCGGATGAAACCGGGACTCTTCTTCGGAAAACGGTGGAGAAGCTCCCCTCGATCTCGCAGCTTCGAAAAGAAAGCAGGAGTCATGAAAGTCATTGCGGATTTGTGTGTAGTGCCCCTCGGTGTTGGCGTGTCCGTCTCGAAGTATGTGGCGGCTTGCGGCGCCGTACTTTCCGAGGCCGGTCTCGAAACTCGCTTGCACGCCTATGGCACCAACATTGAAGGGGAATGGGACGACGTGTTCGCCGCCATCAAGCGCTGCCATGAGGTAGTCCACGAAATGGGCGCTCCGCGCATCACGACCACAATCCAATTGGGAACTCGCACGGATCGGGAGCAGACCATGGACGACAAAGTGCGCAGCGTCGAGGAGAAGTCGGCTGGTTCGCTTGGCTGAGAATACGCACTAGCCGGGCTTTTGCCTTGAAAAGCTCCGTTGCGAGCGCTGCCCGAGTTAGACAGTGTTGGGTGCGATTAGAAGCAGCAGCCTAGTTCCCGCAACTGACGCAAGCGGCGGCGGATCGCTTTGTGATTGAGTTGCACGAAATAGTCCAACCCCAGCTTTGGCCCAGGTCGGCGAATATTCAGAATGTGTCGCCAGGAACGGCGACACGGCACGCAAGAATGCGTGCGCCACGCCGGCCTCGCTGGGCTGGGCTTTCACGCACTTGGGTTCGCCGCGAGGCGAAAAATCCAGGCTAGCGGTTGCCGTTGTCTCTAGCGCCGGAAGGTGTGGAAGAATGGGGACTAGTGCTAGATTGCAGATTCGCCGCCGACGCTGGTCATCAAGTTTTCGGAGTAGCGGGGTTTGAGTAGCTGCACATGAGAGCCATTCGACTGGAAGAGCCCAAGCATTTCGAGTACGTCGAGATCGACGAACCTGGCTCCCCTGGCTCCGGGCAAGCGCTCGTCCGCACGCATCGCATGGGTATTTGTGGAACCGATTACAGCGGTTATCTCGGCAAGATGCCCTTCTTCAGCTATCCCCGGATTCCCGGCCACGAACTTGGCGTCACGGTGCTCGAAACCGGCGAAGGCGTCACGAACGTCAAGTCCGGCGACCGCTGCAGCGTCGAGCCCTATATGAACTGCGGCGAGTGCTACGCTTGCCGCAAGGGCAATAGCAATTGCTGCGAGACGCTGAAAGTGATCGGCGTGATGGTCGATGGCGGGCTCTGTGACCGCTTTCTGGTTCGCGCCGACAAGCTTCACACCTCAGAAAAACTTTCGTTCGAACAACTTGCTTTGGTCGAAACCCTGGCGATCGGCTGCCACGCCACCGACCGCGGGGACCCTGAGCAAGGCGATCACGTGCTGATCATCGGCGCGGGTCCGATTGGTCTGGCGACGCTCGAGTTTACCCGTCTGACCGGCGCCACGATCACGGTGATGGACATGGTCGAGTCTCGCCTTGAGTTTTGCAAGGACCGCTACGGCATCGAGAATAGGGTCGTTTTTAAGGGGGACGGTAGCGAACTGGACCAGATGCGCCAGATCACCGGCGGCGACCTCTACAAACTCGTCACCGACGCCACGGGCGTCAGCAAGTCAATGAGCAACGCGCTCAGTTATGTCGCTCACACCGGAACGCTCGTCTATCTCGGGATCACAACGCAGGAAATCACGTTTCCGCACCCGGCGCTGCATCGCCCGGAAATGACGATCAAGGGATCACGCAACGCCTTGCCGAAGGATTTCCCCCGGATCATCAGTTTGATTGAAGACGGTACGATTGACACCGTTCCCTGGATCACACACCGTACGCCGTTCGGCGACGTGGCCGCCAACTTCGACTCCTATGCAAACCCTGCTTCCGGCGTCATCAAGGCCGTCATCGAGGTCAACGACTAGCTCATGATTCGATCCGCCGCCAAGCATACGATCGAGTCGTTTCGGCGTTACTTTCGGACGTAGCCGCGGGAATGGCCCCACAAGCCGCCGGCCGGGCACTAGATCGAAATAGGAAATGCCTTCTCATGAGTGAATCAACGAAAACTTCTTGCGTCACGTTGGGCCTTGCCCCGAGCTTCGGCTTCGGCGACCGCATCGGTCTCGCTACGCCCGGCCAAGTCGAAGCCATGAAGAGGTCCGGGGCGGGAATCGAGCCGATCTATCCGCAACAATCCATTCGTGAAATGTTCCGGACCGTCCGCACGGCCGAAGGCGTCATGCAGGATGCACTCAACGGCATGAAGCAGGCAGGCTGGCGTGGCCAAACAGGAGCCGACGCCGACCACCTCAAGACTCCCGAGGATGTCGAGGTCACGGCGGAAGCGGGCTACACCTTCTTCACGATCGACCCCTCGGACCACGTAGATGAGCACGCCGACAGCTACGACGAAGCGACGCTGCGCGACACATTCTCGTCCGTCCGCGACCGGATTGAGTGGTTCGACTCTTACCGTGGCCGTGAGGTGACGCTCTCAACCGGAACGCTCGTATCTCTCGACAAAAAAGCTTGCATGCGCTGCGCCGTAAAGTACGGCGTGGCCCTGAATCACGCGATCACGCTGGCAGATCATATCAAGCGAGTTCAGGAATCAGCCCGGCGCGACTACGAGATCGAGTTGAGCGTGGACGAGACCGAACAGCCCACCACTCTCGCCGAGCACTACATCGTCGCGGACCAATGCATCCAGCGCGGAATGAAGCTGGTCAGCCTGGCGCCCCGCTACATTGGAGATTTCGAGAAGGGTGTTGACTACAAGGGCGACGTCGCGGCGCTGGAGCGTTCGCTCGAAGATCACGCTGCGATCGCCGACCTGCTGGGGCCCTATAAGCTGAGCCTGCACTCCGGCTCCGACAAGGTGTCGATGTATCCGGCGCTGGCTCGCGCCACCAAAGGACGATTCCACGTCAAGACCGCCGGTACGAGTTATCTCGAAGCGCTGCGCGTGGTGGCCAAGCACGACGAAACGTTGTTTCGCCGCATCATCGCCTTCAGTCGCTCGCGATACAACACGGACAAAGCGACCTATCACGTTTCGGCAACGCTCGAGAACACCGTGCCTGAAAACGAGATCAGCGATTCCACCCGCCTGGAACAGGAGTATCTCGAACGCTGGACCGACGTGCCGGTTGGCAAAGGATTTACCAAACCCGGACGGCAGATCTTGCACTGCGCGTTCGGATCCGTGCTGACTCACGAAGAGTACGGCCCCGCCGTGCGCGGTGTCCTGGAGACGCATCCAGACACCTACACCGCGGTTCTTGCCGACCACTTCAGCCGCCATTTGCAAGCCTTGGCCGCGGGTGCGAGCGTCTAGCAAGATCTCCGCCCGCCAATCCCGACATCGCACAACGAGTGCATACGATTATTCACTGCGCCAGCTGGCCCTGCTGCTGGGTCGGCGGCTGAAACGGGATCCCAATGCCGAACTCTTTGTGGGAGATGAGGAGGCCAACAGCATGCTCTCGCGCACGATGCGCGCATCGTGAAGGGTTTGAGTCGTGTCCAGGCTAAGAGATTTCGAGTATGGCGATTGCCCCGGGCTAGCCCGGGGCTAGCCCCGCGTATCTCTCGGCAAGCCGTCCCTGGACGCCCCGAGTCCTCAGGTAGCGACAAGCGGCACTGGAACCCAATAAGTCGCCGGAGGACTTACACTTTCTACTACCACTATCGCTTTCTCGCCGCCTCTTCGGCCTCCTTCTCTTTGGCGCGGGCCCCCGCGATGACGTTGTAGAGCCCGTAGTTCCCCTCGTGGCAGGCGTACTCAAAGAGAGGGCCGTCAGTCCTTCTCAGAGGCATCACCGCGGTCCAGGGGCGCGTGTACGAATTCGAATCCTCGACCGTGAACTCGTAAACGACCGTGTCCGCGTCGGCGCGCGTAAAGCGTTCAACCAGGTGGGTGCCGGAGCCCGATCCGCTCAGGCTCGTCTCGCGAAGGAAGTTGATGGTATCGACGACCAGCGTATCGCCCTCCCAGCGGCCGCGCGAGTCGCCCGCCCATTGACGCAGTTTTCCATGCGGACGCCCGTCCGTAGGAATAATGCGAACGTTGTGCACCATCTCGTTAAGGATCACCACGTATCCCGGAACCTGCAGAATATGAACGTTATTGTTATAGGTCGAGGAAATCATCGGCGGTCCGGAGTTGAACCCCATGATGCAACGGTCCGAGAGGCTCCGGTCCTCATGGGAATCGGCGAAGCCTGAATTCAGCTTCGCTCTCCGCTCCGAGAGCCTTCGTCTCGTCTCCTCGGTAAAAGGGATTCTCCCGTCCGGCGGATCCACAATCAGCGACGTGCGCTTGTCCTCGGTCAGCTCGATTCCCCGCTCGTACCAAAAGTCGTTGTAGGACAAAACGCCGCCTTCCGCCTTCGGTGCGTAACCGGCCCACGGCGCCCCTGTGATCGGATCGAATAGGTCGCGATTGAGACGCCGATTGCGATAGGCTTCAAAATCCGTCCGCTGTTCGGGGCGGGGTCCAACGGTCCGCCTCGGACTGACCCAGAGCCGGTAGTGGCGCCAGCAAAAGGGTGGCCATGATCGTGACCAACGCTGTGAAAAATCGATCCCTCATCTGAAACCTCCGCTGCTTTCTAATACCATAGCCCCCTGACACGCCGGCGGGGGGATGGCCCTGTCGGTGCTGAGAACCCCTGGTCGGCATCGCCTTTCGAGTAACCTGTACTAGTGATCTCGGACGCCGTCAATTTGTTCATCAGCCGCTGGCAGGCCGCCGACGGGAAAGAGATCGCCAACACGCAGCCTTTTATAACGGAATTGTGCGACCTGCTCGGCGTCGAGCGCCCCCGCCCCGCTTCACGCAACCCCACCGAGAACAGCTACGCCTTCGAGCGAATGACGCCGCGCACGATGCGCTGGTCAAGGTCAGCGTCAACGAGGAACCGAGGTTTCACGGCGAGCCTGGTGTAAGCGGGCGATCAGTTCTGAATTCTGATCCTGAGACTCGCGCCAGAGCTCATCCGATCGCTTTTCACCTTCGGCAAGGTAGTCTTCGATCTCGGTTTGGCGAGTAGAAGGTATTGGCGGTGTAGACTTCTTCAAGACTCAGCACGGGAAAGCTCTCGCAAATGCCTTCGGGCGAAAGCCCATCGCGAAAAGCGTAGCTGGTAGATGACGGAATCGAGACGGACCCGGGTCCTGGCGACCCGGCAGGTCCCGCCGACTTTTTCCGCGCAGGAGCGCATCACTACTACCATCTTTGTCATGACGGAGACCGGGCGGATTTGCCTCTCCGCCTGCTGTGGTAACGTAGCCATGAGCAAGTACCAGCCTGCATTTCTCACCACGTGGCGAGACGAAGTGCGTGAGAGGCGCGTCAGTACGAGGCGCGCGCCGCTTGACGAGCGGAGGCGTACTCGGATAGTACGTTGAGCACGGCGAGCAAGCGCAACGAAGTAATGGCGGGCCTATTGCGTGCTTCGGCCGTCAGGTGGTGAGAAATGCAGGCTAGCAGCGTTGACCCGCCACCTCTAGGTTTCAAGAGGTTCCATGACCACGATGACCACGAACACTACCCTCTGGACCCGATTCGCTTTGTCCTGTGTCGTCACTCTCCTCGCCGGTCTGGTGATCTCACCCCCCGCTCAAGCCAAGCCCAACATCCTCTTCATCGCGATCGACGACCTGAACGACTGGGTCGGGCCGCTCCAGGGACATCCGCAAGTCCAGACCCCCCACATGGACCGCCTCGCGGTCCGCGGTACCGTTTTCACCAACGCGCACTGCCAGGCGCCGATCTGCAACCCCTCGCGCACCAGCCTTATGACCGGCTTGCGCCCCTCGACGACGGGGGTTTACGCTTTGGCGCCGTGGTTCCGCGACGTCGATCAGCTCAAGGACCTCGTCACGCTGCCGCAATACCTGGCCACGCACGGCTACCGCACCTACACCACCGGCAAGATCTACCACGGCAGGACCGGGAGGACCTACAACGAGTTCGACGTCATCGGACCAGCGGCCAGCGTGGGCGCGCGGCCGCCGGAGAAACTCGTCGACACGCCGCACCCTCATCCGCTCGTGGATTGGGGCGTGTTTCCTCATCGCGACGAGGACAAAGGCGACTGGAAGATCGCGACCTGGGCCGCTGATCAGCTCAAGAAAGGCATGCCGGAACCGTTCTTTCTTTCAACCGGCTTCTTTCTGCCGCACGTGCCTCTCTACGCCACGCAGAAATGGTTTGACCTCTACCCGGAGGAGACGCTCCGTCTGCCGCCCATGCGGCGGGACGACCGCGACGACACGCCGCACTTCTCCTGGTTCTTGCATTGGAGGCTCCCCGAACCGCGCTTGAAATTCCTCGAGGAAAGCAATCAATGGAAGAATATTGTGCGGTCTTATCTCGCTTCGGTGAGCTTTGTCGACAGCCAAGTCGGGCGCGTGCTCGACGCCCTCGAAGTGGGCGGCCACGCCGACAACACAATCGTCGTGCTGTGGTCCGACCACGGCTGGCATCTCGGCGAAAAGCTGATCACGGGCAAGAACACGCTCTGGGACCGCTCGGCCCGCGTGCCGCTGATCTTCGCCGGTCCGGGGGTTAGCAAGGGCGCGGTGAGCGGCCGTCCCGCCGAGCTGCTCGACATGTATCCCACTTTGGTGGAAGCGGCCGGACTGCCGGCGAAAGGCGGGCTCGACGGACACAGCCTGGTGCCGCAATTGAAGGACGCCAATGCGCCGCGCGTATGGCCCGCGATCACGACACAGAACCACGACAACCACGGGATTCGCAGTGAGCGCTGGCGCTTTATTCAGTACGCCGATGGTTCCGAAGAACTCTACGACATGAAGGCGGACCCCAACGAGTGGAAAAACCTCGCCAGCGACACGAAATATCAGCAAGTGCTCCGCGAACATCGCCGCTGGATCCCCAAGGTAAACGCCAAACCCGCCTCCGGAAGCGCCGCACGCTTGCTGACTTATAAGGACGGGAAAGTCAACTGGGAAGGCGAGGACATCGGCCCCAACGACCCCATACCAGAGATTTGAGCCGCGGACGTCCGATCAGAGCCTGGGTGGAGTGGAAGCGGAATCCTGAGTAAATACTTGGACCTGCGAGAGAGTCCCGCCAGGCACAAAAAAGCGGGGCTGAGTCCGTTGGCCCGCCCCGCCCTTTTGAATCTCTAATCGCCGCCTAAGGAACGATCTTGCCGTCGTTCAGAGTGAGACGGAAAGGCTCTTTGGTCAGCCCCGCCGCGACACCTTCAAACTTGAGTTCGCTGCCGGTGCGCAGCCCGGTACGCAGCCGATTCTCAAGGTTGAGAACAACTTCCGTGCTGCCGCCTTCAGTGCTCGTCAAGCGGATCGTTTGCGGCCGCTCGGGAGGCTCCGAACCCAGGACGATGAGTCTCATCTCGGGGGTCAGCTTGCCATTGAGATCAACCCAAATCGCGTCGCCGTTGGCTCCCTGTAGATTCGCTTTTAGATCGATGAAAATGTAGCGCAGCGGATGATCCGCGCGCATTTGCTGCTTGTGCTCGAACCTCCGGACCGCGGCGGACTTGATCTCCAATCCGGCTGGAGGAAAGGGATCAGCTTTTGCCTGAGATTTTAGTTCGGCAAGCCCGTCTTCGGTTCCCGCGAACTTCGTATAAAGCTGCGTCAGGTATTCACCCACCTTCTGGCGTCCCTCCGGTGCCAGCGCCCCCGGACCATCGTAGGTCGCGGCGCGGGCGAAGGAGAAGATTGCGAGCACGTTTTTATCCGGTTTGGCTTGCGCCAGCACTACCTGCGCCAGCCAGTAGGAAACCTGCGCCGACGTTGGATTCAACTTCAGCACCGCGCTGAACTCCGTTTCGGCTTCCACGTTCTGCTTGCGCTGCATTGCCACCCAGCCGATCGTTTGGTGAGCCGATGTCTGCGCCTGCGTCTTGGCGCTGCCCCATTGCTCTTGGGAGATCTGTGCGGGTTTCTGGGCCGACGCAAATTGCTTATCAATCCCGCCGGCGAGCAACGCCTTCGCGGCATTCACGCCGGCGTCATAGGTTGCCGCATCGGACTCGCCAAGGAAGGGAGTCAGCGAAGCGATCGTGAAGTTCGCGCCGAAGTCTCCCTCAATCTTCTTGAGGATTTCCTTGGCCGTTTCCACGGCCTTCGCGCCTTGGTTCGTCCCCTGGTAGGCCGCCATGTACTGCCGCAGCCGTTCCTCATCGAAGGCGGTGGTCGGATACTTCTCCTTCCATTGGTCCAGCAACTGCAGCTTTGTGGCGGGGTTCGTTTCCTTGAAGGTCTTGTTAATCAGCTCGTACTCCTGCTGGTCTTTGGGCCTTTTCTCAGCTTGCTCCTGTGGAGACGGCAGCGCCGCCGCTGTGACCAGAAGCAACAATGAACCCGCCAGTGCGGCGTGCGTAATCTTTCTAAGCATCATCAAAATCTCCCAAAAACTATCGCCCGATCTTCGCTATCACGTTGAATTTGATAGCTTCAACCAGGCGGGCCAGATTCACAAAAATCTTGAATCATCCGGTGAGTATATAGCAGCGCGAAGCCATCCGCAAGGGGTTGTTCTCAGCAGTTTACCATGGTCGGGCGGTCTAAAGTATACCCAACCGCTGCCAATGACGAATTGACTGTCCGCTGTTTCGCAAAGGTTTGTTACAATCCTTTGGTCTCTATGGAGGGCTATTCCGTTGCCCCGCAGCGGTCTCTGCCATTGGATGGATCGCCATCTATCTTATCACTGTTATCATCTCGCGAGAGCGATTTTACCAGCGCCGCGGACTGTCCCGCAGGCGCTGTTTGGGCTGCCGGCCACTAGCCAAGCGGTTCAAGTCTTTCACGGTACTTTCGACGCGGTTCATCTCGAAAGGGGGTACGCGGAGGTACTTTGCCTCCGACGTCCCGGTGATTCTGGATACGCGCGATCCAGTCGTTGCGAATTCAAGCCCAACTGTTGGGACAAGAACCTGGCGAAAGACCCGCAAGGCCTGCTGTTTATCCACGCGTCTTGAGCCGCCGGCCCTCCGGCAGCCCACAAGCCAAGCCGCAAGTCACTCAAGTCACTGAGGTACCCGATTGCTCGGCAACCATAGCTTCGGCATCCTGGATTGGGTTGTTCTCGGCTCCTACGGTTTCATTCTCTTGTTGAGCGGACTCTGGCTGGGCCGAAGGAAACAACTCGATACGGAGGACTACTTCCTGGGAGGCCGTTCGATGCCTGCTTGGGCGGTGGCCCTGTCGATCCTGGCCACTTCTCTCTCGGCGGCGACTTTTATCGGCGCGCCCGAGCAGGCCTATCGTGGCGACTGGACTTACCTGTCGATCAACATCGGCGCGATCCTGGGCGCGGTGTTTGTAGCCGGCGTGCTGGTTCCCGCTTTCTACCGCCATCGCGTGGTGACGGTTTATGAATTGCTCGAACTGCGCTTCGGAGCCAATGCCAGAGTCGCCGCGAGCTGGACCTTCATGATTGGCCGCGTTTTCGCGAGCGGCGCCCGAATCTTCATTGCGGCCCTGCCGCTGTCGCTGATCCTGTTCGGGGATCTCGACCCATCGCATCTATGGCTGGCGATCGCCGCTCTTACCGTTGTGGCGGTCGTCTATACGCTAGCGGGAGGAGTCCGCAGCGTGATCTGGAGCGACGTCATCCAAACGATCGTCTTCGTCGGTGCGGCGGTCGTGGCGGCCATGCTTCTGCTCCACAAGATCCCATTGCCGGTGGGCGAGATCATCGCCGAGCTGGGCAACTCCGCGCCGGGTGCTCCGTCGAAACTTACCGTGATCGATGCGGGTTTGGATCTGTCGAAGAGCGGTCTGGGGTTCGACGCCTCGGCCTACTACACCTTGCTGACCGCGCTGACGGGCCTGACGCTTCTCAACATTGGGGCCTACGGTACCGATCAAGACCTCGTTCAGCGCGTGCTGACTTGCCGCAAAGCGGCCAAGGGCAGCCGCTCGGTGATCGTCGCCATTCTTGGCGGCATCCCGGTCATCGCCCTTTTCTTGGCGATCGGGTCGCTGCTCTACATCTTCTACCAGCGTCCCGATTTGATGGGTGCGTCGGCACCCGGCTATACGGTGGACGACAGCCGCCAAGTCTTCCTTTCGTTCATTCTCGAGGAGATGCCGGCGGGGATGCCCGGCTTGATGATCGCCGGACTGTTCGCCGCCGGCCTGTCGAGCTTGAATTCCGCTCTCAATGCCATGGCCTCCTCGTTCGTCAACGATTGGTATCGCGCCGTCTTTCCTGACCGGGGAGAGCGTCACTACCTCAAGGCAGGCCGCTTTGCCGTGGTGGGATGGGGCCTGGTGCTGGGCGGATTTGCGATGGCTTGCGTCCACTGGCAGCAGGCGGTTGAGCAGTCGCTGATCGACTTCGCCTTGAGTGTGATGGCCTTCGCCTACTCGGGTCTGGTAGCGGTTTTTCTGACGGCTGTCCTCACCACCCGCGGCAACGGACGGAGCGCGATCCTTGCTTTGGCGGCCGGATTCTGCACGGTAACGCTGCTCCAGCCCCAGATTTGGAGTGTGTGGGCTCCAGCCGCCTGGCAGCCATTGAAGATGTCCTTCCCGTGGCAGCTATTGATCGCGACTTCCATTGCCATGGCGATATGTTGTCTGGGACGCAACGAAGGCCGTACAGCAATCTGAGGCCGGGCATCGACTGATCTTTCGGCTCACGATTCCGCTGTTATAGGCGGATGTGTGATGATTAGTAACCCTTGGCGGGCCCAAGGAAATTCATTCCGTGCCGCCCC
>Ga0310123_10002804_pt1 | contig 13706 bp, 13 predicted proteins | sample CB6_AW_1057_MG_FD_203505 | JGI IMG/M metagenome (GOLD analysis project Ga0310123, IMG submission 203505) | Marine microbial communities from Western Arctic Ocean, Canada - CB6_AW_1057 | ecosystem: Environmental > Aquatic > Marine > Oceanic | place: Canada: Western Arctic Ocean | collected... | reverse complement strand
AGAGCCCGGTCCACGTCCACGACCTGCAGGCGACCATGCTCCACCTGTTGGGCCTGGATCACACCCGCCTAACCTACCGCTACAGCGGTCGAGACTTCCGACTGACCGACGTCCACGGCCGCGTGATAGAGGAAATCATTGCCTGAAATTGCCTACCCTGAAACTTCATTGGATAGGAAATCATGCGGGAGCAGCCGTTTGACAGAGCCGTGACTGCGAAGGAGCGGACCCGGCACACAGTGACCCGAGGATCCTCTTTTCATGGTCTCGCCACCTGTCCCGATCGATGATCGGGGCCCGCTCCCTCACACGGTCACGGTTCTGTAAGCTCGCCGAAGCAACAGCGAGGTGGGATCTTGGCCCTTCCAATCTCCAAGGGCTTTTGCGACACCCTATTCGGGATCACTCGAAGTTTCCTTCTCGAATGGGGCCAGGGGGGCCTGGGGGCGGGACTAAGCTGAAACATCAACCACGAGGAGGCGAAGCAGCCTTTGCCAGGTGACAGAGCCGTGACTGGGAGCGGGCCCGACAGGGACCATACCCCCAGGCACTTCTAGATTGCAGGGGTGTGTACAGATATCAATCAGGGTGTGCCCTTTGAGTCTGAAAGCGGAGGCTGAGTGCGCTGGATCGTAGGTGATATTCAGGGGTGTCGCGGCGAATTTGAGGAACTACTCGAGGCGGCCAACTTTGATCCTACGAGAGACGAGCTGTGGTGCCTGGGTGATCTGATCAATCGCGGACCTGATTCGCTGGCCGTCCTACGGTTGTGGCGTAGCGTCGGAGGTCGAGGAATCCTAGGCAACCACGAAGTCGCCGCTCTCCTTGCGTTTTCGGGCACCCGGCCGAGGCAGCTTGAATCGCTCCAGCGACTATTCGGTGCCGGGGACGCCGCAGAGCTCCTCCAACAGCTGAGAAACCTGCCCATTCTGGTCTATTTGCCGTCAGCCGGAGGTGGTCCTGATTGCTGGATCGTCCATGCGGGACTGCACCCCTCCTGGAGCCTCCCCGCTGTCGCCGGGACGCTCAATGAGCCACCTCACACGGATGCTTGGCTGCAGAGTGAGGACGTGTCCTTTGCGATCTCGGTTCGCTGTTGCACGGACGAAGGTAGGATGTGTTCTCACAAGGGTGTGCCAGAGGACTGCCGGCCTTTCTGCTTTCCCTGGGATTCCTTCTACCACGGAGACACGCTCGTGGTTCATGGGCATTGGGCGGCCCGAGGATACTATCGCGGCACTCGCAGCATGGGACTAGATTCTGGGTGCGTCTATGGGGGCTCGCTGACGGCCTGGTGCCAGGAGGAGGACCGAATCGTCCAGGTGAGATCCCAGCAGCCACGGTAGCGCCTCTGGTCTATGGATGGCGGTAGATGGTCAGGCGAGATTGATTCGCCGGCACCGGACAGGTAATCTGTCTATCAACTTCGGAAGGTGGAAGGGATGTCGCTTCTCAAGACTGTGTCGTCGATGCTTCGAGGACACTTCTTAATCTCCGGACATCTCGCGCTCCGAGGGCAGATCTGGCTTATTCTTCTCCTCTCGATCACCCACGCTAAAGCAGAGAATCCCATCGAGCAGAGTTTCCAGTCGTCGGTGCTTCCCATCCTCCAGGCCAACTGCCTCGCCTGTCATGGGGCACTTTCCCCCCAGGCTGATCTGGATCTGAGGACCGTGGACTCGATCTTCACCGGGGGAAAGTCGGGGACCTCCGTCATCCCCGGGGCGTCGGATCGCAGCCTTCTCGTTCAAAAGGTGGTCTCTGGAGCCATGCCTCCCGGGGATCAGCGGTTAAGTCCGGCTGAGATCGAGCTCATCCGACGGTGGATCGACAGGGCGACCCCAGCCACTGAGGAGGTAGCTTCCGTCCAGATCACCGAAAAGGACGTCCTGCCTATCTTCCTTATGAGGTGCGTCGTCTGTCATGGAAAGCGTAAGCAGGAGGGCGGTCTTGACCTGAGAACCATCTCCGGGCAGCTCAAGGGAGGCAAATCGGGTCCCGCCCTGGTCCCTGGAGACCCTGGAAACAGCCTCCTGTTTCGACGCATCCTTGACGAGGAGATGCCGCCTTCGGAGCTCCTCTACGAGTATCGAGTACGTCCTCCGACTTTGGTCGAGGTAGAAACGCTGCGGCGCTGGATTGCCGAAGGTGCTGCTTCCGATCCGCCCCGGGGCAACGTAGAGGGCGAGGATCCCCGGGCTGCGGAAAGCGATCGGCAGTTCTGGTCGTTTCAGCCCCGAAAGCAGCCTACGGTCCCAGAGCCAAGGGGGAAAAAACAGGTCCGTAACCCAGTCGACTCCTTTTTATTGGCGAGACTCGAGGCTAAAGGGCTCGACTTTTCTCCTGAAGCCGATCGCCACACTCTGCTGCGCAGAGCGTACTTGGATCTGATAGGAATGCCACCGACCGCTAGCCAGGCCAGGGCGTATCTGAAGGACGAGGAGCCCGACGCCTATGAACGTGTGATCGATCGGCTGCTTGCTTCACCCCACTACGGTGAACGCTGGGCCCAGCACTGGTTGGACGTGGCGGGCTATGCCGACACCGAGGGCATCAAGCACGCCGACCACTTCCGTCCGCATGCCTGGCGCTACCGCGACTACGTTATCCGTTCGCTCAACCAGGGCAAGCCCTATGACCGATTTTTGACCGAACAGCTGGCGGGGGACGAACTCGTAGATTACAAGAACGAAGTCACCCCGACCGTGATAAATTTGCTGGCGGCCACTGGTTTCTTGAGGCAGGTATCCGATCCCACCGACTCGCCCTCGAACGCATCGCTGGCTGAAAAGATGGATGTAGTGCACGATGAGATCAAGGTCTTGAGCTCTTCGGTCATGGGCCTCACGCTGGGCTGTGCTCGCTGTCACGATCACAAATACGATCCGCTGAGTCAGCAGGATTATTATCGGCTGAGTGCCATTCTGCAGAGTGCCTACGATCCCTACGACTGGTTGGATCCGACACAGCGTTATCTCAAGGTGGCGCCGGAGGAAGAGAAGCAGGAAGTGAGCCGCTTCAACGCCCCCATTCAGGCCGAGATTGACCTGTTGGAGAAATCGTTCGAGGCTAGGGCCGCTCCGCTCCGTCAGAAACTGCAAGAGGAACACCTGTCCGCGCTGCCCAAGGCGATTCAAAAAGATCTGCTGCAGCTGCTGACCGTTCCCGAGCAGGAGCGGAGTCCGACCCAGAAGTATCTGTTCCACCGCTTCAAGGACACGCTCGAGATTTCGAATGAGCAAGTTGCTGCTGAGGATGCTGAGTTCAAAACCCAGCTGGAAAAGCACGCAGCGGGACTCGCAGAACTCAAGAACAAGCTGAAAAAGGAGCCTGCCGTAAGAGCACTATTCGACATGGGAGGCGAGCCTTCCCCCGTCTATTTGCTTGAGGGCGGTGAAGCCGGTTCCATCGGCGATCGGGTCTATCCTGGTGTCCCCGCAGTGCTGCGTCAGGGACTGCCTCCCTTCCGGCCAGCTTCTCCCCCTGATGGAGGAGACACCACAGGAAATCGGCTTGCACTGGCTCGCTGGTTGACCCACGCGGATCACCCATTGACGGCCAGGGTGATGGTCAACCGCATCTGGATGCATCACTTCGGTCAGGGAATCGTAGCCACTCCCGCCGACTTTGGCCGCTCAGGATCGCCCCCTACTCATCCTGAACTGCTGGACTGGTTGGCAAATGAGTTCGTCCGGAGTGGTTGGAGCATCAAGGCCATGCACCGGCTCATGATGACGTCGAGGGCTTATCGTCAGAGTTCTCGTCTGGGGCAGGGCGGAGAAACCGATCCCGATAACCTGCTCCTCTCTCGCATGTCCATGAAGCGGATGGAGGCCGAGGTCCTCTACGACTCCATCCTGAGAGTTACCGGCCGTCTGGATCCTCAGAGATTTGGGCCTGCAGACGAGGTCGAGAAGAAACCCGATGGCGAGGTCATCGCCAAGGGAACGAAGAAGGGTCGACGCCGTGCCATCTATACCCAAAGGCGCCGTTTTCTGCCCATGACCCTCCTGGACCTCTTCGACTCGCCGCAAATGGCGCCCAACTGTACCGAGCGCAGGTACTCCACCGTGGCGCCCCAGGCTCTACAGCTGATGCATGGATATATGGCTCGCGAATTGTCGCGCCACCTGGCTGGCCGCTTGATCGATGCCTTTCCCGATCAGCCCGAGAAGCAGATTGAAGAGCTCTATATCAGGGCACTCTCACGTCCCCCCACTTTGGCAGAAGAGCAGATGGCCCTGGATTCTCTGTCCGATCTAGCTGAAAAGTGGGTGGCTCACCTGGAAAGTCAAAGAGACGAAGCCCCAAGACGGTCCACTGCGGAGTGGTCTGCGCTGACTTCCTTTGGCCACGCGATTCTCAGCTCGGCAGAGTTCTCCTATATTGACTAGAGAGTAGAGAGATTGAGCATGCAGCAACTTATCGGTAGCGATGGTTTCAGCCGGCGAGAGTTCTTTTCGCGATTGGGAGACGGTCTGCATGGCGCAGCGCTGGCCACCCTGCTGTCCAGTGATCTGGCTGCCAGAGGTGTCCGGACGTACGACCTCAAGGCCCGTCCGTCCCACTTTCAACCGAGGGCCACTTCGGTCATCCATTTGTTCATGAATGGTGGGCCCAGCCAGGTTGATCTATTTGACCCGAAACCCGCGCTCAAGAGACTAGCGGGATCTGCTGCTCCGCGGGACATCATCAACCAGATCGAGTTTGCCAACGAGGTAGGGGGGCTGCTCCCCTCGCCGTACGAGTTCAAAAGGCATGGAGAATCCGGGATGGAGCTCTCCTCGCTCCTTCCCCATTTGGGAGGGGTCGCAGACGACATCACTCTGGTGCGCTCCATGTACGGCGAGCACTTCAATCACGAGCCTGCACTCTATTTGATGCACTCGGGACGAGTTCTGCCCAATCGTCCTTCTCTGGGTTCCTGGGTCGTCTATGGCCTGGGCAGCGAGAACCAGAATCTCCCAGGCTATGTGGTGCTTGACGACCCCAAGGGATTGCCCATCAACCGAGGCCAGAACTGGCAGTCGGCCTGGCTCCCTCCGGTGTATCAGGGGACGCGCTTCCGATCTGAAGGCCCCCCGGTCTTGAACCTGAAGCCTCGCCGGGAGTTGCCGAGCGAGCTGGTGATGGCAGAGCGAGCCCTGCTGCGTCGCCTGGATCGGTCTCACCTCGAATCGCGGCCGGGCCGGGCCCAGCTTGCGGCGCGGATCGCCAGCTTCGAGTTGGCGGCCCGGATGCAGCTTTCCACCTCCGATGCTCTGGATCTGTCGCAGGAAGATGAGTCGACGCGGGAGATGTATGGACTCAATAGCGAGGCAACGGAGTCCTTCGGGAAACGCTGCCTGATGGCTCGACGTCTGGTGGAGCGCGGAGTCCGCTTCGTTCAGATCTTCATCGAGGGCCAGATCTGGGATGCCCATCACAACCTGGAGAAGAGTCTGGCCTATAGTTGCGCCAAGACTGATCAGCCGAGTGCCGCCCTGATCAAGGATCTGAAGCGGCTAGGATTGTTGGAGAACACTCTAGTCATCTGGGGTGGAGAGTTCGGACGGATGCCGCTCTCACAGGTAAATCGGGACCGAGGAGCCGCTGGCCGCGACCATGGTCCCGATGGTTTCAGTATTTGGATGGCAGGCGGAGGGGTCAAAGCGGGCTACGTCCACGGGGCCACCGACGAAATTGGTCACAAGGCGGTAGACCAGCGAGTCAGCGTTCACGACTTCCACGCCACCCTCCTGCACCTGCTCGGAATGAACTCCCGCGACCTGGTCTATCAGCGACACGGCCTCGACGAGCGCCTCACCGATCAGTATCCGGCAAGGGTCGTGGAAGAGATCCTGGCCTAAAAAAAAGAGATCGCACGTCGGTTGAAGAGGTCGCACGCGTCTGAACGTCTGAACGTCGCACGTCCCAGGTCGAGGCACACTGGTGATGTGTTTTAGAACCTTCAGGTTTCCGCTGCTGTCAGTCCAGAAGCTGTTTGCTGCCGGTTTAGAGACGTGCGACGTTCAGACGTGCGACCTCTTTGAACTTGAATATGGAAATAACCATTCCCAACAGGAGTAGGCTCATCATCGTCAGATAACTGTTCTGAAGTCCCCTGATGAAGGCGTGGCTGACTCCGGCAGACCCACCTTCCTGAACCATCTCCAGACTGGGCTCAAACCCGAGGCTTCCCATGGTCGCGGTGACGATGGCTGTCGCCACAGCGATACTGGCTACGTTTCCGGCATTTCTCGCCAGATTCAGGAAGGAAGACACGACCCCATAACTCTCCTGTTCCATCACGCTCAAGATCGAACTGCTGTTGGGTGTGTAGAATATGCCCATTCCTGCGCCCTGGAACATCATTGCGAGTACGACTAGAGGAAGAGAGGAGCCCTCGTCCAGCCGTGACAGCAGGAACAAACCTGTTGCCGACAGCGCAAGCCCTCCCACGGTGAAGGGTCGCCAGCTGTAACGATCGGAGAGCCGGCCTGCCAACGGTGAGAGGAAGGCCAGGCAGATGGCGCCGGGTACTACTACGAGCCCCGAGCTCTCGGCGCTGTAGCCAAGTATCCTCTGTAGGTAAAAAGGCGCTAGAAACAAGAGGGCGGAGCTGCCGAAGAAGTTGAGGAAGTTCGCGGATACTCCAAACGAAAAGGTCCGGCTCTCAAATAGACTGAGGTCCAACATGGGACTGGGACAGCGGAGTTCCCACCAGACAAAGGTGATCAGCAGGAGGGGAAGGGCGAACAGTGCCCCTAATATAGGCGGTGAGGTCCATCCAGAGCCGTGGCCGTTGCTGACGGTCAAGAGGAAGACCGCCAATATGCCGGTGGATAGGGCTGCTCCCAACCAGTCGAAACCGGATCGATGATTGTCGGCGCCGTCAGAGGTGATTCGATGGCCATCCAGGATCGCGAAAACGGCTGCCACCCCGAGGACGACCAGAGGAATGGGCGCAAGGAATACCCAGCGCCAGCCCATGGCATCGACCAGGAAGCCTCCCAGTGCCGGGCCGGCGATTCCTCCGGTTCCAACGATGGTCATGATGGATCCGATGGCTTTGCCTCTTTCGCTTTTCGGAAAGGCGCTGGTAACGATCGCCAGACCGGTCCCCTGGGTCATCGCCGCACCGCTGCCTTGAAGAATTCTGGACAGGATCAGTACCAGTAGATCGGGGGAAGAACCCGCCAGGAGCGCACCCAGGAGAAATATCAGAGAACCCAGGAGGTAAACCTTCCTGAGGCCGATCAGGTCCGCTAGCCGTCCCATCGGTAAGAGCAGGGAACTGATGGTTAGAGTGTAGCCAATTGCGACCCACTGCACCGTGGGAATGTCGGTGCCGAAGTGTCGGGCGATCGAAGGAAGCGCAAGGTTGACGCTGCCATGGTCGATCACTGAGGCGAGAGTCCCCGTCGCGATAGCAGCGAAGGCCCACCACTTGTAGTTGGAGCGTTGGATCATTGCCAATTGGTTTTCTCTGATGCCACGATCGGCGAGAATATCATCGAGAACTGACCGGCCATTCAGGCTCGACCGGCGATGGGGGGCGCTGCCTCTGATGCGGGCTGGGGCAATCAGGAAGGCGGAAAAGGAATCAATTCGGTGGCTGATAGGGGATGCAGCGTGCTGGAGACGGCCTTATCGTTTTGATGTATGAGGTCGTCGACTGTCTGGCCGGAGGACACCCAGGATTCGACTATTTTTTCGGCATCAACCCGAAAGATTCCGATCTCAGAGATCTCGAAAATGTTGTCTGTGGGAGCGACGTCTGAGCGCTCCGGTTTGCCAGTGGCGCGAGTGCTCCATCGGGCCACGACCTTATCCTCTTCGGCAATCAGGTCCTGCAGAGTTATCTCGAAGTCCACAAACCGAGACAGGACGAAGCGCACCCGCTGCTTGAAGGCCGGGGCTCCCACCGACAGGTCGTCGAGAGCATGGCCATGGCTGACGTAATCGGGCGCGAAAATCTCGTCCACCGCGCCAAGGTTGCCTCTATTCCACACCTCCACGACCAATCGGCGAACCAGACCCTTGTTCTCTGCTGACACGAAACAACCCCTCCGTTGCGAACAAGTATTGCGAACAAGTATAGAGATGAAAATAGATGCCCTGAGGCGCAAAAAAGGGATGGAAAATCTCAAAAAAAGAATTGGGTCGTAGTGCCGGTGTCCGGACGGTCGTGCGCCGGCCCATGAGCTCCTTGGAGACGAGAGCCACGGCAGCGAACTGTAGAATCCAAGGTCTCGAGCACCGCCAACAAGCGAAGCAAGTCAGCGTTGCGGGTCGGCGACAACTCCCTTGGGGGACTCCAGACTACTTAGGATTGGGATCCGCCCTGATGGCGAAATCCAGGCGATAACGGGCTCCGTCGCCAGCAATTACAAGGCTCTTCTTGTGCCACGCGTTGGTGGTTCGGCAGAGCCGCAGAAGCTTATCGGTCAGGCGCAGTTCCTTCGCGCCCACGTAGTCGTCCCGGTTGTCCACACTGGACAGGTTGAACTCCTGGTTCTCCGCTTCGGATCTGAGGAGAGAGCCCACCTTCTTCGCGTACCGGCTTGCCTCGCCGTCACGCCCCCCATCCCATACGACAATCTGCGGGCCCTCACCAGCATCGTCGTGTACACGCCTGACGATTGCTTTGGGGAGTCCCTCATCGTTTTACCATCAGCCCCGCCACGATCAGGGCAACTTCAGCCTGTGGGATCGTCCTATGCTTCATGACGGTGACAGAGGCGGGATGAAACTCTCCCTTATCCACCTCGGTAAACAGGGGACTCTTGCTGCCGCCCATGCGCCCACTGGCGATTCCTCTGAAGTAACCCGCCATGAAGACGGCGTAGGGCTCATCGGAACCTGCCCAGGATTTCCTGACCAAGCCCCTCGACTACACCAAGCTGAGGTCCATTCTGGAAGCTGCCCAGATCGAGGTTCGTCAGGTTGAGGGATCACAGCAACTGGTATCCCAGCTGGGAACGGGATCCGACGTGGGATCCACCTCATTCATCGGGACGAGCCCTTCGGTCCTGGAAGTCTCCAGACTGGTCGGCGTGGTTGCCGACCGGGATACGCCCGTCTTCATACACGGTGAGAGTGGGACGGGAAAGGAGCTGGTGGCCCGACTTATACATGAAAGAAGTTACCGAAGGGACGGCCCCTTCATTGCCATCAATGCCGCAGCCATCCCCCGGGATCTGATGGAAAGTGAGTTCTTCGGGAACGAAAAAGGCTCCTTTACTGGAGCCATCGGTCGTCGCCAGGGTTGCTTCGAGTTAGCCCACAAGGGTGTTCTGTTCCTGGACGAGATCGCCGAGATGGCAGTGACATTGCAGGCCAAACTTCTGCGCACCCTCGAGAACGGTCGGATCCGGCGGCTGGGTGGGCAGGAGGAAATAGAACTCGATGTTCGCGTGCTGGTTGCTACCAATAGTGACCCCCAGGGAGCCATCGAGGAAAACAGGTTGCATGCAGACCTCTATTACCGCCTGAGTGTTTTTTCATACCGGTACCACCTCTCCGGGAACGGAGGTCGGACATTCCTCTCCTCGGACAGTTTTTCGTCAACCAATTCAACGAAAAGCACGATACCCGGATCATCGGGATCCGAGATCAAGCCCTGGAGTTGCTACGGGAATATTCGTGGCCCGGCAACGTGAGAGAGCTCAAGAATGTAATAGAGAGAGCGGTCATCCTGGCTGGAGGCAAATGGATTGAACCCTCCCAGTTTCCTCCCTATCTTCAGACCCGTACGGGTGCCGGACCCCGACTGGCTCACGGCGGCCGAGGCGGAGAAGGAATTGATCCTGGCAACGTTGGAGCAGACAGGTAACAACAAAGCCGAGGCTGCCCGCCTTCTGGATCTAGATGTGAAGACTATTCGAAACAAGCTCAAGTCCTACGGACAGATATGAAATAGCATGAAGCTTGCCACCAAGATCAGCGCAGGCTACCTCATCCTCATTGGTCTCATGCTCTCGGCGCTCGTTTACCAGGCATCCATCATCTTCTCTCTGAACTCCATGAGTGAAAAGCTGTCTCAAGTGAACTTCCAAGCGGCTCACCTGGGCTACCAGCTGAAACAGGATCTATCCACTATCAAGGAGTTCACGCAGAAGTTCTTCGTGACCAGGGACGAGGGCTTCCGGAAGGAAATGAAGAAAAGGAAGAACAGATTTGCGCAGGATCTGGACAGCCTTGGAGATCTTAGCCTTTCCCAGGCCGAAGCCGGGAAAGTCCGGGAGCTTGAGGAGGCCTGGGATGACTACGGCAGGAAGACGTTCACTCCAGCAGCGGATTCGGAGGGGTCCCTTTCGGAAGATGAGCTGCTGGACACACATCTCAGTCTTCTGGACGGCCTCGAGTAGCTTATTGGGGAGACAATTCAGGTCATAGAGAACTCTATTCTGGTCACGGTCCAGAACGCAGGCCGCGCCGGCCGCCAGGCCGACAAGCATTCTTTGACCGCAGTAGGCCTCGCCGTCCTTCTGGGTCTTGTCGTCAGTGTTCCCATTATCCGCTCGATCTCGAACCGTCTGGATCGTTTGAGCTAGGGCACACGGCAGATCGCCAAAGCGAACTTCGAGTATCGTCTATACTAGGATGGGAGCGACGAGTTCGGCCAGCTTGCGGTGGAGTTCAACAGCATGGCGCGCCGATTGAGTGAGGCAGACCGAATCAAGAAGGATTTCTTCTCCTACGTTTCTCACGAACTGAAGACGCCGCTGGGGTCGATCCATGAGACCATCCGACTCCTTCTGGATCGGATCCCTGGTCCTCTGGAGGAGAAGCAAGAGCGTTTGTTAAAGCTGAATCTAAAAAGTGCCGAGCGCCTCTCCGCGATGATCGGCAACCTCTTGGATATGTCCCGAATCGAGGCAGGGATGATGCAATACGAGTTCGGGAACCATGATCTGGTTACACTGGCTGAAAGGACACTGGAAGAGTTCGAGCCGAAACTTCGTGAGAAGGACGTGCTGATCCGAACTTCTTTTCCGGATGGGGGAGTCCCAGTGCGCTGTGACCAAATTCGGCTGCGGCAGGTGATGTGGATCTGAAGAACGGGATAATCACGGTTCAGGAGTCAAAGAGCGGGAAGACGAGAACGATCCCGATCGATGACACCCTCTACGAAACCCTTCGCGTCCGCTCCTCTCGGTTCCAGAAGGGGTATGTCTTCCTATCCCCCAGGACAGGGAACCGCTGGGTGGACGTCAAGAAGCAGTTTCACGCCACAGTCCAGAAGGCAGGAGTCGAAGATTTCCGCTTCCATGACTCCCGTCACACATTCGCCTCCCATTTGGTCATGGCCGGAGTGGACGTCAAAATCGTTCAGGAACTGCTCGGTCACGCCACTCTGACCATGACCATGAAATACGCCCACCTGGCCCCCGATCACCGTGCAAGGGCCATCAAGATCCTCGATTCTGCCTACCAAACTGACACAAAAACTGACACAGTGGAAAAAGACAACTCAGGCGGGTCTCTCTAACCTATTGAAAAGATTGCTGGAGACGAAGGGGATCGAACCCTCGACCTCCTGAGTGCGATTCAGTTATCCTCACAGTTTCATCCCATTTAACTAGCGTTCTCTATCATTCATAAATAGCTGTTATCACGTATTTTATAGGATACGATTGTTGATTACTGCGTCTCATTGTGGTTCAATGGATTAATCACATTGTGGCACCTATATGTCACCTAGGAGAGCCCAGGCATGGCCACGGCGAGACTGACCGATCGACTCATCCGGAACTTGAAGACCGACAAGACACAAGAGGATTTCTACGACGAAAACTTTTCAGGTGGCTCCTTTGCGGTCCGGGTCTCCAAACATGGGAGGCGTTCCTTTGTCCTCTTTTATCGTGTCAACGGTCGCAAGCGCCGAATGACGTTGGGGGTTTACCCGGTTCTGGGTTTGGCTGATGCTCGGGCTCGGGCTCGACAGATCATCGGTGATGTAAGCAGAGGGCAGGACCCTGCCGGAGTCAGTCAGAGCGAGACGCGGACGTTCGCCGACTTGGCCGAGCTCTACCTGGAACGTCATGCGAGAGTGAAGAAGAAGGCGTCCAGTTGCCGCGAGGACGAGCGGATCTTGGGAACCTATCTGCTTCCCGTCTGGGCCTCTCGGAAGGTCACCGACATCACCCGGCCCGAGATCATCCAGCTTCTGGACGCGATTGCCTTCAAGCGCCAGGCTCCGGTGATGGCGAATCGGGTGAAGGCCCTGGTCCACACGATCTTTCGATTTGCCATGAGGAAGGCGTATGTGCCAGATGACTTCCTGAATCCTTGTGTAGAGATTGATCCCCTGGTGGACGAGCAGAGCAGAGACCGTGTGCTGACTGACGGTGAAGTTCGGACTTTGTGGAAGGAGCTGAGCGCCCGCAAAGAGCCGACTGCTAGTATCTACCGATTGATCTTGTTGACCGCCCAACGGCCAGGAGAGGTCAAGCAGATGCGTTGGGAGTACGTTGAAGGCGATCTCTGGACCATACCGGCCGCCATTGTGAAGAATGGCCGCCAGCACCTCGTTCCACTCTCGAGCCAGGCTCTGGAGATTCTGGAGCAACTGAGGCCGTTAACAGGGCGTTCTGAGTGGGTTTTCCCCTCCTCGACAGGTGGGAGCATTCGATGGCTGCAGAAGACAAGCCAACGCCTGCATCAGAAGGTTGGGTTCCACTTCAGACCTCACGACCTCCGTCGGACTGCGGCTACAGGTATGGGCCGTTTAGGGGTCGACGAAATCATCATCGCTCGAGTCCTGAACCACAGCTGGGTCGATCGCAACATGACAGCGGTCTACAACCGCTACAACCGCCTGCCTGAAATGTATGACGCTCTTTCAACATGGGGACATAGGGTGGAGGTGATTACCAAGGTCACTTCTCAAGGTTTGGAGGATAGGTTGCAGTGATGGCCTCGCGTGTATTGCCAAGCCTTACGGCCTTGGCAATACACACTCGGCCTACAGCGATTCTGCACCGCCGTCACGAACGGCAAAGCGGAAGGTCTGGTGGAACTCCTTCAAGAAGGCAACTGGTGTCACGAACCCTTGTATATGAGTATAGTACAGGTTTCGTGGCACCACCCACTCATAGTCTCCAGTGGCGTTTAACAGTGCGTAGGCTAACGCCAAGTGCTGCGGATGTTTGGCTCTGGCTCAGACCGGTCCGGCGTGAAAAGCGAACGCGGTCAGCAGTCCCTTCTTTCTTCGCCTGCCTGTGGGTATCGATCCCGAAATGCACACGTGCCTCAGCCAGGTTAGAGAACTCGGCATCATAGTTTACTCCTGGGAGTTCCCCACACTGAAAGGTGATTACTTCTCTGGGCAGGGTGAAGGGGCGGGCTCGGCCGACGGTTTGCACCACCGTGGCGGCTTCCTCCTCAATCAACGCAAGCTGGGCCAGCCAGTTGACATCATAGAAGCGGTCGGCGTCGTTCTTGACACCAGCACACCTACGAGGCGGCCTCCCGACCATCTTTATCTTAGTCGGGATCTTCAGGTCGGAGGCCACAACGTCTTGAAGAACACTATCTAGCACACCCTCATTGACGTAATAGCTGTTCAGGCAAAATACGCAGTCGAAGCCCGAGAATCGATTGACACCCTCAATTCCGTAGTGGAGGAGGGGGAGCACCTGCGGCGAGACCAGGTCGGCCTTCTCAAAATCGCCTGTGATCACCCGGATCTGACCAAGTCCCATACTGTGTAGTCGCTC
>Ga0310123_10002803_pt1 | contig 13707 bp, 9 predicted proteins | sample CB6_AW_1057_MG_FD_203505 | JGI IMG/M metagenome (GOLD analysis project Ga0310123, IMG submission 203505) | Marine microbial communities from Western Arctic Ocean, Canada - CB6_AW_1057 | ecosystem: Environmental > Aquatic > Marine > Oceanic | place: Canada: Western Arctic Ocean | collected... | reverse complement strand
CCGGTCCGGTTGCGGAACAGGAAGTTGGCACGGGTGTCGTTGGCGATGAACAGGTCCAGTCGCCGGTCACCATCGAAGTCGGCTGCGATCGCGCCCAGTCCCTTCCCTTCGGGACGGACGACTCCGCTGGAGCCGGTCATGTCACGGAAGCCGCCATCTCCGGTGTTGATGTACAAGCGGTCCTGCGCCGCGTCGAAGTCACCGGGAAAACAGGGCCTGCCGTTGCTGGCGTCGGGTGGGCACGAGGGCATGAAGACGTCGTCGCCGGCGAGGTAGTTGACGACGTAGAGATCCGGCAGGCCGTCCCCGTCGAGATCGGCCAGCAGGCCGTTGATCGACCACCGGTTTCCGGCAATCCCGGCCGCCCCGGTCGCGTCGCTGTAGGTCCCGTCGCCGTTGTTGATCAGCAGGCGGTTGCCCCCGACGTTGGCCACGTGGATGTCGTCAAAGCCGTCGCTGTTGACGTCTCCCACGCTCACCCCCTGTCCATAGGCGGTCTGGAGCACTCCCGCCTGGTCGGTGACATCCTCGAACCGGCCGTCGGCGGTGTTGCGGAAGAGGCGATCACGAGGCGGCGTTTTCGGGGCTCGCACCGGCGGGCGGGTGGTTGGGCGGTTCGGATCGACCGGTTTGTGGCTGCCCTGGGCCAGGTAGAGGTCGGGCCAACCGTCGCCGTCGAAGTCGATCACTCCCACGCCACCCCCGATCGTCTCGGGCAATCGGCTCTTCTCGATCGGACGGGCCGCGTCGCTGTAATAGAGGAAGTCGAGTCCGGCCGACCGGGCGTCGTTGCGGAAGGCGATCGGTCCGAAGTCGGTCTTCTCGGGGCCGGTGGCCGGCTGCTCTCCCGTCGTATCGAGGGCCCATTGGGGGGCGGGAAGATCCGAGAGATCGACACGGGCAACCGGGGTGAAAAGCTTGATGGTTCGTGGCGTGCCCTCCTTCTCGATATAGGGCCGGAGGTCTTCGAGGTGTTTCTTGGGCCACTGGATGTCCTGGTTGTTGCGCAACACGAACATCGACCATGCCGCCGCTTCCCAGACCCGTCCCATCTGGCGATTCAACTCGACGAGCCGCTGAACCCGCTGCTCGGTTCGCGCCTCGCCGTAACGCGGATCGCCTGCCAGGCCGCGGAGCAGCGTGACCAGTTCCGAGAGTCCGGCGGCACGGCGGCGGAAGTGGTTGGCCTGGTCGGAGCGGCCAAGTCGATCCAGGGACTGGGCCAGCTGGAGGTTGGCGGCCAGGTGATTGGGGTCTCGGTTGAGACATTCCCACAGGCAGCGTGCCGCCACCCGGTCCTCGTCCTGGTGATTCGCCCAGGTGGCTCGAGCGAACCAGGTCCGGGCGTCCTCTTCGGCCGATTCGGGCACCCGGGAATTCCAGTCGAGAAACCGGCGGGCGTCTCCGGTGCGGGCCAGCAGCTGTCCGAGCATGGCCCAGGCCTCGGCCTGGTCGGGGTCCTTGGCGACCACGCCTTCCAGCAGTTCGATGGCCCGGGCGGACTGGTTCTTGACCTCGGCCAGGCGTGCCAGGCCGATCACCGGGACCGGGTCGTCGGGGACGGCCTGCCTGGCCAGCTCGAGGAACTCGTCACGCTGGATCGTCATGTCCCCCTCGCGAGTCTTGAACGACAGCGAGTTGATGACCCATTCTGAGTTGCCCAGCAGGAAGAGGTGCTGTTCGGTGGCCTTGGCGTCGCGGATCACGCTCATCAGGACCTCCTCGGCCGCTTGCCGCCGCCCTTCTGCGGCCAGCAGGGTGATCAGTCCACGTCGGGCGTTGTCCTGGTTGGGTTCCAGGTCCAGGGCCTGCCGGTAGTGTTTTTCGGCCTCACTCAGCCGGTGCAGCCGATGTAAGAGCACATCGCCGGCCAGCGCGTGGGCCATCGCCTGCCGGTCCGGCTGCTTGCTCAGCTTCACCACCTGCAGGAAGCACTCGATCGCCTCCTCGAATCGCCCCTGTTGCACGATGGACTCGCCGCTGACGATCCACGCCCCACCCTGGATCGTCGTGCCCTGGGCCAGGGCTTCGCGGGCCAGTTTCTCGGCCGTGGGAAAGTCGCGACGGTCGAGTGCCTTCTTGGCCCTGGCCAGCACGCTGTCGGCGTCGGTGAGCACCGGCTTCCGCTCGACCAGGCCGGCACACATCAGCACGATCAGCACGCCACCGGCCAGCACCAGCGAAGCGACGATCAGCGGTCCCCGGAAACGGCCTGCCATCTAGACGTGCTCCGTTGCTTGTGATCAAGGCCGGTCGGTGAACGGAATGCTCACCGCGGCGGGAGAGTGATGTCCGTGCCAGGGGCAGCGACCTTGCTGGCAATCTCGTCTCCGTCGCGACATGATTTCACGATAATGCCGGCCTGCCTCTCACGCAATCGGTGTCGAGCGGATCCGGTGCGGATCCAACGAGTTCCATCGGTCTCCATCAACCTGGATTCTATCGTCCTCGAAACCACCAGCCGAAAAAAGACTTGGACGAGCAACTGACACGACAGGCCGTTTCGCTTCCATGAAGAGATCATCCAGATGACGACCGAACACGACAGCACCCCCGGAATTGTGGGCCAGGGCGACTACCGCTACGAACCTCTGCCCGGGTGGGATCAGTTGCCCGAGGGGTGGAGTTACGGCGAGGTGGTCGGAGCAGCCACCGATTCGGCCGGGAACCTCTACGCCTTCAACCGCAGCGAACACCCCGTCATCGTCTACGCCTCGGACGGCAGCTTTGTGGGCAGTTGGGGCGAGGGCGAGTTCGTGCGGCCGCACGGAATCTGGATCACCGACGACGACATGATCTGGCTGACCGATGACCACGGTCACGTGATTCACCGTTACACCACCGACGGCCGCTGCGAACAGACGCTGGGCACACCCGGTGAGTGCAGCGACACGGGTGTCGAGGAGATGAACTACCTGACGATCCGGCAACCGGCCGGGCCGTTCAACCTGCCGACCAATCTCGCGATCGCTCCCGACGGCCGGTTGTTCATCACCGACGGGTACGGCAACTGCCGGGTCCACAGGTTCTCGGCCGAGGGCGAGTACGAGATCAGCTGGGGGACGCCCGGTGACGGCGACGGCGAATTTCACCTGCCGCACGGGATCGACGTCGCTGGTGACGGGACGGTGTTCGCCTGCGATCGCGAGAACAGCCGGATCCAGCTGTTCGACGCCGACGGCGGGTTCATCGAGGCCTGGACCGACGTGGCCCGTCCCTGCGAGGTGTTCATCGACAGCGACGACGTGGTCTACGTCGCCGAACTGGGATGGCACGCGGGACTCAACGACCAGCGTTTCGACGACACCGGGGGTCGGGTCAGCATCTTCAGCCGGTCGGGGGAATTGCTGTCGCGGTTCGGGGGCGGGGCGAACCCGTACGAACCGGGCGATTTTGCCGCGCCGCACGACATCTGGGTCGATGCCAACGGGGACATCTACACCTCCGAGGTGATTGTCTCGGCGGCTGTTCCGAAAGGCCTGGTTGAAGCCGACTGCCCGACGCTGCAGAAGTTCCGTCGCGTCTGACACCCGCGGCGGGGTGGCAGAATCCCCGTCGCACCGATCCCCATCAACATCCGGAAGCACTCGGCCATGGAACACCAATTCGCACCGACTCACTACTTCACCACCCTGGGAGCTCACGAGCCGGTGTTGACGGTTCAGCCCGGTGATTCGATCGTCACGACGACCGTCGACGCCCGCGGCCGCGATGCCAACCGCGACCAGGTCACACCCCGCGGAAACCCGCAGACGGGGCCGTTCTTTGTCGAGGGGGCCGAGCCGGGTGACACGCTGGTCGTGAAGCTCGACTCGATCGTTCCCAACCGCGACTGGGCCTTCTGCGGAACCAGCGTGGCGGCCAACGTTGTGCGGCCCGATTATGTCCGCGAACTGCCCGAGGCGGGGATGGCCGAGTGGGATGTCGATGTCGAGCAGGGGACCGCCACGCTGACGACCCCCGAATCGAAGCTCGGCCACATCATCCTGCCGCTGGACCCGATGATCGGCTGCTTCGGCGTGGCCGCCAAGGGAGCGCAGGCGATCTCGACGGCCACCTCGGCCGAGCACGGTGGGAACATGGACTACCGTGGCTTCCGGCAGGGCGTAACCGTCTACTTCCCCGTCTTCGAACCCGGAGCTCTGTTCTTCCTGGGTGACGGACACGCCGTGCAGGGTGACGGCGAAATCGTTGGCTCGGGATTGGAGATTTCGATGGACGTCCAGGTGACGCTCGATCTGATCAAGGACCACGAAATCGGCTGGCCGCGGGGTGAGAACGACGACGAGATCTTCACCGCGGGCAATGCCAGGCCGCTGGACGAGGCGACCCAGAACGCGACGACCGAGATGCTGAGATGGCTGGTGCAGGACTACGAGCTTGATCCGCTCGGGGCCAACCTGCTGCTGGCCCAGTGCGTCCGTTACGACCTGGGCAACATGTTCGACCCCGCCTACACGATGGTCTGCAAGGTGCCCAGAGAGTTCCTGCCGACGACCGGGTCGTCAGGGGACTGATCGGGGCGGCGACCCGGGGTTGCTCAGCAGCCGCTCCAATCGTTCGGCGATCACCCGTGCAGCGACCGCATGAGCGATCTCGTTGGGATGCGCGTCGGCCGGGTCCACCCACAGGCTCGGCGTGTCGTTACCGGCTCTCCGGGACAGTGGCTCCCACAGGTCGATCACCTCCGCATCGCGGCACGTCTTGGCCAGGTCGAAATGCACCTGTCGAAACGGGTGCCCGGCCAGGTCATGCAGCAACGGGAACACGACGACGGCCAGGGGCGTATCGATCTGCTGGAGTGCCGTCAACGACTGGCGGCAACGCGTCCAGTGAGGGGAATCGGACGCGTTGAGTTCTCGGTAATACGAGAGCGTCGCCGAGTCCAGTTTTCGGCTTGACCAGGCCTTCCAGGACAAGCTGGCCAGCTGCGACCCGGACCACCAGGTGTCGGGCCGACCGGTCCAACGGGCCCGCCTCGATTCGATCCGACGTGGCACACGGACCGGTTCCCGGGTGGAACGGTCGAGTTGAAACAGGCGAGGTTCTGCATCATTGAGCACGAAGGTGTGGACGACCAGGTCGGGGTCGAGGCGACGGGCGTATCGCTGCCAGACCCAGAGTGCGTCGGAGGTGTTGTGACCGCCGACGCCGAAGTTGAAGACCTCGAGCCGCCGTGTCGGCCCGGCACTCAACCGCCGACCGACCCGTTCCACGAAGGTGTCCGCGTCATGGACGCCTTCGCCGAAGGTGACCGAGTCACCGAGAAAGACGATCCTCAGCACGCCGTCGGGCTTCTCGCCGATCGCCTCGATTCGCCCGTCACGTGTCTCCACCAACGGAAACTCCTCGCCACGGAAGCCCAGCGAGTTGGTGGTGTGGACGACGGTCCGGTCGCTGCCGAAATACCCTCGCGGGTCCGATTCGTAGCGGAATCGGATTGTTGTCGTCGGCTTGTTGACGTGGCGGATCCACCCTTCGGCGTCGGGTTCGCCGACCAGCATGAACTGGGGTGGGAAGGTGTGCGGTTCGGGGAAATGGGGCCGGCCGGTCAGCCACAGCGCTGCCTCGGCAACCAGCACCGCCGCGACCAGGCCGATCGCCGTGGCGACCAGCCGTGACCGACGATGGGGCGGGGCCCCCGGCTGGTTCGAATCGCTGACCGTCTCGGTCGTCATTCCTGTGACCCTCCACCGCGGAGCACCGGTCCCAGGGTCTCGACCACCCGGGCGGCGATTCGCGAATGCGTGGCGGGTGTGGCGTGGACGATGTCCAGGAACTGGGACGTCTGTCCCGGCTCGTCGGCCCAACGCTGCATCAACGGGACCAGGTCGAGAATCGGGACCTGGTGCCGCCGGGCGAAGCGGTCGAGCTCGAGTTGCCAGGGTGTTCGTTCGTCGCGGTCGTCGGTCACCTGGAAGCGTTCGCACCAAGAGATCAGTGCCAGGCGGGCGCCGAGTTGCCGCGTACGGGTCCGGATTCGAGTCAGCAGTCCGCGGAACTCTTCCGGAGAAACCCGTGGTCGTCGGGTGGAGGTCCCGCGAGCCGATGGCGGATGGCTCAGACTCCACAGCCGGCCGGCCAGGCGGCTGCCGGACATCCAGCCCGGCGGCGACAGGGCGGCGTGTTCGAGATCGCTCATCCCATCCCACTCGGATCGGTCGTTGAACCCGAAACAGGCCACCACCACGTCCGGCTTCACCCGGGGTCCCTCGTCATCGAGCACCTGGAAGCCCTGGTACAGCGAATAGCCCGGGACACCCGCATTGATGCACTCGAACCGCCGATTCCCGGAGTGCTCGTTGAGCCGTTCTTCGCTTCCCGCCACGTATGCCTGATCCCAGCTCACTCCGTAGCCGAAGGTGCACGAGTCGCCCAGGAACAGGATGCGGGTTTCCCCGTCGGATTTCCGGGGGGCGATTTCGTGATTCTCGCGGAAGCCCTGCCCGTTGGCGATCACCCCGAAGAACGGTCCGCCGGCGTCCGATCCGGATTCGGGCAGGCGGCTGCCGGGCGCCAGTTTCCAGAATCGATCCGGATCGTTGATCAGCACGTCACCGAATCGGTCCAGTTGCAGCTGTCGCAGTTCGAGGGTGTCCTGGGTAAAGCGGATCGAGACGGGTTCGGGAACGGCGATGCGGAGGATCACTTCTGCGACGACAAGCATGCCGGCCACGGTGGCGGCGGCCAACAGCAGGCGTTTGCCGAGTGGCGCGCGGGAGGCGGTTCGGGGGGGCGTGGCGTCGGTCACGCGGGTGAGTCTAATGCAAGCTCGGCGATCGCGCCGAGGTCGAGGGGCGGAGTCCCCGAACCCGGTGACCCGGTCTTGGTTGCTCCGGCGTTGATGGCGTATGCTCGAACCGACCAATTCCCATCGGCAACAGGACTCCCGGGTGGCCAAACAGGGTGAAACGCTGCGAGTCAATCCGCGGGTGGCCACCGGGTTGCTGGTCGGGCTGACAGTGGTGGCTTACCTGCCCGGCTTCGGCGGCGGGTTCATCTGGGACGACGATGCCCACGTCACCGAGAGTCGTGCGGTGGTGGATCCCGGAGGTCTCCCGGCGATCTGGATCGAACCCGGCAGTGTTCCGCAGTACTACCCGCTGACCCACTCCAGCTTCTGGCTCGAGTACCGTCTCTGGGGTGAGAACCCCATGGGCTACCACGCGGTCAATATCCTGCTGCATGCCGCATCGGTGGTCGTGCTGTGGAGGTTGCTGGCCGGACTGGGGTTCTCGGGCGCGTGGCTGGCGGCGGCCCTGTTCGCCGTGCATCCGGTTCATGTCGAAAGCGTGGCGTGGATCAGTGAACGCAAGAACACGCTTTCGGGACTGTTCGCCCTGTTGTCGACAATCGCCTGGCTCGGCTGGTGGCGTGCCGAACCGGGGACGGCCAGTCGAAAGTGGTGGCTGGCCATTGTGTTTTTTGCCGCAGCACTGCTCTCCAAGACGGTCACCGTCACGCTGCCGGCGGCGTGGCTGGTGATCTGTTGGTGGCAGAGTGGCCGGATCGGGCGCCGCGAGTGGCTGAGCGTGTTGCCGATGCTGTTGCTCGCGGTGCCGATGGGATTGGTGACGGTCTGGACCGAGCAGCAGCACATCGGGGCGGGACACCTCGACCTGGACCTCTCGGCAGCCGACCGGCTGTTGATCGCCGGGCGAGCGGTCTGGTTCTATGCCGGCAAGTTGTTCTGGCCGACCGAACTGGCCTTCATTTATCCGCGCTGGAGAATCGACCCGACTTTGATCGGGCAGTGGCTCTACCCGCTGGCGGCGGTGCTGGTGCTGTCGGTGCTGTGGTGGCAGCGATCCCGGGTCGGCCGCGGTCCGCTGTCGGCGGCGCTGCTGTTTGCCGGTTCGCTGACTCCCGCCCTGGGCTTCGTCGACATCTATCCCATGCAGTTCTCCTTTGTCGCCGATCACTTCCAGTACCTGGCCAGCATTCCGCTGCTGGCTTCCGCCGCCTGGCTGATCGTCACTCGCTGGTACGCCACTCTCGGTGGCGCGGCGTTGTTGATACTGGTCGGTCTGACCTGGGTCCGTGGTCCCGTGTTCCTGGACAACGCGAACCTCTGGACCGACACCGTCGCCAAGAACCCCCGATCACCGTTGGCGTTGACCAGCCTGGGCAACGAGCTGGGCAAGGCGGGGTCGCACAAGCTCGCCGAGCGTCGGCACCGCGAGGCAATTGCCGTCGATGACAAGTTCCCCGACGCCTGGGTCAACCTGTCGGTCGAGTTGCAGAGCCAGGCGAAATTCGACGAGGCGTTGGATGCGGCGCGGCAGGCGGTACGGCTGGCTCCCTGGTTGCCGCGGGCCCGGGTCAACCTGGCGTTGGGGCTGGCAGATCGAGAACGTTACGATGAGGCGGTCGAGCAACTCGAGGCGGCCGTGGCCACCGACAGACGGTTTGCCGCCGCGTGGGTCCACCTGGCTCGTGTCGAGTTGCTCAGGAACAACCAACCTGGACTCCACCGCGCCGTCGAGCAGCTCCGGCGTCTCGACTCTCGTCTCGCACGGGACTTCGAGCGGGGCCTGCTGCATGACGACAGGCCGAGCCCATGAACCAGGCGACCGATCCGCTGACCGAAGAGACCGGTCCCGAACCGCGTGGTCGAGGGTCCCGGCGGATGAAACTGCTGGCCGTCTCGCTGCCGTTCCTGCTGCTGCTGGTACTGGAACTGGTCTTTCGCGTCGGCGGCCTGTTTCCCGACACCAGCACCCGCTTGAATCCGGTCGGTTTCGCGGCCGGGACGAACTTCTTCTCCGAGTGGGACCAGGAGATCGAGCAGCCCAAGCCGGCGGGCACTCTGAGGATCTTCGCCCTGGGCGGATCATGCACCTACGGTTTTCGAGTTCACCGGTCGTTCGCCGACCTGATGGTCGAGTCACTCGGTGAGGATGGCGAGCAGGTCGAGGTGATCAACGGGGGTTACCCGGCTTTCGGCAGCCATCGCGTGCTGGCCATCTCGCGTCGCGCGACAGAGTTCTCGCCCGATTGGCTGATCGTCTACATGGGACACAACGAATTTCTCGAGAACGTCTTTTACGATCCCGAGGGATTGGTGGCGAGGATGGAGCAGGCGGGCAGGTTTGCCCGCAGCCTGAGGGTGATCAACGGGGCGAGGTCGCTGCTGGGGGAACCGGTCACACTCGTGCGGAGCCAGTTGCCGGCCGAGTTCTTCGGGAACAACAACTATCCGTTGATCAGGTCGGAGGCCGAGGTGTCGTTGAGGATGTCGTTGTTACGCGAGCACGTGATGCAGATCGTCGAGGTGGGACGACAGGCCGGAGCCCGCGTGGTGATCGTGCCGGCGGTGCCCAACCTGTTGTCCCCACCGGGCGATTCGGTCCACGGTCCGGAAGCCGACGTGGGATCGAGCCAGTGGAGTCAACTGGACCACGACGCCGATGGCCAGTTCACCAGCAGGGACTGGGAGGGGCTGGGGGAGACGGCCAAGACGATGGTCGTCCTCGACGAGCACTACGCGATGGCCCATTTCTGGCAGGGCCTGAGCCTGCTGGGTCGTGGTCGAGTCGAGGCGGGGAGAGCGGCGCTGGTGGAAGCCAACCGGCGGGATCGCCGGGGCACGCGGTCCAACTCGGAAGTGATCGAGACGATCAGCCGGGCGACGGCCGATGCGGGGGGCATGCTGGTGAGAGTGGACGAGTTGTTCCATGGCCCGCTGGAAGCCGAGTTCCGGCGGATGGCCGGGGGTGGAGTGTGCGAACTGTTCGTCGACCACTGCCACCCGACGGTCAAGGGGCATGCCTTGATCGCCGCGGCGCTGGTGGAGGTGGTGACATCCCGGGAGACGGGCACGCGGCGGGGGGCCAGCCGGCCGCCTACAGGCTCTCCAGGAACCGCACCAGGTCCCGCCGCTCCCTGACCGTGATCTCTCTGGGCAACTGGTGCTCGAATCGTCCCAGGATCTCGTCGATCGACTTCGCCCGGTTGTCGTGGAACAGTCTCCGTCGCTGGGAGACTCCTCGCAGTGACGGCGGGTTGGCCTTGGCGCCACCCAGGCCGACGTCGTAGGTGTCCGGCGAGGTGTACAGCGGCGGAGTGTGGCAGCGGCGGCAGTCGAGCGTTTCAAACAGACGACCGCCCCGGCCTATCGACAGCCGTTGATCCGGCGAACCGGCGGCCCGGCCCGGTGCGGGGCGTTCGAGTCCGCCGATGAAGGTGACCAGGTCGTTGACCTGCCCGGGTGTCGGGCGGGTGCCACGCATGGTCGTCGTCACCGAGTGCACGGTCTGGTCACGCAGGGTGCTCATCCGGCCGTCCCACGCCCAGGGACCGGTGTCCAGGGTCCCCAGCAGCGAAAGCACCCGCTTGGCGTTGCCGTAGTGACCGTCGCCGAGCGTGTCGGCCAGCAGGCCGTTGGTGTGGCCGTCGACATGGCAGCTGTGGCAGCTCATCCAGCCGTCCCGTGACAGCCCGGCGTCGAAGAACAGTCGCTCACCGCGTTCGTACGAGGTCCTCTCGGGTTGGGGTCCCAGCGAGATGCCGGCCAGGGGACGGGCGTGTTCGAGGTCGACGACGTCGAGACGGTCGTCGAGTGTCGAGGTGACGACGGCGCGTCGTGCGTCGGGAGCCAGCCACAGGGCGGTTGGCCGCAGCCCGGTCGAGATCCGGGTCAGTTCGAATCGCTCGGGATGCCCGATGCCGACCTGGTGCACACCCGACAGGGCCACCACGAACGAACCGTCCGGTCGGATTGCCAGCCCCGAGGGGTCACCGGCGGCGTGGCCGGCCTGGCCGAGCATCACGACCGATTGACGTCGGACCGGCAGCGGCTTGTCGGAGAGCAGTTCTTTTACGCGGATGCGTCGGAGGTTGTTGGTCATCAACAGGCCCCAGAACACGTCGTTGTTGGTCGTGCGTGCGGCCGAGTTGAGGACCTGGTGCGAGACGACCAGGCGGCGGCTGTCGGGCGAGAGGGCCAGGCCACCGATGTTGTGGCCCGGCAGGCGGTGAACGTATCGCACTCGGGCGGCCGCGGCGTCGACCACAGCCAGTTGTCCGCCGAAAGCATCGGCGACCACCACCGAGTCGGTCCCCGGAAGCCAAAGCAGGTGACGTCCGGGCATCGGCAGGGGCAACTGGCGGGGTTTCGAGGAGGGGGTCAGCGGGAGATCGATCAGGACCAGTCGCTTGGCCCACTTCGATGTCACTGCGACGCGACGGCCGGCCGGATCGATGGCCAGTCGGGTGGGTTCCATCGGCAGGTCGACGCGGGTCGAGGGGTTCGGACGTCCGTTCTCAAGATGGCAGAGAACCAGCTGTCGTCCACCGGCATCGGCAACCAGGGCGCGGCTGCCGTCGGGCGTCAGGACCAGGTCGGCAAGCCGTTTGCCGACGGTCGTTTCATCAAGGACACGCCTGGCCGAGATGTCGATCCGGCTGATCGTTCCACTGTCGCGGTTTGCAACCAGGAAATGCCGACCGTTGTCGACGGTGACCAGGGCGATCGGGCGGCGAAAGCGTGCTGCGAGTGGTTTTGCCTGCGGATCGGCGGCGGATGCCTGGCCAGGCCCGGTCAACAGACAAACCGCCAGCAGGGACCAGTGAGTTCGGCGAAGCATGGTCCGTCGAGTCTAGCAGATCACATGCCCGTTCCCGGCTCCGGTTTGACACCCTGCTCCACCCGCGGCTAGCTTCGCCGGTATGGGAGTCGTCGGTTGGACACTGGTTGTCGGGATCAACGCCGCGATCATCGCGTACGGCCTGTGGAAGTCGCGCGAGACGCAACGGGCCGTTGACTGGATGCTGGCAGCCCGCGGACTGCCGTGGTGGATGGTCGGGTTGTCGATGTTCGCCACCGCTGTCGACAGCGGTGACTACGTGGCCGTTGCCGGGGCTGCCTACCAGAACGGGATGAACTTCATTACCGACTGGTGGCTGGGGATCACGATCGGCTGGATACTGGTGGCCTGGGCGGTCTTTTTGCCGATGTACCGCAGCGGGATGTTCACCAACGCCGAGTATCTCGAACGACGTTTTGGACCCTCGACCCGTGTCATCTCGGTGATCGTCCAGGTGCTGTACCGCACAAACGTCCTGGGCAACGTCGCTTACTCGCTGTTCCTGACCTTCGACATTCTCACCGGCTGGGGTCACCTGACCTGGTACCTGGTGGTGGCGATCGCCGCCGGCGCCGCCATCTACACCGCAACCGGCGGGTTGAAGTCGGTGGCGCTGACCGATTCGATCCAGTCGATCGTGATGCTCGTCGCTGCGGTGGTCATGTGGTGGATCGTTTATGACAAGGTCGGTGGCTTCGCGGGGATGGAGCAGACGCTGGTCGAGGCGGGAGTTGGAGAAGACGTCCAGCGGGCGATGACCCACGTCGGCGATCACCTCGAGGAGGGCGTGCCGTCGTGGCTGGTGATCCTCGGCTGGATCATCACGCTCTCGGCCTATTGCATCGTCAATCACAGCCAGTCGATGAGGATGCTGGCATGTCGAAGCGAGTGGGACGTGAAGATGGCCGCGGTATTCGCCGCGGTGGTCACCGCGGTGGTGATGTGGTTCAACGTCACGCTGGGGATCCTCGGCCGCGGTGTGCGGCCCGATTTGCCGACCGACCAGGCCGACCAGATCTTCCCGATTCTCGTTTCCGAGCTTCTTGTGCCGATGGGCGGCGTGCTGGCCGGCATCGTCGTCGCCGGGTTGCTGGCCGGGGGAATCTCGACATTCGATTCGATCGGCTCGGCGCTCGCCGTCGTCTTCACCCGCGACCTCTATGCCCGCTTCCTGGTCCGGAACGCCGACGATCGCCACTACCTGTGGGTTTCGAGGATCACCACCGTCGTCGTCATCGGTCTCTCGTTTGCCTACATCCCCTTCCTGAAGGTGGGCATGGTCAAGTTCTATCTCGAGATGGTCGGCATCACCGTGTTGCCGCTGATGACGGTCTATCTGGCTGGCATCTTCACTCCGGCCCACCCGGCCAGCGGACTGGTCGGGCTGCTGGTCGGCAGCGGGGTCGGGTTGACCCGATTCCTCAGCGTCCAACTGGCCGATCGTTTGCCGGAGTGGTTGATCGAGCGGTTCGGCGGCGAGTTGCCGATCTGGTGGGCGAACAAGTGGTACGGGTTCCTCTGGAGCATCGGGGCGACATCGCTGGGGATCCTGTTGACGACCCTGGTCCTCGGTCTTGCCGGCCGGGACCGACTGCAGGGCCTGGTCGTCTGGTTGCCCAAGCCACCGGCCGACGACACGGACCGGGAAGACTCCGGACCGCAGGGCAACTGGCTCGAGCAGACCCGGAAGGAACTGGCCAGCCTTCCGAGCCACCCGTTCGACGATCCCGGTGCATCGCTGCCTCTCTGGAAGAGGCCCTGGCTGTGGACCGTCATCGTTCTCGGCGTGCTTGCGTGGCTGAACCTGGTTGTACTCTGGTGATGTCCCCTCCCTAAACAGGATCACTTCTTCGATGATCATTCTCACCGACTACACCGGGAAGGAGTACCGGCTCGAGGACCGTGCCGGGCGATGGTTGCTGCTGGTTTTTCACCGTCACCTGACCTGACTGCCCTGTTGCGAACACCTGTTGCAGTTGCAGCAGGCCGCCGAACAGATCGAGCAGCTGCCGCTGGACGTGATGGCGGTGACGTTCCAGTCGGCCCAGGTGGCCGGAGCGTATGTCGAGCAGACGGGGTGGCCGTGGCCGATGCTGGTCGACACGGAAAGAGCTCTCTA
>Ga0310123_10002802_pt1 | contig 13708 bp, 6 predicted proteins | sample CB6_AW_1057_MG_FD_203505 | JGI IMG/M metagenome (GOLD analysis project Ga0310123, IMG submission 203505) | Marine microbial communities from Western Arctic Ocean, Canada - CB6_AW_1057 | ecosystem: Environmental > Aquatic > Marine > Oceanic | place: Canada: Western Arctic Ocean | collected... | reverse complement strand
TCTGCAATATTGATGACCGAGGCATCCCCCCTGTAGGTGACATCAGTCGGCTTCTCTAACGCTTTCTCCATTTGTTCAATCCCTCCCTTTAGAGAGCAAACAAGCAACTTCAATTCCAAGGGGTCTTTGTTTGTCAGACCCAACATTTCTCGTTTGAATCCTATGGCTATTCCACCGGTGTCAGAGAACACTCCCGCCGACTTTTCCTCATATGCCATTATTCCATACTCATTGGCAGATACCATGCCGGCGGGTTCACCCCTGCCGTTGTAGCCACCCACCTTCTTTCCGAGATTATCGTGTATATGGAAGGCAAAAAAGCTCTCCGGGCCGAAGTCGAACCAGCATTGCAAAAAAATCACTCGTTCCCAGCCGTGTTCCCACGTGCCCTGGAGATCACCGCCTTCCACGGGAGACCTCAGCTTCTTCGAACCTTTGTCCGGCGTTCCCAAATCCAGAAAGATGAGGAAGTCGCTGTAAGTAAGCGTATCCATGCGGGTACAATCGATGCGAAAAAAAATCCATTCCGGCTCACAGGCCACCAACAAGGCGCGCAAGTCACGGTAGTCATCCGTGTTCTCGTTGTATTGTGCGCGCGAGGAGGCAGTCGCGAACCTATTGATCCAGTCTTCCTCCGGGTCCGTGGCGACCCGAGATCCACGAGGCCAGCTTCCAGAATCCGAGAAGTCTAACGTGCCGGGCTCAAGCAGCTTGAGCAACCGTGAGCCCCCCTGCTTTGCCGCCACCGGACCCTCGTCTGGCACAGTTTCGCCCGACGCAACTACCTCCGCGGACAGAACAGCCGTCCACCAGATCATGCACGCCAACATGGACCGTGCGCATCCCAGTTTGAACTCACACATATTACTAGTCCTTCAATCCTAGTTTACCGGTGCGAAGGATCGCAGTTACGTCGCGAAAGTCAATCTCCAATCGCCGATTCTTTCATGATTCTTAAAGAGGCCAAACGGTAGCAAGGTTCAACAATGATCCCTAAAAAACAACTTTTGAAACAGTGCATTTTACCGCTGGTATAAAGGAAGGTAGTGGTAGGGCATTGCGAGAATGGTTGCGTGAGCCGCCGTGCTGTAAATTCGGCCAACGTCCCCGCTCCAGTAAATCAATTCACCATCCCGCTGAACCCGTTTCCTTAAGGTTTCACTAATCAATCCATACCATTTTTTCCAGGTCTCTCCACCGATCATATAATGGGCGGGAGCGGCATAATAGTTTCCGTATGTGAACCACTTTTCGTGGCTGGAGAATTTCTGGAAGAGGTATCTGGAGCCCGCTTTGACCAGCGGGTCATCATATTTCCCACAAACCTGAAGAGAGTAAATCGCTGCCGCGGTTCGAGCGAATCCGGGTTTTCCGCCGGGTTGATAGGCAAAACCTCTTTCCCTGTCAGAGTAGCATTTGCGCACGTAACTGACTGCTTCGTCCATGGTTTTTTGTGGTACATTCAACCCCCCGTTTTTTGCGGCCCTCAGCGCAACAACCTGGAGAACCGTAACGGAAATATCCGCATCATCGACAATGGGGCGATAGCGCCAACCCCCTTCATTATTTTGGCTGGAAACAATCACCTTGATGAGCCGTGACAATTTTGGCTTCACTTGTCTGTTGCCGGTTTGACCATAAAGTTCCGCCAGAGCAATCGTGGCAATCCCGTGAAAATACATGTATTGGCCGCTGTTTTGGTCACCGATCAGGCCCTCGTCGGATACTGAATTTAGCAGGTAAGTCATTCCGCGGCGGACGTTGGCACCGTATTCGCCTTCATCGGGAAGGTGACCGCACGCTTGAAACGCAATAAGCGCGTAAGCCGTGTTGGCAACGGGGTACAACCGTTCTTTACTGTCGAGGCCCTGCCACGATCCGTTTGGGGACTGATGCTTGGCCAAAAACCTCAACGCGCCCTTGATGAGTTGTTCGGACTGGGCGTCCACCTTCACGGGATCGGCGCCTTGGCCAAGCGCTGTGATCGTCGCCAACAAAAATTGAAGGCCAAGAATTGCGAGTAAAAACTTCAGGCTATGATTAATTCGTAGCCGCATCAGACAGGTTCTTGAGATATTGTTCAATCATCCGACCATATTCGGCGGAGTATGTTTCACGAGCGGTTTGTTGCAACGTGCCGCGTTTGCGTTGTGGCAACCCAATGAAGGTGCTGGTACCCTTTCTCGACCGATTCCATCCGTTGTCTCCACCGGCACCGTACCAGTTTCCAGCGTCACCGGTACCCCGCAGAGCGGGTCGGCCATAACCTAAACTTGGGATCTGCCCCGTTCCCGTCCCTTGACCCTGCCCCATCCCCTGCCCTGGGCCTTGACCCCAACCCTGGGCCATCCCCTGGCCTGGGACGGTGCCAAGCCCGGCTTGTGCAAGGGAAAGTGCAGCAGCCGCTTTTGCCAGGGAGGTCTGGGCGGAAAGCGAATTGGCCTGTGAAGGACTTGGCTGATTTGCTGTGGCTTGCGCATTGGCGGCAGCAAGGGCGTTTTGAGCGTTTTGAAGTGCGGATGCCGCAGCTGCGGGCAATGCCCCCATTTGACCGGAAGTCAGTGGGAAGATGGCTTGAGAAGCATCAGCCAATGGCGAAGCCGCCGGTTGAGCTCCCTGACTGGCCAACGTCTCCGCCAATTTCTGGATTTCTGCCTCTTCCTTCTTCGCCTGGCCAAGCGCTTGGTTTCCATCAAGGGCATCCTGGGTGTCCTGCATGGATTGAATGGCGGAACCAATGTTTGATTGAGCGAGTTGTTCCGCCGCTTGGCTTGCTGAAGTTTGTGCCTGACTTGGGGCGGACGGGTTCCTGTTGAGCGACTCGGCAAGCGCGTTCTGCCTTTGCTGAATTTGTTGCGTGATGCTAGCTGGGGATTCGAGTTTTGAGAGGGCATCCGCGACGTTTTGTTGCGCCTGGGCAATCATGTCGAATGCTGTGTGTGCCATGGGCAAATAATTACCGGTCATTGCGTCGATGGCTCCTTGAAGTTGTTGTTCTGCCTTGGCCAATGCGTCCACGGCGGCTTGCTGTGCCAGGGGGGCATTGTATCCATTGGCTAATTTTGCCTCCGACGCCTGCATGTGTTCAGCGGCTTGAGAGAGGGATTGGCCAGCCCGAGGCGAAAGTGCCTGTGCCTCCTGCTGGGAAGATTGAGTATCCTGAGAAATGGCAGCCTGTTCCGGTGCCTTTGACGATTTCAAGCCTTGGTTATCCTGCTTTTTCTGAAGGGCTTCACTGGAATCCTTAAGCGCCTGCTCACGCTGTTTGAGATCGTTCACTTTCGATAAAAGTTCCTGCAATTCTTCAACCGCGGTTTCGGGCAAGCTTTCAGCAAGTTGGGCTTGTTCCTGAATGATTTCATGAAGTCGATCCCTTGCGGATTCGAGATTGGACAATGCCTTTTGTTCCTCTTCAAGGGCTTTGCTCTTTTTTTCTGCGCCATCGATATCTGCGGCCAAATTGGCGCGGGCTTTTTGCATGGGAGAGATGGCTTGTTGCAGAAAGTCGAACACGTCTTCCGCCAAGGGTTGGAGTTGGTTTGCGAGAAAATCGGTTCGATCAACAATCTCGCCCTGATTTCTTTCCACGGCTTCAAGTGCACGCATGGCCTGTTCCTCGGGTGTGATTACTCCCAATCGATCATAAACTTTGCGTATTTCACTTCGCAGCTTTTCCTGTTCCTGTTGGTGCTTTTGCAAACTTTCTTGCTGGATCTGCTCTCGCAGATTTTTGAGTCTTTTTAATTCCGCATTTTTTAGACTTCGCCAATTTTCAGGTTCTCGTTGTTGAACCAAAGCCTCCTTGCCCAGTCCAAGCATGGGCTCGCCGTCCCGAGTCGGAGCATAGGATAGCCCGGCATAAAACGAGCGTTCCCTACCGGAGATGTCAATCTCCACAACGATCTTCCCATCCACTGCTTCGATGTTTCCTATCAACCCTTCAAAGGTGTTAATCCCTTCCCCTGGTAGCTTGGTATCCCTCGCATCGTCGTGATTGTCGCTAAACAACTGCAGTTCCTCACCCAAAAAACCCGCCTTGATGCCGTACTTCCCAGATTCCCAGGGTGCCGCTAAGAAGTGAACGTAAACATCGTATAAGACTGAAGCTTCCAACCCGGTGATCGTTGTCTGCAACGGCGTCGCTGCCGGAAAATTGCTGTAGTTCGCAAACAACGCATTCTCGATCCCCCTTCCTTTTCTCTCCCCGGACTGATCTATCCCGGTATCCCCTGAGAAGTAGAACCACGTGCCATCCCCTGCCGGGGGCCACTTATCCGTCGGTCCCTGATACCAGCCTCCCTCTTCATGGTCCGGCAGACTAACGGTGTTACCGTCCATGTCCGCAGGAATCGCATCAACATAAATTCCTGTTATTCCCTCTGGCTCCGGTTCCGGTTCCAGTGCGGTTTCCAGTTCCGGTTCCGGTACGGGTTTTGGCTCAAGCTCCGGATCGGGGTTGATGTCCTGCTCAGCTTTGGCAATTTCCCGGCCCACCGCAGCTTCAAGTTTCTTTATAGCGTCATCTACCCGACGAATGTTGGTTGCGGCTTGTTTCTTTAGTCGACCAATTTTGCTTTGAATCCTCCTGACATTTTTGTCTTTTTCCAGGGTTGCCTGATCCAGCCCTTCAATTGGTTTATCCAACTGATCGGTTGCCACGATTACGCGCCCTTGCTCCAGAATCAAGTCATCGAGTTTCGACTTCAATGCAAGTAGCCGTTCAAGCTTATCCTGGTCTGGTTGCAACAGCTGTGCGAGCTTCCACAGTGTGTCGCGCGAATTTTTTTCATAACTCAAGGCGCTCATAGCGCGCTTGCCTTTCAACTCCTCAAGCGCCCTGGAGGTGTTTCCCTGCAACTGTTCATCCTCGACCAGGCGTTTGGCTTTAAGCGGTCGTGTATCAAGTGTCATGTCCTCGCGCTTAGCCAAATGTTCCAATGCCTTAAGGATGTCTCCAATTTCGGCATGGAGTGATTCCTGTTCGGAAACCTGCAGTTGTTCGGAAATCGCAAGATCCCGGCGAACGATGTTCCGCCGATTCGCCCGTTCGGCACCGCGAACCATCGAGATTCCCTCATGCAGATTCCGTGACTGGCGATCACCAAGTTCTTGTGCTCGACGAGCCAATTCCTCCAGCGCCAATTCCTGATAATAGGCGAGCACCGCCTGACGAAGCAGGATAATCACCATCTTTTGCTGACCAAAGGCAACCAGTGCCTCGTTGCGCGCTTCAGGAATATTCGCAGCCAACTGTGCCTGTTCAAGATGAGCGACAACCCTGGGCATATCACTGTCGGACACTTGATGCAGGACCAGATTAATTCCGCCCAGGACATCGACATCACTGCCCTTTAATCCGTTCCGGCCAAACTCGGCAATCAACCCGGCAAAAGTGCCCGTTGTGGAACTGGCTTTATTTTGAATTCCAATCTGCCGTCGCTGCTGCTCCTTCAGGCTTGGCGGAACGGTGGATTGCGCCGTGGCTGAGCCAGCGAAAGCACAGGTCAAAAACCAAAAGAGAATTGGCTTGTCATATGGTTTATGGATTCGCACGGACATTTCCCCTGATAAGTTCCCTTAATTGTTCGCTGAGTAATTCCTCTTCATCGGCGACCAACTCAACTCTGCCCAAAAGATCTGCTGCTCGACTGAGTAATTCACGGCGTTTTTCGCTGTCACTCACAATGCGCAACGTCAGCGACTGCGATCGTCCCGCCACAGTCTGTTGGTTGGCATCATAAGCCTCCAGCCAATAGGTTACCAGATCTCCTGCCTTCAAGGCTGGGTCGAGATTCCACAACTTCCAATCATGGCTGGAAACGATCTCCTTCGCCTTAACATCATTAATGGTTACAGCCTTGCTGTTTCCTTCATTCACTTGGTAATACAGCCGCACGGAATCAACTCCAAAACGATCCTCTACCTCGTACTTGATCAGGAATCGAGCTGAACGGGTTGCAAGTTCCTCCTGCCGTTGAGGGTGGACAATTTTTATTTTGGGAGGCATGTCCCGAAGCCAATCCACCCGGTACACGCTCCCCTCTGCCGAGTCCATTCCTTCCGTGCTGGTTAAATGGACTTTAAAACCGGTGAACTGATTCGTCGAAATTTTAAAGCTGCCCTGAAATCGTTTGGGATCATCGTCATGTGTGGACAATTTTATGGTCTGATCCGTGCCAACCAAATGGACCGTTCCGTTGGTAATCGCTTGGTTCGCATGAATATCCAAAGTCAATTGTCCACCGGGTAATAATAAAAATTGCCCGGGTTCGTGGTGGGTGTTGTCTAGACCGGTGTATTTGGGATAATGCTGGGTTCCGTTGATTGTTTCAATTTTCGGGCGAGGTAATGCAGTGACTTGATAGGGGTCACTCCTGCCATCGTTCAGGTGAATAATATATTCAAAGGACTCCGGGACCCCCTGAATCAGGCACTCAAACTGGTTCCCGTTTACATTTTCCATGGTCAATCGTTCCCTGCGCCCGTCTTCGCGACGAATCCGGGCTTGGCCAAGTTCTGGAACGATCCCCTCAGCGGTTGCAGCAAGAGCGATCGTATCCCCAATTCCGACCCGAATATCTTGAGTAATAACAACCACTTTGGTTGCTCTTGGGATTGGAACATCGGCCAACATCATGCGTTTCATCAGTGCCTGAGTCACACCGCCTCCAATAAAATAACCACCACCCGCCAAGGTCAAAGCCATTCCAGCCAAGCTCAATCTTCGCACCAGCCTCGAGGTATTCTCGATGGAGGCAAAGGATTCTGCTTTTGCAAGTTCTTCTGTTTCGGAAACGAGGGAATTCACCATCCCCAAGGCTTGGGGGGGCACGGCTGATTTACCACTGCCAAACTGAATAGAGGAGATCAGCCGACTGGAGAAGTCAGCTCGTCGCTTTTCAATGCGAAGAGCCAGTTGCTCCATGCCAAGCCGGCATGTCCAAAATGCTGAGATTGCTTTTGCTGCCAAAACGGCAAGGCCCAAGCTCAAGAGTGAAAGCGAGGCGGTTCTGAATCCCAGTGACAGTTCAAAAAACCAATCGACTGTTGCCAGCAAAACACTGCCAAGAACCAACGCTAGCATAAACACGCCGAAACGCTCAAAGAAGGCGATAGCAATGATTCTTCGACCAAGCACTTGCAACTTGGCTTTCAACATCAGAGACGGGCTGACTTCTCGTTCGATCATTATTTTAGCTCCGACCTTTTACGGAGCACCCATTCAACAGTCAGAAAGGTGAGCAGGAGCAAAAAGTATAAGGGGGATGCCCATAAATCGACCTCGATGGGGAGCGTGACAGTTGCCTTTGTTCTGGTAATCGCATTAGCCAGATTTTCAGCCTCGCTGGGGAGGAAAAATGCGCCTCCTGTTTTGGCAGCGATTTCTCGTAATACAGCCTCCTGCATGGCAGGTTCCCTCATTTCCAGATTGGTCTTCCCGACAGTCACGTTCAATTGAGCGGCGGAGCCTTCATTATCCACGGTTATCCGAAAGTGACCCGTTTGGGATCCGGCAAACTCTCCACGATAGGAACCCGGATCGCTTGGAATGGAATACAGTTTCATCGATCTCACTGTGGCTGGTTCCTTGCCGCTACCGGGTATTTCGACGCGAGCTTTGATTGGCGAATCGGTTCGGGGTTGCCAACCGGGTGTGAACAAACGCGCACGCACCGTCACCCGATCGCCTTTTTCCAATTTGGATCGATCCGAGGAAATACGGGTACGACCCTGCCCACCAAGCAATCGGAATCCAGCCATGCGTTGCACTATTTGACCCCAAAAACGGGTGTGATACGTATCACCAGAGTTTTTGCGCCATCTCCATGTATTGTCCGTTCCGACGAACATGATTTCCCCGGCTCCGTATCGTTGCATCGCGAGCACAGGTCGGTTGTTTTCCTGCGGATTCACCAGGAGGACTTCCGCCGCCGGCTTCGCTTGGCTCACATTGGATGTCCAGAAGATGGGGGGCAATTTGGACCAAACCGAATCGTTCGCTTGGCCAAGAGTTGACAAACGAAGCATTGGGCTACGCCGACCGGCTTCGGTAAGAGTCAGTTGCTGGGGCAATCGGGCAATGGTTGAGTTGCCTGTGGAAAGCCCCAACTCCACCGGTAGCAAGTTTTCAAGGGCAGTATGGCGATAGGCTGCTGGGTTGTGGTTTTTTCCGGCAATCATCACCAACGAACCACCGGCTCGTGAGATGTAATCAACGAGTTGCTCCATTCCTGCCCGGCCAATGGAATCAGGGGCCACATCGCCAAGAATTATCAAGTCGTACGCGAAGAGTTCTTCGATTCGCCTTGGGAAATTTTCAAGATACGGACTGCCGGGAATCCTTGTCACCTCCGGATCTACGTCAAACAACACGCAATCAAGAGCCACTCGGCGCTCTCTCAAGAGCATCGCTTGGATGTACTTGAATTCCCAACGCGGAAGCTGCTCGACCATCAGCACCTTCATTTGGCCGTCTACGATTCGCACCGGCTTGGCCAACGAATTATTCTCGGTAGTTAATTCTTCCGATTCGGATTTGAAATGCACTTCCAGGGAGAAATCACCCTTCGCCTTGGGGATAAAGGGAAAGTCAATCTCCTGAACGCCAATCTCCTCAAAGGTCACCTCCTTTTCCGAAATCTCACTGCCATTCAACGTCAAAAACGCGCGCCCGGACTTCTCGCTCATTCCGGTTGCGCTCAGCCGGACGCGTGCGGTCGCTCCTTCTTCGGTCAACAGGACGTCGGGCACATCCAGTGCTTCCACCCTGACGTCAGAGGGGGCAGGGTCTCCGGCACCCACCACGTAGAGCGGGATTTTTTTGACCTGAAACTTATCTGCCAACTCAGAGAGTGAGGTTCCCTGGTTATTCGCCCCATCAGTGACGAGTACCACGCCGGCCAGTGGCGTCCCTCTCTTCTGTTGCAGGATGGATTCCAGCGCTTGGCCAAGGGCCGTGGAACTGCCAGTGGGCTCCGGCACATCTTTTTCTCCCAAGGGTACAACCCGATCTCTGTCGGTGCCAAAGCGTGCCATTTGAACTTCGTTGGTAAGCTTGGCCAAGGCACTTTCGATCGGTGCCTTCGCTGTCTCCAATCGATTGCCAAGTTTCATGCTGGCACTGGTATCAAATATAACCGGCAGATGACGTTGAATCTTTCTTGAGGTATGCAGGGAAAGAACTGGCCGGAGAAAGATACACAATAATAGAAGCAGAAATGCAGAACGTAGTGTTGTGAGAAAAAACTTCATTACCGGTTTTACATCCTGTGGGCTGTGCCGGTAGCTCGACCACGAAAACAAAACAGCGAACAAACCGGCCACTAACACCACTCCAAGCCACCAACCCTGCTGGATGCGCAGCGAAAACGCATTGATGGACGAAACATCTGCCACATCAGCGCCGAGTAGTTGGAGGATGAAGACGGTCATTTCGGTTCGCTGAACTTCTGTGCCAATACCATTTCAACAAGACCGATGAGACCAACGAGCATCACTCCTAGAATCCACAACTCAGAACCGGCGCGTTGGGTGCCGATGAACCCTTTTTCCATTTGCTCCGGGGCCAACCGAACAACGGTTGCAACGTTCTCAAGTCGGGTAAGTTGCTCCAGGGGAAGTGTTGGCCTGCTGGACTCAACTTTGTCGTGTTGCACCGCGAACTGAAGAGCGGTTTGGGAATTGGCGATTGACACCTGATAGCCTCCAACACGGGTGGTTTCGGCGTATCGAATCAGCCCCTCCTCACCGTCAAGCTCCACTTTTGAGAGTTGTCCCAAAGCTTCAGGATCATTCGTGGGATACACCGTGACTTCCCTTCCTACCAATTCGGAGTCCACGAACGCGTTAAACGATTCTCCGGCACGAAGGTTTGCCGATTGGTTGTCGTTTAGGAGCAGTTTGCCTAGCACTTGATGATTGAAGGGCACGTAGGCGGGTTTCACACAAAAATCGTTCCATGCAGGATCGCAAGTACTGGCAAACACCAGAACGCTTCCCCTTCCCACATCGCCTTCAACAAGGGCTGGCGCTCCGTCACTAAATTTCAGCAATGTTCTTGCCCCCTCTTCAGGTTTCAATTCCAAGTAAGTCCAAAACTTCGCCTGGGACAGCCCGGTTGTTGGCTGGAATTCAACCGCCTCCGTCTTGTCGCTCAGGGTGACTGGATTCTCCGGCGATTGCGCTTGGCCAAGTTTCGCAGGAAGCAACCCGTGACGTTCTCCAAGAAGTGCATTGTCGATTTCCGACTGAGTATTATTTCCCGGGAAATAAACCAGCCCACCTCCCGCCTGAACGAATGATTTGAGTTTGGCCACAGCCGACTGAGGAAGATCTGCAACGTTGGCCAGAACAATCGAGGTGACCTGATCGAGGTCGCTTGTCTCGATTTCCGACGGTCTAATAACAACCGGTTTAACCGGATATTGATCGATTTGTTCACCGGTAACTGGCGCCAAGGCGAGGCGAAGAAAAAAGGTCTCTGCCTCCGCATCGATGCTTCCGGGGTCCCCATCGACTAACAATACCTGAACTTTTTTTCGGGCGTTAACGATGATCGTCCGCCTGTCGTCCATTGGCAACGAATCCCCTGGCAACGATACAGTGACACGATTCTGGCCAAGGATGGTCAACGGCGCATGAAATGTTAGGGACTCTGTTTTGCCTGCTGGCAAAGAGTCGATGATCCATGGTTCACCAATGGCTTCTGAATTCACTTCGAGTTGAACAGGGACGTCGTAAGTCTCTGATGTTCCGTGGTTGGTGATATCGACCTGAAACGTGACGGGTTGATTCAATGATGGGATTGCACTGACCAGATCCAGACGATCAATGCTTTGATTGGCGGCAGCCTCTTTCCCCGTCAGGATGATTGAAATCTCAGCGTCCTGCCGGATCTCTTCCATTTTACGGATGACTGCATCGAATGACTGCCAGTTTGCCGCTTGGCCGTCAGTAAATATCTGGACCTCCTTCTCCACGGCTCCGCTTTTGCGAAGTTGCTCATGCGCTTTGCTCAGGGCTCCGAGGATGTCCAGCACCTGGCCGGACTGTGGAACATCTTGGGCGACCGATTTGGCATGGGATAGATTGCTGGTTGGTTGTGTTTCCACTCCCGAGACGGAAAGAATGGACGCCGAAGAACCAAGCGGAAGTCCTTCAATGTAGACGGCAACTGCCTGCTTGGCCAAGGTCAGTCGGCTTTGATCCCCGTTAATCGTGGCCATGCTCGCGGAGTTGTCGAGAATCACCACGGAGGCAACCTTGGCCCCAAGCAGTTGGGACTTCAACCAAGGCAGCGTAGGGCGAGCAAGGGCGAATGCCAACAACGCCAACAGCAGGCAACGGAGCGCCAGAAGGATTAAATCCTCCAGTTTCATGCGGCGCTGGTTTTGGTCGATACTGGTTTTAAGGAACCGCATTGCAGCCCATGTCACTCGCCGAAACTGCCTGCGGTTCAGCAGGTGAATAATTATTGGAACAAAGATCGTCCCAATGCCAAACAGCAACAATGGATTCAGGAAACTCACCAGTTCGATGCGGCTTTTCGGAAGCCAAGGTAACGGGAGAGAATCTCGTGAAGCGGCTCATTTGTGTTGATGCCCACAAAATGGCTGTCGTTTCTGCCAAAAGAAACCCGAAGCCGCTCACGAAATGACTCAAATTCACGGAGGTAAGTTTTCCGAATTTGGCTGGGGCGGGTCATCAATTTTGGGATGTTTTCCAACCCTTCAAATTCCACAAGTCCCCCGAAAGGAAACTCGATCTCGTGTGGATCTAGCACTTGAAATGCAATCACTTCGTGGCCTCCGAACCGAAGGTGTTGGATCCCCTCCAGGACTTCATCATCATCATCAAAAAAATCGCTGATCAAAACAATAATCCCTCGGCGCTTTAACTGGTGCGCAACATGATGAAGCACGTCTGCTATCCGGGTTTCCTTGTTTGCGTCGAAGGCTGCAAGCTTCGACACAATCTTGAACAGATTTTTCCGGTTGTCGCTCCTTGGGATATACTCCTGAATCTCTTCGTCAAAAATGGCTAACGAAACAGAATCACGCCGGGTTAAAATAAGATAGGCCAGGCAAGCGGCAATTTGTTTTGCGTAATCCAGTTTGGTTACATCGCCCGAGCCGTATTTCATTGATTCGCTGCCATCGACCAGCAAATGCGCAACGTAATTGGTTTCCTGTTCGTACTGTTTGATGTAATGCCGCTCCGTCTTGGCCAAGACCTTCCAGTCCAGGTGGCGGGTGTCGTCGCCGGGGGTGTATTCACGGTGTTGGGCAAACTCAACGGCGAACCCATGGTAGGGGGAACGATGTTCTCCCGCCATGTAACCTTCCACCACGTAGCGGGCATTTAACCCAAGAGCCTCTGCGCGTGCAATTGTCTCGGAATCGAGAAGATCCATTTCGCTTGGCTGCAAAGCAGGACTTTCAGGCTTCAAACTTAGGTACCTCTTCGATGATCTTTTCGGCGATGTCGTCAGCGTTGAGTCCCTCGCTTTGTGCGGCGAAGTTTGGGATCAGTCGATGACGGAAAATGGGAGGTGCCACTGACGAGACATTGTCACAGCCAACATAGTTTTGGCCGTTGATCAGAGCGTGCGCCTTGGCTGCAAGAATGAGATTGAGTCCAGCCCGTGGCCCAGCACCCCATGTGAGCCATTCCTTACAGAAAGCGAGTGCCTCGTTCGACTTTGGACGCGTGACGCGCACTAGTTTTTCCGCGTAGCGCATAACGTGATCGGCGACAGGCACGGTTCGCACAAGCCGCTGAATCTCTAGGATCTCAGCCGTGTTAAGCACGGACACCGGCTTTTCCCCCTGTGCCCCCGTATAGGCTTTCATGATCTCAAACTCCTCTTCTTCGCTCGGATAGTCGACCTTGATCATAAACATGAAACGATCGAGTTGCGCCTCGGGAAGGGGATAGGTACCTTCCTGTTCAATCGGGTTTTGCGTGCCCAGGACGAAGAACGGGTTTGGCAGTGGAAAGTCCTCCCCGCCCACTGAAACCTTGCGCTCCTGCATTGACTCAAGCATGGCTGCCTGTGTTTTTGGTGGCGTTCGATTGATTTCATCTGCCAGCACAATATTGGCGAAGATGGGACCCTTGAGAAACTTGAACTGTCGTTCGTTGGTTGCGGGATCGGAATGAATGACCTCGGTGCCGGTAATATCGCTTGGCATCAGATCCGGCGTGAATTGGATTCTCTTGAACGTAAGATCTAAAGTTTCGGCGATCGAGGAGATCAAAAGCGTTTTCGCCAAGCCAGGAACACCGACAAGCAAGGCATGACTACGCGTCAGGATAGCGATCAGAACCTGATTGACCACCCCGTCCTGACCGATGATGACTTTGGCCAGTTGCTCACGTAGTCGTGCGACGGATTCCCTGGTTCGTTCGATGGCTTCCAACTGCTGCGATTCAGGTTTGGGTGTGGTTATCACATTCACTACTCCGAAGTCTTCAGGGGCAATTAAATCGTTGCGTTCTCTATTCCGAACATCGATCTCAAAACTATCCGTTGAAATTGTTAAAAGCGCGAGTATTTTAGTTACGCAACCCTGGTTTGCAATAAAAATCATTTCGAAAGCAATGGCGCCCGACCGGGTGGATTCCATCTTTAGCATCGAAAACAACTTACAGCAGCAACTCTCCAACAATCCCACCGGAGAAGTGCGCCAAGGCAGACTGAGGGGAA
>Ga0310123_10002801_pt1 | contig 13708 bp, 7 predicted proteins | sample CB6_AW_1057_MG_FD_203505 | JGI IMG/M metagenome (GOLD analysis project Ga0310123, IMG submission 203505) | Marine microbial communities from Western Arctic Ocean, Canada - CB6_AW_1057 | ecosystem: Environmental > Aquatic > Marine > Oceanic | place: Canada: Western Arctic Ocean | collected... | reverse complement strand
GCGGCTCATGCTTGGAATAATCTGATGAGAGGCGAGGAGTTGTTGGTATTGGAAGCTGGCGTATTGAACGCCTCGATCCGAGTGATGCAACAATCCGGGCGGGGGCTTCCTTTTGGTCAGAGCCTTGGAAAGCGCACCGATTGCCAATTCAGTGCGCAGATGGTCTTGAAATGACCATCCGATGATATGTCGACTGTACAGATCCGTCACCACAGCCAGGTACATCCATCGGTCGAGCACTCGGAGATATGTAGTGTCTGATGTCCACACCTGATTGATATGCCACGACTTGTGGCGAATCGCCCAGCAGGTTCTCAGCGATCGGGCACGGATGATTCGAATCGGTGGTTGCCGGCACGAACCTCGGTGGCTTTCGAGCTCGTATGCCATTGATCCGCATCAGTTTAGCCACGCGGTTCTCTCCACAACACCAGCCGTCCTGGCGCAGTTGGTGGGTAATGCGTGGACTCCCGGAACCATGATCGGTGGATTCAAAAATCGATTCAATCTGCCGGGTCAACTCGATGTTTTCCTTCGCGCGCGGTCCCGACGGGCCGTTTCGGTGCTGGTAGTAATGGCTGGGAGCCACATCCAAAGTCTTGCACATCTTGCGGACCGAGAATTCCGATTCATGGATCTTCATAAATCCGATCGGGTGTTGTTTGTCCGGGAAAAAATGCTCAAGGCTTTTTTAAAAATGTCTCGCGGCTCTTGCACCGAAGCCAATTCCTTGCGCAATCGCTGGTTCTCTTCCTCCAGTTTACTCGCCGGTTTCTCCGGATCTGCCCCATCGAGGCGCTCCAAATGTTCTCGTTTCCAGCGCCCCAACATCCCCCAATGGATCCCGAGTTCCTCGGCCAGCTGCTGGGTCGTCTTCTCCCCTTCAAGCAATCGCCTTACCGCCTGTTCCTTGAATTCCTTGTCGTATTTGCGGCGACGAATGATTTTACTCACTTCCGAACTCCTTCCCGTGCCAAGCTTAGCACATTGGGTGTCCGGTGTTTCGACGGAACTTGAGAGACTGGGGAGTAAGAGTACGAGTAAGATTCGGGATGGATACACCAACGCCAATATCAAATGCCTAAATTCAGAAAAACCAGGAACGTGTCAGAAGACGCGGAGCTCGAGCTCTACCGCAGCATTCTCGATACGCCGGATACGTTTGAAGAGGGATTTACGGCAAAGGCGGTGGTGGGGGCGATGTTTTGTGGAATCGTGATGATTCCCGGTTCCATCTACTTGAGCCTGCTTTCCGGCGCCAGCATGAACGTTGCGGCGGCATGGGTGACGCTGATTCTGTTTGCCGAGATTGCACGGCGCTCCCTGACCATGCTCCGCAAGCAGGAGATGATCATTCTGCTCGGTGTAGCCGGAGCGATGAGCGGGGGTGGACCGTTTGGTTCGTTGATCTATCGGCAGTTCCTCGTGGGATCTTCCGCGGTGAAAGAGGCCGGTTTGCAGGAGGAGTTCCCCGCATGGTTTGCACCCTCCGCCACATCCGATGCCATTGTAGAGCGCACGTTCTTTCATTTCGACTGGTGGCTTCCCGTCACCGTGATGGCCGGGGTCCTGGTGATCCACACGATTCGAAGCTATGTTTCGGGTTACATTTTCTATCGGCTCACCAGCGATGTGGAGAAGTTGCCATTTCCGATGGCCGCCATTAACGCGGCGGGCAGCCTCGCTCTCGCCGAGGCGGGGGAAGAGAAGCAGTCCTGGCGATGGACCGTCTTTTCCTCCGGGGCCATGCTCGGCGCAGGTTTCGCGCTTTTTCACACCCTGATTCCGCTGGTCACCGGGGCCGTGCTGGAGAAGCCGGTCATGCTCATTCCTCTGCCATGGCTGGAGTTGACGCCACTGATGCAGAAGATCCTTCCCGCCGTGGCCTTCGGTGTGGTCATCGACCTTGCCTTGCTGCTTACCGGGTTTGTCCTTCCATTCTGGGCCGTAATGGGCACCGCGGCCGGCATCCTCATCACCATCATTCTGAATCCGATTTTGCATCACGTCGGCGTGCTCCATACCTGGAAGCCGGGCATGGAAACAATCAACACCCAGATCGCCAATGCGCTCGACTTCTGGTTCAGCGCCGGGCTCGGCATCGCGCTGGGTCTCGCGATCGTGAGTATCCTGCAAACCGTCATTGGCGTACGGCAGGCGTTGAAGGAAGCCAAGGGTCAACAGACCGAGCGCAGCGAAGCACTGAAAGGCGGATGGGAAACCCCGCCCGGGCGCGGCGATTTTTCACTCAAGATCGCCGTCGGCATCTACGTCCTTTGTTCTGTCTTGACGCTGATTTTCTGCGTCGCGCTCATTCGGAATCCGAGCTGGATGCTGATCGGTTTTCTCACACTCTACGTTTTGGGATATGCTCCACTGATGAGCTACGTCAACGCGCGGCTGGTGGGGATCTGCGGGCAGACCATCCAGATTCCTTTCATCCGCGAGGGCATGTTCATTCTTTCCAAGCAGTTCAGTGGCTACGCCGGACTTGATGTGTGGATCTCCCCCGCGATCGCAGATGCGGCGGAAGCGGAAAAGGAGGGCGCCTCCGCCCAGGAGTTCCGGCAGATGGAGTTGACCGGCACCTCGTTCTGGAGCCGGGCGAAGATGTTGCTGCTGACCGTGCCGCTTTCTTTCGTGCTGAGCCTCCTGTTCTGGTCTTTCATCTGGCATTCCAACGCCATCCCGTCACACGCCTTTCCTTACGTGCAGGAGATGTGGGAGTTGCAGGCGCGCAGCAACCTGATCATGTGGTCCGCCACGCTTGGGGAAGCGGGGGAGAACACGATGTTCGAGCAGGCGTTCCACCCCGTCGATATCGCAATCACCTGCGGCCTCACCGTCATCGTCTTCCTCGTCTTCCGATGGGCCGGTCTCCCGATCATGTTTATCTACGGGATCATCCGCGGGGCAGGGGGACTCCCGCATACCCTGCTGCTTGAAGTGCTCGGCGCCCTGATCGCGCGCTTCTATTTTCACAGGAAGTACGGCGCCAAACGGTTCCTGGAAATCTCTCCGGTTTTGCTGGCCGGTTACCTCACCGGCGTCGGCCTGATCGCCATGCTGGGCGTGGCATTCGCGCTGATCGCAAAATCAGTTCTCGGGACGGTTTTGTAGCCGCGAAAGAACGCAAGGGACACAAGGCAGCAAGGCCGCAACCCAATTTCGGATGGAACGGACTTTCCATGTAGCGGAAGTCGCCAAGACTTCCGATTGGCGACGGACATGCCGGGAGTAGCCACAAAAAAGCACAAAGAAAAGGATCCGAATCGTAGCGGAAGTCGTTTATCCTCCGTAGCTCGGAGAGCGAAGGTGGACCAAGACTTCCGATCGGCGACAAGAAGGCTGGGAATTAGGCACAAAAAACGGACTCTCCACTCTCCATCGTACTCGTAATCTCAGCTCGACGCGGTTCGAATGGAATGCGAGAGCGGTCAATGATTCCACTGCGGACTGAACCTAGAAAGAGCAGTTGTGGCCATGAAGGTCAGGGCGCCGGATCGGAAATGGTCTGTGTTTTCGGGATTTTCCGCCTTTCAGATGCGCATGGGCGGTCGGCTCTGTCTTCACCCAATGGGTGCGGCGATTTCGAACCGAAATATATGTCACAACGTGTTTCAATATAGAAGTTTACAACTTTGCCATTCAACTGCGTAGCAGTTGAACGGCTCTTTCTAGGCTGAATTCCGCACACTTGAACGCGGAATGAATTCCGCGCTACCAACATTCCATGGTTGGTAAAATTGTCGCAAACAACAACGAAGATGGAAGATAGTAGTACAAAGTGGAATCTGGATGATTCTCTAAGGAAAAATTGTGCCGCATATTTTAGCTCGATTTTCCCGCCGTTCCTTGCGAACTTTACGTTCCTTTGCGGCTAAACTGAAACCCTTATGAGCCCCGAGCCGCCATCCGCCCATTCCCGCAACGGCGCCTTTACGCTGATCGAACTGCTCGTCGTCATCGCCATTATCTCGATCCTGGCTGCCCTGCTGGTGCCGGCAGTGAAGTCGGCCCGCCTGAGGGCCTACAGCGTTTCCTGCATGAGCAATTTGCGGCAGATGGGAATCTCGATCCGGTCCTTTGTCAACGATCACGAAGGCTGGCTCTTCACCTATAACGGCTGGCAGGGTGAGGACAAACTGGGGGGCTACATGGGCGTTCCGCTGGATACGGAGGGGGGATTGTATTGTCCGGGAAAGGAGTTCAGCGAAAAACCGCAGAGCGGAAGGATCTTCGGGCAACCGGTGGAATGGTACGAGAGTTTCACCTATGGATATAATTTCGAATACCTGGGATACGACGATACGAGCACGCCGCTGAAGCGCCACATGACGGATATCGAGCGACCCGCCTCGATCATCGTTTTCGGTGACACCGGGCTCTCGTCCAAGACACTGGCGTTTCACATGCTCATTAATCCGTACATCTGGGGCTATCCCCCTCTGGGTGAATACCCAATCGGTACCCGCCACGATGAAGGGGCAAATGCCGTGTGTGTGGATGGACACGTGGAGTGGAACACCAAGAAGTGGTGGAGCGATATCCGGAATCGGAAGCGGTGGGAAGATTAACGGTTCGTCGGTCTCGCTTCGATCCTGACTTTAGTGTTTAACCATCCTACTCGCCGATCCTATTCGAAAGACGCAGATTCGAGTAGGATGTTCGAGTAGGAGAAGTTCGCACGAACCGGTCTGGACAGATCAGAACCCTGAAATCCCCACCCGGTAAACCCGTTGCGTCGTTTCGTCGCCCGCATCCTGAATCGCCGTCGTGGCGCCCGCGGGCGCGATCCCCTGCGTGAACAGATTCCATTGATTGCCCGCGCCGAGGAGATCTTCTATCCGGAAGACGTCATAGTGCCGAATGGGCGTGGTGCCGTCCTGTTCGCTGGCCCAGGTCACGGTAACCATACCGTTCGAGTCTACATCGATTCCGGTAATGGCGAAATATCGACCGGCATCATTCGCATCGGTCCCTGCCAGATGCTCCTTCAGATTGCTTACTCCATCCATATCCCGGTCGCCGTTGGCACCGTCGTCGCCCAGGGGATTCTCGTGATCCAGCCCGTGAAGTTGCTCCCACGTGTCCGGCATGCCGTCGCCGTCCCGGTCTTCCTCAACCGTCACGACCACGGTGGCCGTGTCCACTACCCCGGCGGTTCCGTCGCTCAGGGTGTAGGTAAAGGCTTCCACCCCGAAGAAGCCCGGCGGCGGCTCGTAGACGATCGCGGTGTCGTCGACGACGGTGAGAGTGCCCTGCGCCGCCTGGCCGAGCCTCACCTCGTCAAAGTAGTCGATCGGTTCGCCGGGATCGCCGTTTACCCGCAACTCGAACCGGTCGATGTCCGCATTTCCGTTCAGCGGGCGGTCGCCCAGCACCAGGACGTCGTCGAAGTAGAGATCCACCAGTCCGGTGGCCGGCTTGTAATGGACGAGGATGTGGTAGTAGAAGCCGGGAGGGTACTCGCTGGTGGTGCCCACGATCGACGTGGTCGCCCCGTCCGTCAACCGGAGATCGTTGTTGACCCAGGACAAGTAGAGGGCATCGTTCGGATTCCCCACCGCGTAGAGCCGAAACACGTTCCGTTCGCCGAATGCATGGGATGTCTTGTACATCATTTCGAATGCCCATGGCGCGTTGGTCGGCATGGGGACCGTTACGGTTTGATCCGAGTCCAGTGTGGGCTTGTAGGTCAACCGCTCGGCATTTCCCGTATTGTTCCGGGCCACGGCCCGCCCGGGTTCGGTGAGGAGGTCCCATTGCGAAACCTTGCCTCGGGTGCGTTTTCCGAACCGCGGGGGCGCCAGGGAGTCGGTCATGGGGGCCGCCACCCCGGGTTGGCCGGGGACATTGGCGGCGCGGCTGACGTGCGTGATGACGGGAATCTCTCCCACGTCGGGCGCGGTCGAGTCGTTGGCCAGAACGTGCAAGACAACCGGCCCGTTGTCCTCCACGATCGTATACGAATCGTCCAGTGCGGTGGGAAGATGATTCAGGAGGTCGAAGTGTGCGGCCACCGACTTGTTGCCGCTCATGGTGATGTCCTGCGGGTTCAATGTCCCCGTCAAGTCGTTGCTCCAGCCGACAAAGCCGTAGCCCGAACCGGGAACGGTGGTCAGCGTGACCACGTCGTTGAACGCATACCCCCCCTGGTTCGGGCTGCGCTGCACGGTCCCGCCGGACGCCGGAACAGACACGACGTCAAGCATGGCGTCGAAATTAAAGACAAAATTCGCGGTAACAGCCTTGTCGCCGGTCATCGTGACGGTGTCGGGGTTCGTGTTTCCAGCGAGATCCCCACTCCACCCGGTGAAGGTATAATCGTTGCTGGGGGTCGCGGTCAGCGTCACCACCTGGCCCACGGCGAAACCAAGCTGGTCAGGGCTTCGCTGCACCGAGCCTCCACTCTCCGGCGCAACATCCGTGTCGAGCAGGTAGGTGTAATCGAACACCAGGCTCCCGCCTTCGAATTTCTTCGTGGGCCGTCCGTCATTGTATTCGACCCGATCGACTTCGTTGCCGCCGCTGGAAGGACTGCCGTACCGGACGTACACAGTCTTCCGGCCGTCTCCCGGGTCGTAGTTCTCCTCGCTGATCATCCACATTGTCTGCCAGGAAGGACCGTCGTGTCTCCAGTATTCCCGCCGCAGCAGTTTCCCGCCGGCGTTCGGATCGCTGTCGTACTCCTGCCTCCGGGTGAGGCGGCCCAACCGGTCCAGGTCCTCGCGCACAAAGTCTCCACTGTCCATGAACGTCCTGCCGATCAGGCGGTCGGGTATCCCCTCGTCGTGCCGGTGGCGCAAGTTCGTTACTGCTCCCGCCGGGTCCTCGTAGGTCCACGAAAAAGTGCCCGGGATTGCTGTCAAGACCTGGAGCGTATGCGGTGAGTTCAGCACCACTTCGGTCCCGGGCGGACTCTCCAAGATGCTCCATTCGATGGCCACCGCCTTGTATGTGCCCGGGTCGTTAATCGGAAAAGAATCACCGGGCTCGAAAAACGTCTGAGCATCGGGGTAGGGCATTCCGTCGCGCTGCAGTTGATAGTGGCGGATCTCCGCCGCCCGTTCTCCCGGGATCAGCTCCACCGTCAGGTTGGTAACCCGCAGGTGGGGCGCGTCCGGAAGCCGGACCACGACGACGTAACAGTCGGTCTGGGCCTGGTAGACGAGCGGGTTGTTCGCCGGGTCCGGGTCTCCATTCGCGGCGACCAGGCTTTGGATACCCAGGTCGGGATGGGACCGCGCCACTTCGCTCGGAGTCAGGACATAAGCCGACAGGGGAAGAACCCCCGCTCCGTTTTCCACGAAAGACTGCAGTTGCGAATAGTGAGCCGCCCGCCCGATCCCGGTAAAGGAGGATAGCGTTTTTCCGGTGTAGCTCATGACCTCTTTGTCTCGATAGACGAGGTCCCCGGATGACGGCCAACCCTCCGTACTTTGCACGTGCAGGACACTGCTTCCGGCGTCGTAGGAAATGGTGGTCGCGAAGGGGAGATTTTCCAGTTCCATGACCGAATGATAATGAAGTTTTGTGCCGTCGGGACTCCCCTTGGGATCGATGTCGTGGAGGGTGCTGTTGTCTCCGTCCGCGGGGTAGATTCGGGCGCTCCGGGGCGCTACCACGTGCTCGCCGTCGCCGCTGCGCAGATCGAATACCTTCAGCCCCGCTCCTGTGAGATAGCGATCGGTCCGGTCCATCGGGGAAATGTCCTGGGTATCGTTGTTTACCAGGATCTCGAGATCGGCCGGGTAGGGTTGGTCCCATCGCCGCGCCGCCACCTGCTGGTTGCCGACCGCGAGCCATTCGCCCCCGCCGCTCCAGCAGACATGGCCTTCCTCGGAGAGCAGAATTCCAATCCGCTCGTTGGTACCGTCCAAGTCGTACAGGGTTGCACGGGAGCCAAGGAACGGATTGCCGAACCGTCTGCGAAGTTCCAGGACCGGATGGCTGACATTCACCGCGGACACGCCGCTCCCCCCCGGCATGGGCGGCATGAACTCGATCGGGTTCGGGAGGGGAGGATTCTGAAGCGTGGTTCGGATCCGCACCGGCGTCCACTCCTCTTGCGGCGTGTAGTCCTGGAGGAAGGCAAAGAGCCACTCGTCGTTCGCGTCAGTGCCGCCGCCCATGAAATTGATGCCGTTCGCAATTTGGACCGCGTTGCTGGTGGCAATGTCGTATCGACGGACGCGCCAGAAATCGTCCGTGAAGTGGACATAGAAGAGTGAATTCGTGTGATTCGCCCAACGGGGATTATACCCGGTGTCGACCAGAACATCCTGCCCGGTTGAGAGGTCGACGATGTGGACTTCCGCCTGGGCCTCGCCGACTCCGGGTCCCTGGGTAAAGAGGGTGTACACCGTGTACCGACCGTCGTGGCTCCAGCACTGAACATTATGATAATTGGCCTCGGCCCGGATGGCGCGGTCGTGGGTCAGCCGCCAGATCCCCAAGTTGGGGAACCCCGTTAGATCCGGAAAGCTCGTGATGACGCCGGACTCGACGGGTTTCTCGACCTTGATTCCAATGAACAGGTTGTCCATCGAGAAATCGCCGTTGGCCGGGAAATCGTCGCCGGCATGGATGAGGTTGATGTCGTAGTTGCCGCTACGGCCCTGAAAATTTAAAAATATTCCGACCCCGTTCAAATAGAGATCAAGTCGCGAGTTAGATGCCTTGTAGTGCACCGCGATTTGATGGTTGGTTCCGGTCGCCAGGTCGAAGATACCGATCTGCGAATAGCCGCCGCCGCCGTTTCCCCCCAGCAGCGCCCAGGTGTCGGCCCCTCCGGCATTGCTCTTCAGGATCCGGAAGATATTTCCCCCGGAACCGGCGCCGGTCTCAATAAGATTTTTGTCCGTGGATCCGGGCGCCGTGATATCGATCTCGAACGAACAAACCCAGTCTTCGGAAGCACTCATGGCGACCGCGGTCGACTGCTCCTCGAATGCAGTCGTGTTGTAGCGGACCCATCTTGTTCCAGTAAATACGGCACGCTCCCCACTCAGGGTCGGCCCGCCGTTGTTGGTGTTTTCAATCCTGCCGAAGTCCGTCGGCGCAAGAGCGCCGAAGGTGGCCTTCAACCCGGATTTGTAGCTGTTGAGCCCGGCTTGCGGCGCCGCGACCGAAGTGGATCCGGCCAACAGGAACGCCAGGAGCAAAGAGAGGGCATACGATGATTTCATTGAGAAGAAGGGCTTCGGCTCCAGGCGTTGATGTTCGGAATTACTTCCACGGCGATTTTCCGTCGCGATGTCTTTTCATCGATTCGAGCAATTCCTCTCCGATGGTTTTCCGCCCGGAATCGGTGTCCAGCATCCCCAGCACCCGCGTGTCACCCCCGGCGTGACTATCCGAGCCGCCGCTGGCCGGCAACTTATGTCGCCGGCAGAAATCCAGCACCTCCGTCGTTCGGTCCCGGCTATACGCCTCGAACCCGTCGATCCCCAGATCGATCATGTGCTCCATATGCGTCCAGCATACTTCTTCGGGCACACCGCCCCGGGCGGACCGGGTCAGCCAGAATGGATGCGCCATGAATGTTGTGGCCCCTGCTCGCCGCAGCCGCTCAATCGCCTCCCCCGCGTCGATGTTCTCCACCAAGTCCGCACGACCGGCGGCCGCTACGGCCTCGGATTGCAGGTTCCGGCTTGCCTGCTTGTCGACCGCATGCCCTTTCCTCTGCAGCGTTGCCCGTACCCAGGTCATACTCCGCCGGCGATCCGGAAACTCTGCCCTCACTACATCCGGGGTTACCGGAATCCCGAGGATCCGCAACCCCTTGAAGACAAGCTCCAGATACGACGAACGCCGGGTTTCAAGGTCCCGAACCAGAGCTTCGATGCCCGGCGAGGGCCAGGGAAAAAAATAACCAAGCACATCGACCTGGACGATCTCCTGCCCGATGGAACGGCAGCAGGTGATCTCCATTCCGTGAATGTACTCGATCCCCAGTTCCTTTGCCCGCCGTTCCCCGCGCTCGAGGCTTTTTACGTTGTCATGTTCGGTCAGGGCAATCGCCGACAACCCGAGTTCCGACGCGCGCTCGACCACCGCCTCCGGCGCATCCGAGCCGTCATGGGAAGATTCCGTGTGATTGTGAAGATCGATCATGGCCAAGCGCTTCGAATCTTTGTAATTTCAACGACTCGGGAGTATACCATGCTCTTCTCCACATGGCCACCATTCGAGTACCGAAGTGTCGAAATTAGTCATTGTCGTAGTCTCTACCGTAGTCTACATCGACGAAGACTGTGTTGAATGAGTCCAGCTGAAAAAACCAGGAAAAGGCGACGCGCGGAGCTGTACGGTCTGCTCGGCGATCTGCCGGACCGCCGGCGGAAGATCACCGTCAGGAAAGTGGGGGAGGAAACCCGGGAGTACGGCGTACTGGAAAAGCTTTCCCTCGATCTCAATGGATTCGAGACCGTTCCCGCCTATTTTTTGCGCCCTCTGAATTATGAGGGCCGACTGCCCGCGATCCTCTACAATCACGCGCACGGATTGGATTACGCGCTGGGCAAGGACGAGCTTTTGCGGGGACGGAAGGAGTTGTACCGCATTCCCTACGCGGAGGTCCTGCTGCGCATGGGGTTCGCCGTCCTCTGCATCGACCATTGGGGTTTCGGAGAGCGGTGGGGCCGGACCGAGGCCGAAATTTTCAAGGAGATGTTGTGGAAGGGCCAGGTGATGTGGGGGATGATGGTCTACGACAGCCTGCGCGCGTTCGATTACCTCTCGTCACGGCCGGAGGTGGATGCCGGACGCATCACCACCCTGGGTCTCTCCATGGGCAGTATCATGTCCTGGTGGGTCGCCGCATTGGAACCGCGGATCCGGGCCTGCATCGACATCTGCGACCTCACGGACTTCCAGGCCTTCATCGATACGCGGGGACTGGATGAACACGGCATTTATTTTTTTGTCCCCCGATTGCTCAAGCACTTTACCACCGCGCAAATCAACGCGCTCATCGCGCCGCGTCCGCACCTGGGCCTCGCCGGCAACTACGACCGGTTGACCCCGGCCGCCGGTCTGGACCGGATCGACGTCGAGTTGAAAGAAATCTACGCGGCCGAGAACGCGCCGGATGCCTGGAAACTTCTGCGTTACAACGTCGGCCACTTCGAAACCGCGGAGATGCGGGCGGAAGTTATCAAATTCCTCGAGGAGCATGCCTGAACACTACGTAGTATGCTATATAGTGTTTTCATTGTTGTGGTTTGACTTTCCATGCACCATTTTCTTTTTCTTCCGTGCCCCGGTCCGACGAGTCCAGGGGCGTAGTCTGACCTTGGAAAACTTTTCCAGGGATTGGACGGCAGGCTCACAATTTCCTTGTGTTCCTTGCGTTCTTTAGCGGCCAACAAAATCTTCCGCTATTTCGTGAAATCGAAATCCGGACCCTTGCCCGGTCCGCGCTTAACCGGCGTGCCGCGCCGATACCACTGGTGCTCTGAGATCTCGTGGCCGCCTGAGGGATGGCCATACCGAATGTACTCGGTCCGGAACCCGTCTTCTCCGAATTTCTCTTCACTCATGATCCAACCGGTCTTGTCGTCGTCGGTATCGAAGGCCACGTAGGTGCGCCTGGCAAGTTGTCCGTTTGCGTAGGTCAATCGGCGCGAGGCCTGGCCGAACTGATTGAGATCGTCACGGGAGCGTAGCGCCCCGTTCTCCCATCGGCCTACGGCAATTACGCCATCGTGCAGGTGTACCATTTCCATGCGGGCAGCGGGCGCCTTCATCGCCTTTGACTCCGAGACGGGCTCGCTGCCGATCCACCATTCCGGCCGGGTCCACGAAAAGTCGGCCGGCGTCTCCTCGAGTACGGTGCCCTGCGCTGCTGTCGTGATTTCGAGCGGCAGACTGGGGGGACTTTCCAGCTTGCTCCATTCCACGGCGACCGCGGTGTAGGCGCCCGGCTCGTCCAGCGCGAACCTGGATCCCGGCTTTAGCAGGCCGCTGCTCATTGGCGCCCCGTTTCGCAGGATCCGGTAACCATGGATTTCCCCGTGTGCTTCCCCGGGAATGAGTTGTACACTGCCGCCGGCGAGGCGCAAGTGCGGTGGATAGGGCAAACGGGCAACCACGATGTAACAGTCGGTCTGCTTCTGGTAGAGAAGCGGATTGGATTCGTCTCCTCCTGCGAGGTTAAGAATTTTCAGGTCCTTGTATCCCCGCTCCCACTCTTTTTCGGGCAAGGCATAGGCGGAGAACGGGTAGACCCGGCCCCGCCTCTTGTGGGCCGGGATGGACCCGTATTTCTGCCGCGTCAGGCCTTCAAACGTCGTGGCCGTTTTACTCGCGTACCCGATGACCTCCGACCAGCAGACCAGATCGCCGGAATCGGGGAACCCCTCGGTCGAGACCACGCGTATGATGCCGGGATCCTTGTTGTCCCAATTCGTGATCCGCGTGGAAACCAGGCGGTCCAATTCGTGCGTGGCATGAAAGTGAATCTTCGTCCCATCGGGACTCCCTTTCGGGTCGATATCCATCAGGGTGCTGTTATCGCCGGTGGCCGGGTAAACGATGTGGCTGGAGACAGACGCGACATACCAGGTATGACCGCTGCGGAGGTCCGCCAGCTTGATTTCCGTGCCGCAGACATAACGGCCCCCGCGGTCCATGGGACTGATGTCCTGGTTGTCGTTGTTCGCGAGCATGTGGAGATCGCTCGGGAACGGTTCGTTCCAGAGCCGCCCCGAGATCTGCTTGTTGCCGCTCAGGAGATACTTCCCGTCGCCGCTCCACGCGTGATGGCCTTCCTCGGCCAGGATGGCGCCCTTCCAGACCTTGGACCCGTCCAGGTTGTAGATCAGGGACTTTGATCCGTGGATCCGGTCGTCCGGATCCTTGGTCCGATAGCGGGTCTTGACCGCGGGATGCACGGGATTGACCACCTGGAGGCCGTTGTCGGTGGGCACATCGAGCACCTCGAATTTGCTGTTCGGTTGGTTGCGGACCCGCACCACGTTCTCCCGGTGGGTACCGCCGCCTCGGAATCGCTGGCTGCCGAAGATCCAGGTATCGGTTGAATCCAGGCCGCCCATGACCTCGACGCCCTGGGTGATGACCACGCTCTCGCCGGTCTCGATGTCGTAACGCACGATCTCGGTTCCCGTGGCAACGTCAAAAGGTTTCACCGGGCTTGTTTTCTCGGGCCAGGGATATGGTCGGTCACCGGTGTAGCGCGCGTAGAAGAGCCGGTTGCGCGTGTTGCCCCAGCGCGGGTACAGGCCGGTGCCCACGGTGATGTCTTTCTCGGTGTGAAGATCGATGATGCGGACTTCGGCCGAGCCCTTGTCGTTTTGCGGGTAGTGGGTATAGCAGGTGTAGCGGCCGTCGCGGCTGAAGCAGGGGGTGTTGTGATAGTTCCCGTAGTCGCGAACTGCCGGGTCGTGAGTGAGGCGCCAGTAGCCGAAGTTCGCGGTCTTCGGATCGGAGTCCTCGAACCGGGTAAACCCGCCGTGTGCGGTAACCGCAGACACGGCACCGATAACAACCAACTTTGTAAAGAATCTCATATCCGCCCAACACCTAAGATCGTAAGCCTTGTCGTAAGCTCGATCGAAAGCAATCTTGTAATAAGCTAGCACTGAAGTTCCGTCGAAACACCGGACACCCAATGTGCTAAGCTTGGCACGGGAAGGAGTTCGGAAGTGAGTAAAATCATTCGTCGCCGCAAATACGACAAGGA
>Ga0310123_10002799_pt1 | contig 13713 bp, 10 predicted proteins | sample CB6_AW_1057_MG_FD_203505 | JGI IMG/M metagenome (GOLD analysis project Ga0310123, IMG submission 203505) | Marine microbial communities from Western Arctic Ocean, Canada - CB6_AW_1057 | ecosystem: Environmental > Aquatic > Marine > Oceanic | place: Canada: Western Arctic Ocean | collected... | reverse complement strand
ATTGAATTCAGTCTCATCAATGACTTGAACACTTATTCTTTCAGGTTTGGAACCAATATAACTTCCTGTCACAGTTATCTCTTCGATCTCTTGACCATAAGTGTTTATTGATAAAGATAAAATGACCAATAAAAAAAGTTTTTTCATATTTATTATTTAAGATATTAACCGGGAGCTATTGTAAAATAAAAAACTTGGTAAAAGAATAATTAAGAGATTTAAAATTATGAAATTTAGAGAGTTTTATGTCCTTGCTACTCTGCTTTTATTTTCACATTCAGTGTATTCGCATGAAAGTGAATGCAAAGTATCTGAAGATACTGAGTATAATCGACCATGCATTGAGAGACTAATACCAAGAGCATTACATATCATAGATAGGACTATGCTGGAGCCTCAAGCCTCCATATTTTCTGAAGACACAGACGGAGCCCTGGTTGACACAAATCTTCCTTTAGTTGCAGTTTTAGGGGCTTCAGGTAGGACGGGTGTACATGTTCTCGAAGAGCTCAAAGCTAGGGGAGGTAATGTGAGAGCATTGTCGAGAAATATTGAAAGGGCAAAAGAAAAAGTTAGTGGTGATTTTGAATGGGCTTATGCAGACGTTACTAAACCAAGAACTCTTACTCTAGCTCTGGAGGGTGTTGATATACTTATCTCTACCATAGGATCTACTGGCGGAGATAATTCAGAATTAATTGATTATCAGGGCTCAATTAATTTTGTTGATGCAGCTAAGGAGTCAGGTGTTAAGCATATTATTTATATGTCCTCTATAGGGGCTGGAGGAGCTGAAAATTTTAGTACAGCAATCATAAATCTTGTTACAGACAAGGCAATGAAATGGAAGTCTTTGGGAGAAGATTATATAAGAAACAGCGGAATTGATTTTACTATTATAAGACCAGGTGGCTTAAGGGGTGATTCTGGTACCTTAGGGATACGTTTTGAACAAGGGGATAAAATCATTGGTTGGATACCGCGTGGTGATGTTGCCTCTGTCTTAGTTGAATCAATGTTTAACTCAGACGCACTAAATAAAACTTTTGAGGTTATTAATGATGAGTCATTGGCATTAGATGCATGGAGAGATGAGTTCAAAAACCTAAAAATGGATGAATATGGGATAATCGCAACAGGAAATTTACCAATTAATTACATTTTGTTTCCATTGGTAATATTGGTATTAATTATTTACTTGATTAGAAGGAGAAGGAAAAAAAGGCTCTAGAGAACTCCATCTTCTCGTAGCTGAGTAATTTCCTTTTCATCTTTACCTAAGAGTTCACTCAGAACTTCATCCGTATGTTCACTCAGAGCTGGCCCAGGCCACTCAGTAGTTCCTGGTGTTTCAGTCAGAATAGGTAGCATCGCTGGGATCTGGAGGGTTCTTCCGTTTGCTTGGACTTCTTGAAACATACCTCTAGCGATATAGTGTTCATCCTTCATCATATCTTCTACACTCAAAATTGGTCCTGCTGGTACAGAAACCTCGTCCATGGTTGATAACACTTCATCTGAGGTGTGATCTTTTGTCCACTTTTCTATAGCCGCATCAATTTCTTTTTCATTATCAACTCTTCCTTGGTTTTCCTCTAATTCAGGGTTATTAGCCATATCAGGCCTGCCAATTGCATTCATAAGTCTTTTAAAAATTGAGTCACCATTCCCACCTATAATCACATATTTATTATCTGAGGTAATGTAGGTGTTAGTAGGTGCTATTCCAGTAATAGTAGATCCTGACGGTTCTCTGATGGCACCGCTCCCAGAATATTCTGGGACTACAGCTTCCATCATATTGAACACCGATTCATAAATGGCAGCGTCAACAACTTGTCCTTTTCCATCAGGGTCCTTTTCTCTTTGTATATAAGCCAACAGTACTCCCATGGCTGCATGCAAACCAGCTAAGGTGTCACCAATACTTAAGTTGGGTCTGACTGGAGGTCTGTCAGGAAAACCATTGACGTATCTGAAGCCTCCATAGCCTTCACAGACTGATGCATAACCAGGAAGATGGGATCTGGGCCCGGTTTGCCCATACCCTGAAATTCTTGCTGTAATTAACCCAGGGTTATCTTTTTTTAAATCCTCTGGGCTCATTCCCCATTTTTCTAGTGTTCCGGGTTTGAAATTCTCAATTAACACATCAGATTTTAAAATTAAGTCTTTTGCTATTTGTCTCCCTTCCTCTGTTTTTAGATTTAGAGTTATTGATTTCTTATTACGGGAAACGCTATGCCACCAATATGAAGTATTGTTTTCTGTTAATCGCCAATAGCGAACTGGATCTCCTGTTAGCGGCTCTATTTTGATTACTTCAGCTCCAAAGTAACCTAAAACGCTACCAGTAAAGGGCCCTGCAATCAGTTGACCCATTTCAATGACTCTCATTCCTCTAAGTGGTTTATCTTGTGCTTTTATATTCATTAATTTTCTAGTGATTTTATAGATAATTTACAAGATCTCGTTATACCATTTTGATAACGCTTTTCCAATTTCATCTGCTGAATCTTCTTGAATAAAGTGCAAACCTTTCACCGTAATTTCTCTTTGGTTTTTCCAGGTCCTACAAAAATCCCTCACCGTTCCTTGAATTATGGCTCCAGGTTTAGCATTAATAAAAAATTTTGGTATGTCATTTTCCTGCATCCAATTGGAATAATTATTTACTATTCTACAAACGTTCTCAGGCTCACCATCAATTGGTATTTCTCTTGGCCAAGAAAGCATTGGCCGTCTATTTTCTCCTGGTTCAATAAATGGTCTCCGATATTCTTTCTTTTCCTCATCATTTAAAGTTCTAATAATTGATCCGAATAATACTTTTTCAATAAAATAGTTTTTTTCTAGAACGAGATGTTCTCCAGCGTCAGATCTAAATCCTTGAAAAATTCCTTTGCTCTGATCATTCCATTCATCCCATGATAATTCTTTGACAATTGCTTCCATGTAAGCAATCCCTTTGACCAATTCAGGGTATTTATAACTCCAGTTAAAACCCAATGCAGATCCCCAGTCATGAAGCACTAACGTTATTTTTTGACCATCAGTTAATTTTCTGATTGCTTGCTCTATATAAAAGAAGTGTTCTTCAAATCGATATGAATTTGTGTCTGGGTCATCTAATTTTTCTGAATCACCCATCCCAATAAGGTCAATGCTTATGCACCGGCCAGCTGTTTCTAAATACGGAGTAATATTCCGCCAAAGATATGAAGAGGTTGGATTACCATGTAGAAACACAATTGGTTCTCCTGAGCCTTTTTCAATATAAGCAATATGTTTGTCGCCAATTAAAACTTTTTTCTTATGCATTTGACTTAATTGCTTTGGCCACAAGTTCTATAAAATCAGACTCTTTTTCTACTAGAGCTATTTCAGAAGCTTTTACACGATAACCATAATTCTTAGCAATCATTTCATACTTATTTTTCCTGTAATCTAATAACTTAGGAAAAACCCATCGGACAAAATTATTTGGATTAATATTTTGGTCTATTTCGCCTGTTTCTTTTGCATAATATTCAAGATGTTCCAAGAGAAATTCTTCTGTGTAAAACATAGGCTTTGGATTTTCCCTGGCTCTTTGTATTAAATCATCTCGAATGTTGTCATCATCTTCAATATAAAGAATTAGAGTATTTTCAATCAGTGTTGACATGGCTTCAGTATCGTTAAGTTCACAAATACTGCCCCCTGCATCATTAATAAAATGGTCATATTTATAAATTCTTCTGGACTTTTCAATAAATTCCGGAACATCCATCATTGCTTTAATTTCTGCGTCTTTATGCATTTTTTGACGTTTTAAAAATTCATCAAGAGATAAACCGCCTTTTTTTGGATCTCCGATCTTTCCTAGAAACATGGAAATAGGTAAAAGATTATCCACAGTTATATTGCTTGAAATAAAAATCGAGTCAGTTTTCAGCAGATCTGCCAAGAATTCAATCTTCATGGCCCTTTCTTTTATATTATCTAGGATCGGTTCTTCTAGGTACTTTGTGCCTATCCTATAATCCCCTGAGTAATGAAACCATTGAGATTTGGGTAATTTGTTTGCAAGTGTGGTCTTTCCAATACCTGACATCCCAAGGAGCGTTATTGCTTTGTTGGGTGATTTTATGAATTCATTATGTGTTGTTTTCATTGTTCAAAAATCTCTTATATCTAGATATATTACTATTGATGGTTTCCCATCTTATTATGATAATTTATCGGGAAAAGGGTATCATGGGCAACTTTTTATGACAGTAATTTATTAAGATAAGTATAAAGATATGGGTAAAAATAATTGGCAAATCTATAAGTTTGGTGGAAGTAGCCTTAATGATTCTGATTGCATAAACAGAGTTTGCAATTTAATTAAGGGGAATTCCAGTGAAAATCTGATTGTGGTAGTTTCAGCTATGTCAGGGATGACAAACCAGCTGCTTGAATATTCACAGTCAAAAGACGAGTCTATTTTGCAGACTATATCTGATCGTTATATACAAACCCTAAATGCAACACTTAAAGATGAATTATTCATTGAAAATGTTATTAATGAATTTAATCAAGATCTAGTTTCAATAAGAGAAAGAGCTAGTCTTGATTCAGGTGTAACTCTAAACATTGAGGGTAATCAAATATTAGGTTATGGAGAAATATGGTCATCAAGACTTATAAAAAGTGTCCTAAATCAGGTTCCTAGTGATCTAAGAGGCAGGGATATGCATCTAATCAATCCATTGGATGTTGTCACTGTTTGTCACACTGAAATGGGTGCCAACATCGATTGGACTGAGTCAAAGAAATTGTTTAATAAAGAATTCTCTGGTAAGCAGGGAATCTTCATTATGGGCGGGTTTTTGGCAAGAAATTCTGATTCCATCGCTACAAATTTAGGTAGAAATGGCAGTGATTATTCAGCCTCTATAATGGGCTCACTCGCTGAGGCAAAAGATGTTTCTATCTGGACAGATACAAATGGCATTATGACAGCCGATCCTAATCAAATTCAAACGGCAAAAACGATTAAGAAAATGTCTTACGATGAAGCAATAGAATTAGCATACTTTGGAGCTGAAGTAATACATGAAAAGACAATGCTACCATTGATGAATAAAGGCATACCTATTTATATTAGAAATACATTCAACCCCGAGTCTCATGGCACCGAAATATCATCGAAGGCGAATGGTCAACAAAGTGTTAAAGGAATAACAACTATTGATAACATTACCCTGGTGAATATTGAAGGTTCTGGGATGATAGGTGTCCCAGGAACAGTAAAACGCTTATTTTCTTGTCTTAGTAATGCAGGAATATCTATCGTACTGATTACCCAAGCCAGCTCAGAACACTCCATTTGTTTTGCTATAGATGACAAGTATTCAGATCAAATTGAAAACGTTATTAATGATGAATTTAGCCATGATTTTCAAAATAGAAATTTACAGCAACTCCAAATACAAAACAATTGCAGCATTATTGCTGTGGTTGGATCAGGAATGAGTGGAACAAAAGGAATTGCAACTCAATTTTTTAAAGCAATTACTCAATCAGAAGTTAATATAATGGCTATTGCACAAGGCTCTTCAGAAAAAAATATTTCAGTGGTGGTAAAAAAGGATGATCTGAGAAGGGCAGTAGAGTCTGTTCATAATGCTTTTTTTATAGGTAAGACTGACCTAATAATAGCTCTCGTGGGTTTTGGTAATGTCGGGCAAGAATTTTATCGCCAAGTTCAAACACAAAAAGAAATAATACTTAAAGATTTTAACGTTGAAATAAATTTTGTGGCAATAGCAAATTCATCTCATATGATTCTGGATGAGTTTATTTCTGATTCTGCAATAGCTTCATTAATTGCAAAAGATGAATCATGTCAAGCTTCTAACGTTAAGAGTACTATTGATTATCTAGCTACAACACCAGCAAACCTTAAAGTGTTGATTGATTGTACAGCGAGTGATCATATTCCAGATCTTTATTCCTCATGTTTCGAATCTGGGATAAATGTTATTACAGCAAACAAGAAAGGTCTAAGCGGACCATTGAGTCGTTACAAAGACATTATGAGATCTGCTACTGACAATAAACAAACTTTTTTATATGAAACTACTGCTGGCGCTGCTCTCCCATTTATTAAGTCCATAAAAGATTTAATAATTTCTGGTGATCAAATTGAGGAAATAGAAGGGGTTTTTTCAGGCACACTGTCGTATTTATTTAATTCTTACAATGGGAGTGTTCCATTCTCTAAACTAGTAACTGATGCAAGAAGCCAGGGTTACACAGAGCCTGATCCAAGAGATGATCTTTCCGGAATGGATGTTGCTAGGAAGCTTGTTATTCTAGCCAGAGAACTGGGACTTATGATTGAAGTCAATAATATTGAAATTGAGAACTTGGTCAATGAGGCCCATCGAGATCTCAGTATTGAGTCTTATTTGAAAGAAATCGTCAATGATGATGCTGCAATAGAAGAGAAATTAAATCAGGCCATTAAAGATAATAAAGTGCTGAGGTATGTGGCCCAATTGGATCATAATGGTAAAGCTAGTGTTAAATTAGATACATTAAATAATGATCATCCATTTTCAGAATTAGTAGGCACTGAAAACATAATTAAATTTAAAACAAAACGATACTCTGAATACCCATTGGTACATAAAGGTCCTGGAGCAGGGCCCGAGGTAACAGCGTCAGGAATTTTTGGAGATTTATTTACTTTGTTCAATATTCATTAAATAATTTGAAATCAATAGTAAATGAAATACATCAGCACAAAAGCAAATCATGCTATCACAATAGAGGAAGCTTTATTTAGTGGTACCTCAAAAGGTGGTGGGCTTTATATGCCTGAGTCTATCCCTAAGATACAAACTGAGGAGTTTAAAACATTCAAAAATTTCCAAGAATTTTCATATCAGTTGCTAGCCTATTTTTTTGTTGGATCAACAATTGAAGATGACCTTGAGGACATCGTTAATAACTCACTTAATTTTCCTGTTATTCATCGAGACATCAGTGAAGATCAGAATCATTATTCTGTTCTCGAATTATTTCATGGCCCAACTGCAGCTTTTAAAGACTTTGGAGCAAGATTTCTAGCTTCATCAATGTCAACAATTTTAAAAAAAGCCAATCGGTCCGATTTATACACTATTCTTGTAGCAACCTCAGGAGACACAGGGGGAGCTGTGGCTTCAGCTTTTTATCAACGACCTGAATTTAGAGTTGCCGTCTTATTTCCCGAAGGTAGAGTTTCACCAAGACAACAACATCAACTCACCTGCTGGGGAAAGAATATTACTTCTCTTGCTGTCAAAGGAGAATTTGATGACTGTCAACGACTTGTTAAAGAGGCATTCAATAACCCTGAACTTTCACTTAAGCATAATTTATGTTCAGCCAATAGCATTAATATAGGTCGTTTATTACCTCAGACAACTTATTATGCGTGGTCTAGTATTAAGTATCAGAAAACAACAGGGCTGCCATCTAGTTTTATAATTCCTACAGGAAACCTCGGCAATGCTTTTGCCTGTTTTATAGCTAAAGAAATGGGGTTTCCAATAGATCGAATTATTTTTGCTACTAATGCCAATAAAACAATTCCTGATTTTTTAGCTACAAAAGAATGGTCTCCTAGACCAACATTACCAACTTTAGCTTCAGCAATGGATGTTGGTAATCCAAGTAACATGGAGCGATTCTTTTATCAGTACCAAGACACTGACAGATTACTGTCCGTTCTTGAATCATTTTCAGTGGGTGACAATGAAATTAAGCATCAAATACGATATCAGTATGAAAAAAATAAAGTTGCTATATGCCCACATACAGCCACTGCTTTTCATACCTATAGAAATTTACCAACCTCGTATTTAGAGGGTTCTCATTGGACGCTTGTGGCCACAGCACATCCTGCAAAGTTTGAGAACATTGTTGAGCCAATTATTAACGTAGAACTAGAAATACCAGGCAATCTTAAAACATTGATGGCTCTGGAGAGTTCAGTGAACTGTATAGAACCCAGTTTAGAACAGTTAACATCCTATTTATCCTAATCGATCAAAAAGGTTTTTTGAGTTTTCTAGTGTTATTGCAGAAAGCTCAGAAATATCAGTTTGCATTTGTACGGCTAATTCATTGGCAATCTCACTAAGAAATTGTGGTTCATTTCTTCTGGTCTTTAATTGTTTCGCTAATAATCTTGGCATCAGATAAGGAGCATCAGTTTCAATCAATAGACGGTCTTTTGGTAAGTACTTGATAGCATCCAGCAGGTCTTTGTTTCGACGAGAATCACATAGCCATCCAGTTACGCCAATATATAACCCTGCATCAAGGTAGCTTTTTAATTGTTCTTTAGTTCCTGTAAAACAATGTGCCACTCCTTTAACTGGATGAGTACAATGCTCTTTTAGCATGGACAGAAAATCATCATGAGCGTCTCTTTGATGAAGAAATAAGGGAAGCTGCAGTTCAACTGACAATATTAATTGTTTTTCAAATACAATCTTTTGTGTCTCCTTAGATGAGAAGTTTCTGAAATAATCGAGACCACACTCACCCAATGCGATGACTTCATTTTGATGCAGTAATTCACTTAAGTCTTGTTCAAAAGACTTGTCTGTGAGTTCAGCATTGTGAGGGTGCACTCCAGCTGTTGCCCAAATTTTTCCTGGGTATTGTTTAGCTAAAGAGATCGCTTTTTTTGTGTCCTTGATCGAACTGGACGTAACAATAATTGCTTCTAATCCTTTATCAAAAGCATTCTCTATGACTGTTTTCCTATCATGATCAAAACTTTGATCAGTCAAGTTTGCACCAATGTCTATGAATGGATATACCATAAGCTTTTTCTCAATATGCCTTTATTCTATCTTGTTACAATACAAAACAAATAATACACTGATGCTAATTTTTCTAAAAAAAATAATTACTTTTGTAATGCTATCAATGTTTAAAGAAAAATTGAGGGGTGTATGATTTCATTTGAACTTATAACTGTGATGATGGTTTGGCTTGTTTCCTTCTTTGTACTGCCCAGCTTAGAAGATCAAAAAAAAGTGAACTTGGTTCAAAGACTTAACTTTGGAACTATTAACGCTATTCTGGTGCTGTTGTTATTCTTTATTTTAAAGAGTTAATTAGCAACCAGTCGCCTTATAACGTATTGAAGTATTCCTCCGTTTTGGAAGTATTCCCATTCTTTAGGCGTGTCGATCCTTATAGTTACCTGAAAGGTTATTGAATCCTTTCCATTAGTCATCATCATCTCTGTTGTCTTATCTCCAGATTTAATTTCTTTAAGTGTAAAGGACTCAAAACCTTTTATACCAAGTGAATCAGCATTTTGATTGGCTATGAATTCTAGCGGAAGGACACCCATTCCAATTAAATTTGAGCGGTGTATTCTTTCATAAGACTCAGCAATAACAGCTTTAACACCCAGTAGTGAAACCCCTTTAGCTGCCCAATCTCTAGATGAACCAGTTCCATATTCTTTGCCTGCTATAACCAATAAATCCGTGTTATCAACCTTATATTGCTCAGCAGCTTCATAGATTGACATAGGTTCTTCATCTTGACTCATCTTAGTCCAACCGCCTTCAGTCCCAGGAGCGAGTCTGTTTCTTAATCTTATGTTTGCAAAGGTTCCTCTCATCATAACTTCATGATTACCTCTTCGTGACCCATAAGAATTAAAAGCTGTTCTCTTAACTCCGCGTTCAAGAAGGTATTTTCCAGCAGGGGATTCAGAATCTATATGTCCTGCTGGAGATATATGATCAGTCGTAACGGAATCTCCTAATAGGGCTAAAAGACGAGCGTTTTTGATTGAACTCATTTCAGGAATATCAAGGGTCATAGATTCAAAATAGGGTGGTTTTTTGATGTAGGTTGAATTGTCTTGCCATTCATATATTTCTCCACTAGGTATATCCAGTTGTTGCCATGCTAGGTCACCTTTCAGTGATTCTCGGTAAGCTTCTATGAACATTTGAGGAGTAATTGTTGTTTCAATGAGATGATGTATTTCTTCTTTTGACGGCCAGACATCTTTAAGAAATATCTCTTCACCAGACTTTGAAATTCCAAGCGGCTCTGTTTCTAGATTTATTAGCATTGAACCGGCAATAGCATAAGCTACAACAAGGGGTGGAGAAGCTAGAAAATTATGTTTTACCAAAGGATGAATTCTACCCTCAAAGTTCCTATTACCTGATAAGACTGAAGAAGCTATTAGTTTTTTATTCCTCACAGTTTCTGCTATTTTTGGTTCCAAAGGGCCTGAATTTCCAATACAAGTTGTGCATCCATAACCCACAATATTAAAGCCCAGACTCTCAAGGTCATTGAGTAGGCCTGTGTCTTCTAGATATTTAGTAACCACCTTAGAACCTGGAGCTAGACTTGTTTTGACCCATGATTTTGATTCCAGACCTTTAGCCTTAGCATTCCTGGCTAAAAGACCGGCTGCAATCATAACCGCAGGGTTAGAGGTGTTCGTGCAGCTAGTAATTGCTGCAATCAGAACTGAACCGTTTGAGAGTTCTTCAGGTGAACAGTCAGCTTCGTTGATTTCATTTCTTACAACTTCAGGAATTTGACTCAAAACAACCCGATCTTGAGGTCTTTTAGGTCCAGCTAAGCAAGGCTCAACTTTTGTTAAATCTAACTCAATGACATCTGTATAGACAGCTTCTTTTCCTTCTTCTCGCCAAAGGCCTTGTGCCTTTGCATAATGTTCAACAAGATTAACTTGTGCTTCATCTCGACCAGTTAATTTAAGATAACGGATGGTCTCATTATCAATAGGGAATATTGCACAGGTGCTGCCAAACTCTGGTGCCATATTGCTTAAGGTGGATCGATCTGACACCGATAGATTACTTAGCCCATCACCAAAGAATTCAATGAATTTGCCTACTACTCCATAATTACGCATCATTTCAGTGACTGTTAGAACAAGATCAGTGGCTGTTACAGCTTCTCTAAGTTGTCCTGAAACATGGACACCAATAACATCTGGAAGAAGCATTGTAATTGGTTGGCCTAGCATCGAAGCCTCTGCTTCAATACCACCCACACCCCAACCAAGACAACCAATACCATTAATCATTGTTGTGTGAGAATCTGTTCCGACAAGAGTGTCAGGGTAAGCAATTAATCCGTTTGGACCATCATTTGAAAAGACCACACGACCTAAATATTCAAGATTAACCTGATGAACAATGCCTGTATTGGGTGGTATAACCTCAAAATTAGAAAAAGCTTCTTGCCCCCACCGAAGGAATCGGTAACGCTCCTCATTTCTTTCAAATTCAATAGTATTATTCTTTATCAAGGCTTCTTCTGAACCAAAATGATCAACTTGAACAGAATGATCGATTACCAACTCAGCAGGAGAAAGGGGGTTTATTTGAGAAGCGTCACCTTTCATTTTGGCAACGGCGTCTCTCATAGCTGCTAAATCAACCACCGCGGGAACACCAGTAAAGTCTTGTAAGATGACTCGACTGGGGGTAAATGATATTTCTGTAGTATTGCCTGATTTGGCGTCCCAATTAAGTATTGTTTGAATATCTTGTTCTCTACTGGGGTCTTCCTGACTATGTCTAACTGCATTTTCTAAAAGAATTTTATGTGAGAAAGGAATACTGTCTAAAGATGAAGCACCCAATAAATTCAGATCAAAATATTGATACTCTTTAGAATCTATTTTTAATGATTTAATGTGTTTTGACATTAGATATCCTTAATCTGAGCTAGATTGTATATGAATCTTCAGTTTTTGTCTTCTTTAGGTATGGCCATAATCTTGCCACCACCCAAACATTTTTTATCTTTGTATAGGACGACATATTGACCTTCTGTTACAGCCCACTGTCTATCTTTAAACTCAATCATTAGACCATTTCTAAACGTTTGAATAGAGCATTTGGCATCATTTTGGCGGTACCTATTTTTTGCTTCACAATGTATTTCTTCTCCATTTGATAAGAGAGTAGGGACCTTTGGATCTAACCAGTTTAGAGCTATAGCGAAGAGTTTTTTAGTCCACAAACTTGGGTGATTATGACCTTGAACAACGATTAATTCATTAGTTTTTATGTGTTTTTCAGCAACATACCAAGGTTTTCCAGAATTATTTTTTATACCGCCAATGCCAATGTCTTTTCTCTGTCCTATCGTAAAATACATTAAGCCATCGTGTTTACCTAAGATTTCTCCTTGTTCATCAACAATCTTTCCAGGGTTTGGAGGTAGAAAATTTTGTATAAAGCTTTTAAATGGTCTCTCACCTATAAAACAAATACCTGTGCTGTCGGCTTTATTGTGATTTGGTAATCCTTTTTTATAGGCATAGTCCCTAACTTCAGATTTGATCATATCACCCACGGGAAAGATAATTTTTGAAAGAATATCTGGGTTAATAGCATGTAAGAAGTAAGTTTGATCTTTGTTTGTATCGGTTCCTTTATGCAGTTCATAGCTATGCTCTGTTTTAATCACTTTAGCATAGTGTCCAGTGGCAATCTTTTTTCCACCTAAACGAAAAGCATACTCGGCAAATCGATCAAACTTGATCTTACGATTACATAAAATATCTGGATTAGGGGTAAGCCCAGAATTTAATTCTTCTAAAGCCTTATCAAAAACTTCTTTTCTATATTCTTTAGAAAAGTTCACGTGATGCATAGTGATACCTAGTTCATTACAGGCTTCTCTAGCATCTTGGTGATCTTGTGCTGCGGTGCAATAGGGGTCTTCATCATTCCAATTGGTCATATGTAAACCCTCAACTTCAAATCCTTGTTCTAAAAGTAGTGAAGCGGTTACGGCTGAATCAACACCACCTGACATGCCAACTATAATTAATTCTTTTTTATTCATAAAAGACTGAATAGACAGAGGTTAGATTTCTTTGGCTAATTTTGAAGCAAGTCCACTATAGTTTTGAGGTGAAAGTTCTTTCAGTTCGTTTTTTACAGATTCATCAATCTTTAGAGAATCAATGAATGAAATTAATTTATCCTTATCTAAAGTTCTTCCTCGAGTTAGTTCTTTTAAATGTTCATAGGCATCTTCAACTTGTTCACGCCTCAGTATGGTTTGAATAGCTTCAGCTAAAATTTCCTGATTTGACTCCAAATCATTATTTATTACATCTTTATTAATCTTAATTTTACCTAGCCCTTTCATCAGTGATTGATTAGCAATGGTCATATAAGCAAATGCAGACCCTATGTTTCTTAGTGCGGTTGAATCGCTAAGATCTCTTTGAAGTCTTGATATCACTAATTTAGAAGCAAGGTGGTCTAAAATTGAGTTTGCCAGACCGATATTACCCTCAGCATTTTCAAAATCGATAGGATTCACTTTATGGGGCATAGTCGAAGACCCTACTTCTGATGATTTTATAGTTTGTTTAAAGTAACCCAGAGAAATATACATCCAAATATCCTTGCTCAGATCTAGACAAATATTATTGATTCTAATCAGAGAATGAAAGAGTTCTGCCATCCAGTCATGAGGTTCAATTTGAGTTGTATAGGGGTTATTGGTTAGGCCTATACTTTGAATAAATGTTGCACTTAAATCAGCCCAGTTAATATCAGGATAAGCAATTTTGTGAGCATTAAAATTCCCTACTGCACCGTTCATTTTTGCTCGATATTCAATTGCTTTCAGAGTGTTTATTTGTTG
>Ga0310123_10002795_pt1 | contig 13728 bp, 7 predicted proteins | sample CB6_AW_1057_MG_FD_203505 | JGI IMG/M metagenome (GOLD analysis project Ga0310123, IMG submission 203505) | Marine microbial communities from Western Arctic Ocean, Canada - CB6_AW_1057 | ecosystem: Environmental > Aquatic > Marine > Oceanic | place: Canada: Western Arctic Ocean | collected... | reverse complement strand
GGCAGATGCCCTGGCCGCCGTAAGCCAGAGTGGTGAAGGCCAGGAATCGTCCCTCATCGCTGTTGGGCTGGCGCCAGCCCGGCCCCATTGAAGAAGCCTGGATGACGTTGAGGAAGGGCACGCCGCCTTTCACCGAGGCCTCGCGGACCAGAGCCAGGTTCAGAAAGTACTCACTGCCGTCGACCGGTGTGCTGGTGTATTTCATGTGATAGTGGTCATAGCTGATCAAGTCGGGCTTCACTTCCTTAATGAACCGGTTGAGATACTCCCGGTAGGCAGTTACCTTATCGCCGGAGGTGCCCTGCGCCGCCGCGCTGGCGTAGACGGGGAACAGATTGATGTAGGCCATATGCTTCGGGTCTCGCTCGCGGATGCGGGCCACCATTTTGGCCAAGGCCGGGAACTCCTTGGTGCCGGGCTCGTCGTGGAGGTTGTAGCCGTACATCGCCGGATGGTGCTTCACGCTGTCGATGAGCTCATTGAGTTTCGCAAGCCATTCCGGGTCCTCTAACGCATCGGAGTGAAACACATTCCGCCAGGGTTTCTTACCCTCATGGACATACAACAGTCCACGCAGCCCGTGAGCGTGCGCCCAGTCGAGGTCATCAAGATTCCGGACAAACATCACGTTGAAGCCGCCCTCAGCCAGCTTCTTGGCGACCGCCGGCGAGATCATTTCGAATCGAGGCCGCGGTTCCCTGGGCTTCTCCGGCGGTTTTTTCGAGCGTACGAATCCCGTCACCCACACGCTTTCATTGCCACCCGCCCCAGGGCCTTGCATGTACCAGACGATGGGGGCGCCGACCTTCCACAAGCTGCCCTCCGGTCGCCCCGGCGCGGGAGTTCCCTCGAACGCAGCCGAAGTTTCGCATCCCGCCCCCAGCAGCACAAAGCATAGGATCAAGCACCTCCACCTCAATATTATGTCGATATCCGGAAACATGGATCTTGATCTGTCATCACACATTTCTTTGCCTTCATTCATTTTCCTAACCTCCTTATTTTCCAATTGTTATTTTTACGCGATCTTTAAGCGTACGATAGGACTGATCACGATACAAACCGGAACAGGGAATAAAACATCACAAATGACACTGGAGAGCCGTAGTATCCTCGCACACACGAACCGCCATATGTCGCCATTGCGCTCTGCCATCCCGTGATCCGTCGGCTGGCGGATTGTCACGTGGAACGGGACTCACGTGGCCGCACTCCATAAGCGGGTCGTATTCAGTCACGGGAACACCAACGATGAGTTCAGCGCCGTCAATACAGTTACGGGTGTTCTCGGCAGCCATAATGACATTGTTCGCTGCAAGCTCCCAAATCTCGTTATAAACGGTCGGGCGTAGTCGGGCGTGGCCGAACGAGTGGGTAACCGGGTGGCTGATTATTCGGATCAAGCAACGCCAGGCGATCGCGACCGCGAGGCTTGTCCAAGCCATTCCCGCGCCGGCGCCGTTTCGACTGCCCGCCGCAGAATGAACTTCACATGGTCGAATGCGGAGATCACAACCTGAGCGAGAAACACCCGCTTTCCCTCACTACTACCTATCCTAAGTTTGCAGATCAGGCACGGTGACCGGGGGCCGGTGCAGGTCCGGAACTCCACAGTGAGGCTCATGACGTTCACCGGAGGAATCGATCATCGTTCAGTGGGTTGGCAGGAGTAATTCGGGGCAGGGGAATTAGCGACTATTATAAAGATTAAATCACGGCATGGTTCAAAACATCCCAACTCCGACACAAAATTATTCTGCCGAAAATTCCTCTGTCAAAAACTCTCCGTTCCCCATTTTCTGTCAATCTCTATTTCCTACCCCGCAGGCGCAGGAGTTTACCGCCGCCGGGCATCAAGCTTACCTTCGCCCTTCGACTGGGCTCATGACCAACCCGCGACCGGTTCGAGGCTTTTTGCCACTTCCGCTCTCTGGCGTCAAACACCTCCATCCGTCCCGGACCGACTACAGTCGTGGTGACCTCCCGGGTGTAGTCGAGGTTCACCACCAGCACATGGGTAGGGTTGCCGTTGGCACCGAAATAGCCCAAGAGGATGCCCTCCACTGGTGCCGGGGGGTTGAACTTTGCTGCCGGTACGGGCGGGTCCACGGTGAAGCGAGCGTCGGCCGGCAGTCCCAGCGCCCCCAGGGGAACGGTGCCCAGATGATACGCACCCAGGGAAGTCAGCGGCTGCAGCTCTGTGCCGATCGCAACAAACTCGGGGTTGATCCGGGGCAGGGCTTTGCCTAGCGGGGTCGGCGTACCATCCACATTGACAACCCCCCCCCAATGAGTTGACCCCTCCCAGGCCTGGTAAACAAATTGTGCGATGCCCTGGCCGCCATAGGCCAGCGTAGTGTAGGCCAGGAATCTCCCCTCGTCGCCGTTGGGTGTGCGCCAGCCCGGACTATCGGCGCAAGCCTGTATGACGTTGACGAAGGGCACGCCGCCGGCGAGGGCAGCCTCGCGGACGAGCGCCAGATTCAGAAAGTACTGGACGTTGTCACCTTGGCCGACCTGGCTGCCCACAACGGACCGTTCGCTGCCGACCTCGCGTGCAAGTTCGCCGAGGAAGTGGTAATGATCATAGCTGATTAAGTCGGGCTTGACGATCTCCACGAACTGGCGGAGATACTCCCTGTAGGCACGGATGTCATAGCCCACGCCTGCATAAGCATCAAGCGCTCGCTGTTCATCAGTCATCGGTGTATTCGGATCGCTGGGGATGCCCAGTGCCACAGCGCTGACGTAAGTGGGGAATAGATTGATGAGGGCCATGTGGTCGGGATCAAGCTTGCGGATGAGGGCCACCAATCTGCCCAACTCCGGGAACTTGGCGGCACTGGGCTCGTCGGAGACCCAGTAGCCGTACATCGCCGGATGGTCCTTCACGTTATCGATGTACGCAGCGAGCTCCGCTTCGCCTCCGGGCTGGTCGATTTTGCCAGCGTCAAGCCCGTAAGACAGCCCACGCAACCCCAGAGCGTGAGCAGCGTCGAGGTCCTCAACAGTCGGGCACCAGACCAGGTTGAAGCCGAACTTAGCCAGCTGGTTGGCGTGCTCGGGAATGGCACCCCACCTCGGATTGGCCCCAGGGCCTTGGTAATAGTGGGCGATAGGGAGACCGATCTCCCACTTGCTTCCCGCTAGTCGCCCCGGTCGGCTACTGGCGAGCCTTTCACCCGGCGCGGCGCCTGAGGCGAATGTGGCCGACGTTCGGCATCCTTCCGCCCCCAGCAGCATAAGGACCAAGACGCCGCATAGCCATATTATGCCGGAATCCGGAAGTCTGGGTATTGGTTTTTCATTACTCATTTCTTTGATTTCAATCATTCTTCCAATCTCCTTTTCCCAACGTGTTATGTGACCGCACTCATCACCGATCGATCCGATATTGCAACGGGGCGCTACTGGCGAGGCAGTTTAGGTTCTCCAGGCACACCTGGGCGCGGCGGCGGACTGTTCCCTGGGTCGTGCCGGACACGTGCGGCAGGGCGTAGAACCGCGGGTCTTTATAGACCGCGTGCTTTGGGTCCGGATGGACGCCGGCATGGACGTCGGTGCCGATGCCGGCGATGCGATTTTCGAGCAGCGCGCGGTACAATGCCTCCTGGTCCACCAGGTCCCCGCGGGCGATATTGATAAAGCACGCGGTCGGCTTCATCAGGGCGATTCTCTCGGCGGTCACGATTCCCTTCGTTTCCGGCATCAATGGCAGATGCAGGGACACGAAATCCGCTTCGCAGAAAATCCGGTCCATTTCGGCCGGCGTGCCGACATACTCCGGTTGGAATTCCGCTAATACCGCAGGCTCTATTTCCGTCGGCTCGATGATCATGAACCGCATCCCCAGAGGCTTGGCCAGTTTGGCCAGCGCCCGGCCACTGGCGCCAAACCCGATCAAACCCAGAACCTTGCCTTCGACTTCATCCCCCATCGGGTGGTAGAGCCGCCCGCCGCCGAGGACCGCCTGCGCTTCATTGTAGTGGTGCACGATCATCAACATGAACATCACTGCTGCCTCGGCGAGCCCCGCCGCGCTCGTAGAACCGGGGCAGTGACACACAGGTATCCCTGCGCGCCGCAACATGTCCACATCGAAAAAGTCATATCCGACCGTCACGATTTGCCAGAGTTGCGCGCAGATCGCGGCATCAACCAGCTCCTGGCATGCCGAGGCGCCGCCCATGTCCACGACGGCATCCGCGTTCCGGAACTGTTCGCCCGCGGGCGACGCCGGGTGGTAGATGCGGACATCGTGATGTTCCCCGATCATCGAGGTGATGACCTCGTCCCAGAGTGGGTCGGCGTTTTTTTGTTTGAGGTAAATAACGTTGAGACGCTTCATGATTCCATCTATTTTTCAACGCCAAGGTCAGGCCCGTTCCGCTCTATTACGTGAACCACTGGGCGACCTCGCGCAGACCGATCGCCGGATCCATCACGGGCCAGTACTCGAGGCCTACGAAGCCTTCGAAGTCCGTCGACTGAATGGCTTCGAAGACGGCAGGATAGTGGATTTCGCCCTTGGTCAATTCATGACGCCCGGGGTTGCCGGCAGCGTGGAAGTGTCCGATCTTGTCGATATTCGTGGTGATATTGTGGATTAAATGGCCTTCGCTGATCTGCTGGTGATAGATATCGAACACGACTTTCACGTTCGGGCTTCCTACCTCATCGATGATCTCAAAGGCTTCGTCACTTCGAATCAAGTAGTACCCTGCGTGATCGACCAGTTCGTTCAGCGGTTCGATGACGAGCGTGATCCCCGCGGCCTCCAGATCGGGAGCGGCGTCCTTCAGTCCATCCACCAGACGACGGTGTTGCTCGGCTCTCTCAACCCTTTCACGGGAATCGCCAACCTGTGAGATGAGCGTCTTGCAGTTCAATCTCCTTGCTGCCGCGATCGATTCGTTCAGCCCCGCCAGATAATTGTCGCGTGTCGCCAGATCCACCAAACTGATGAACTTTGTGCAGCACGCAGAAATCTCCAGATCGTATGTTGCCCGCGCTGCCAACAGTGCATCCAGATCCTTATCCCACCAGCTCCAGAACTCAAAAGCGCCCAAACCTGCCTCAAAGACGATGCTCAGTGCCTGCTCGGAATCGAGCCGTTCCAGCACAGCGTCGATGCAGACCGATGGTTGCAGTTTGCTCATTTAAGTGTCCACCGGACGGACATGATGCCACCGGCATCTTCAACATACGGCAGATGGATCATTCGATCGTTCTCAAGAACGTATTTTTTATTGAGATACCAGACCGTTATAATTTCACCGGGCGTTGACTCCACAGAGACAGGGTAGCCGAAATCATGTCTGACGGGGAGATCGTGAAGGATGATCAAATTCTCATGATCCCACGTCTGTCCCTCGTCATAGGAGAGCATCGCCCGGATGCTAAATGGATCACGACGATGACCGTAGGTACATAACACTGTACCCGAGCTCAATACGGTCAGGTGCGGCGGATGTCCCCAGACCGGAAGGCGCTTGATCTCCGACCAGGTGCGCCCCGTATCCCGGGAAAGGGATTGACAAATATACTGATCGTCCCGATCCTTGCCGCCGCTTCGGAACAGTACCACGAGGTTCCCGGGACTAGTCTCGACCAAATGGTTTTCGTCCAGCCCAAGCTCCTTGGCCTCTTCGGATCGGGGTATGCTGCCGACTTGCTCCCAGGCGTGGCCCTTGTCTGTCGACTCCCAAACGGAAATTTCTTTGCCCTCTGAAACCGGCGCTTCTCTCACGTAGATCAGTCGCCCATCAGCCAGCAAACCAGGCCCGGCATGCTGGCTGGTGGGGGTATCGATCGGCGGGCCCCAGTGGCGACCGCCGTCTTCCGAACGCATCAGCCAGTTGCGCTGCGGAGCCTGGTCGGTAAGATTCATCCGATGGCAGAGAGCCAGCCATTGAGACTGCCATCGCTCGGGAATCGCTGTGCCCTCGATAAACTTTCCGTCTATCACATAGGGAACCCAATCCGTGGTGCTGAACGAGGTCAGAATGATGGTGCCGTCCGGCATTGTCAGGAGGTCGGCGTCGCGGTCATCGTGCTCGCTGTTATAGACCTCCTGCGGCAAGCTCCAAGTCCGGCCGTTGTCAGCCGAGCGCATCACCACGGTTCGGCCCTGCGGGGCAACATGATAGATCCGCTCGGAGGCCGAAACCAGTATTTCGCCGTCGGCGGTCCGCGTTATTCCCGGCCAGCCATACATCTGATCCGGCCGTGCAGCGACTACGCCGTGCTCAATATTGCTTGCAGTGAGGGGCATATTTTCCTCCTTGATTCGTGACTCGTGAAACGTGTTTCGTAGCGTATCGCTTCCAGCCTGCGCCTTTCAACCGTTCAATTCCATTTTCACGGCCCGCGGGTCACGCATCACTATTTCGGCTCCACCCAGACTTCCACTTCGTCGATCACGATCTCTCCTGCGGCCTCGGGGTCGGCAGCTTCGAGGGTGATTCTCAGCTCGTTTTCGCCCCAGGCGATAGCCGCGGGGGGCACGGGGTACCAACGGACTTCAGGGAATGGTACCGAGAACTTGACATCGGTCTCGCCCAGAGGCCCGGGGGCCATGGGCACGCCGTTGAGCTGCACCGCCACTTCGTCCTGCTGGGTCAGGCTGCCCCGCACCATCAGCGTTGCCTGGTGTACCTCGTCCTCCTGCTCGTACAGTCGGAACCGGAATACGCCCGAGGGTTTCGTGGCTTGCCCTGAGCTCAGCCGAAGGGCGCTGCGCTCGAGCACCACCCGCTGTCCGTGATAGGCGAAATGGGTTTTATTCCCCCGGGTCGGTTCAAAGATATAGTGGCGATCACCGCGGGCAACCTTTTCCGGGTCCCGCAGTTCATGGAACACCTGCAGCGCCTGCGGATAAAACGGCGGCGGCCACAAATGCCCGCAGAAGTGGTTGTAAATCGAGATGCCATCGGCGCCGGCACCATAGAACGTGTGCGCCAGGGCTCTGTCATTCGCCCGCGTCATGTTGGCGCTTCCCGGCACGTGCCGTTCCGCGGTGAAATGAATCCGCCGCCGCGCGTCTTCACTGCTCCATGGCGCCGTCCCCGGAAACAGCATGCATTCACTCTGGCGCGTCAGCGCGGCAAACTCCGCATACGGTGCGTTGAACCAGACATACATCGGGTCCATCGGGCAGAGAAAGTCGATGAGACCCTCGGTGACCCACGTCGCCACATCGAGTCCCAGGTACATACATTCTTCGAAGGAGGCGTACACCCTGGCCCCCAATTGTAGATGTCTGCCCCGGGATTTGCTGTGTTCGTCGAGCATGCCGCGGAGGCGACGCACCAGGTCGGTCATCAGGTGTGCCCGTTCTTCGGCATGCTCGACCGGGAAGTACATGTCCTCCCGGAAGGTCAGCTCGATACCGTCCACATCGAAGCGGCTCACCACCTCCTCCATCGCTTCGAAGATATATTGGCGCACGTCGTCAAAGGTGAAGTCGAGCAGCCTTTGATCCGGGTCGTGCGCCGCCCCCTGACTCGACAGCCGACATTCGGGGTGCGACTCGTTGAATTGCGTGGGGCGGGGGAAATGTTCTTGTCCGTGGTTGTCGTTCATTCGAAACCCCGCGAAGAATGTCATGCCCCGCTCGTGGCTGCGCTCGAGCAGAAGCTGCAGCGGCTGAACGCCCGCATCGAGCAGGGGCAGAAACCGCTTGTGCTGCGGGCGCCCCCCGTATTCAAACTTGTCCGATCGCCAGTAGAAAGTGAATCCCTGGGCGTAGACATCCTGTTGCAACATGTCCACATCGCTGTCAGCGAGCATGTCCACCCACGCTCGCAAATCATCAGCCTCGACAGGATCGGGAAGCAGGCCGCCGGCGATGCTGGACGGATCGCTGACATAGAGGATGCGCCGGCTGCCGCGCGGTGCCATCGCGCTCTCATTATTCATCTTATTCTCCATTCCTCACCTCCATTTTTTGTCGCTTAGCAGATTCAAATGAATATCTGGGGTTTCCACTTGACTTAGTACTCCATCTCATTCCCGTAAACGCACCAGTTTGCCGCCGCCAGGCAGCAAACTTACCTGCGCCCGCGACCGGTCGCCCGACGCTGCATGCCAAATTCGCTCCGTCGCGTCGAACACCTCCATTGGTCCCGGACCGACTATGGTCGTCGTGACGGCGTTGATGTAGTTCAGGTTCACCACCAGCACATGGGTGAGGTCGTCGGCGGACCCGAAGTAGCCGAGAAGGATGCCTTTCGCCTTGTCTGCCGCCACCGGCGGGGCCACGGTAAAGTCGGTGTGGTTGGGCAGTTCCACCCCGCCTTTCGGCAACTCGCCCGTACCCAAATGATATACACCCAGGGAAGTCAGCGGTTGCAGTTGCTCGCCGACGGCAACAAACTCAGGGTGGATCTCCTTCAGGTCCTTGCCGAACCGGGTCAGCGTACGATCCGGATACTCAACACCGCCCCAATGTTCTGCCCGCTCATTAGCGTTGTAAACAAATTGGCAGATGCCCTGACCGCCGTATGCCAGAGTGGTAAAGGCTAGGAATCGTCCCTCCTCACCGGTGGGCTGTCGCCAGCCCGGCCCCATTGAGGAAGCCTGGACGACGTTCATGAAGGGTATGCTGCCTTTCACGCAGGCCTCGCGGACCAGGGCCAGGTTTAGGAAATACTCGCTGTTATCGTACGCTCTGCTGGTATATCGCATGTGGTAGTGGTCATAGCTGATCAAGTCGGGCTTCACCTCGTCTATGAACCGGCGGAGATACTCCCGGTAAGCGGTCACCTTATCGCCCGAGGTCCCCTGCGCCGCGGGACTGGCGTAGGTGGGGAACAGATTTACGTAAAACATGTGCTTCGGATCCCGCTTGCGGACATAGTCCACCAGCCTACCCAACGCCGGGAACTCGCCGGCGCCGGGTTCGTCGACGGAGATGTAGCCGTACATCGCCGGATGGTCCTTGACCTTGTCGATGAGCGCATCGAGTTTCGCAGGCCACTTCGGGTCGTCCAATGCGTCCGTGTGAAGCACATTCCGCCAGGGGGGCTCCCCTTCATGGACATACAGCATCCCACGCATCCCATGCGCATGGGCACTGTCGAGGTCTTCGAGATTGCGGACGAACATCAGGTTGAATCCGCCATCAGCCAGTTTCCTGGCGACCGCAGGCGATATGAATTCAAATGTAGGCGGCCCGGCGTCCGCCGGTCGTATTGCCGTGTGTCCGTCTCCCCAGATGCTGTTTTCGCCGCCCGCCCCGGGGCCTTGCATGTACCAGACTATCGGGCTGCCGACCTTCCACAAGCTGCCTTCCGGTCGTCCGGGTGCGGGCGTTCCGACGAATGAGCGGGTGGTTTTACATCCCGCCCCCAGCAGGACACAGCCCAGGACCGCCCACAACCATATTACGCCGACATTCGGAAGCTTGGGTAGTGTCATTCTCCAGATCTCCTTTGTTCCGTTTGAAATTCGTAGGACGGCACAAAACCGTCATCACGTAATTAATACTACCCGTTCATACCGGAGATTCAAAAAGGATTCTCGGCAGTTATCACGATATTGTCAGCTGCACGCTCCCAAACCTCATTATAGATGGTTGGGCGAGGTCTGGCCGGTGGATGATCGGGCGGCTGATTGTTCGGATCAAGAAGCTCCAGGCGATCGCGACCGCGAGGTTTGTCCAACCATTCCCGATCTACATCTGCCGCTTCGACTGCCCGTTGCAGAATGAACTCCACATGGTCGAATGCGGAGATCGCAACATGAGCGAGAAACACCCGCTTGACCTCACGACCATCCCAGGTATGCAGATCAGGCACGATAACTGGTCCGGTGCAGATCTGGAACTCCTTATCTGCCACATTGAGGTTCATGACGTTCACCGGATACTCAATCGAAATCTCCAGGCCGTGCTCAGCGTCGCGGTAAGTCGACTTTGCATTGAGCAGGTTATTCCTGATCGTTGCGTCACTGATCGCACTGACGGTCGACAATTCAGAGACGTTGGACAATGACCGTACATCAAGCGTGAAGTCCTGGTAGGCATCACTCAACTTTTCGGTCGGCGCATCTTCTGCTTCGTCGCTTGGACGTGTGGCAATGTGTAGGCACGACTCGCGGCTGAAAGCCATGCGCCACTCAAAGCTGGGAACCTGGAACAGGTTCCGGGACGCAATAGTGTATTCAGCGCGGCACGGTACTCCGACAAACAACTCGGCGACATGGCCACTTCCCTCGTCACGTATTGTACAACTGGCTTCGACGCCGAATCTGCCTTGATAAAGCTGGCCATACGTGCCAACGAAACCGCCGACATATCGATAGTACGGATCCGGCAGCCACGGGTGGCTTTTCCAGGTAACTGTCGAACGCGGGAAATCGATCATGGGTTCATCTCCTGTGACTGTCTCGCTTGCGTTGCAAAGCTTGTACGAGTTGATTCGAAAGGGAAGGTAGGCGCCATGGAACAAATTAACGTTCCACGCGCAGGCGCAGGAGCTTACCGCCGTCGGGCATCCGGCTGTACTTTGGCCCTTCGACTGGGGTCAGAGCCGATTTGCAATTCGTCCGGATGGTCGTCTGCAAAGGTGAGGACCACAGCAGCCATCCGCTCGAAACCCACGTCCAGTGACACTCGCACCACGCCCCCCTCGTCGGTGATCGCCAGGGCCTGTGGAGCGTTCGCGCCCAGGATTTCCCACGCGGCTTCCAACGGCGATGCGCCGGCCGGCAGGCGCAGCTCAAAGGCTAAGTCCCCCGGGGCGATGGCTGCCGGAGCCTGGTCCGATCTCACTTCAATCTTATTGCCTTCGCTGTCGAAGGCGGGGGTCACCCAGGCGAAGTCGTTGCTGACGAGCACCACCATCCGGCTGCTACCCTCTCGGCGATTCGCCACGGCGTGGACCCGGTTTGGAGGGCCGGCGCGGTTGTCGACCACCTGAAATCCGGGCAGCCCGACGCCGCTGCTCTCATCCACAATGACGTCCCAGAGTTCAGACTTCAGCGCCTCTCGATCCCCTGTTTGCCACGCCCAGCCATCTTGGGAGTCGAGGTACAATACCCGGCCTCCAGAGGCTTCGAACCCGGCCAGCGCGACCTGCTGGTCTGCCGCGAGTTCCACCTCGGGAATGGGCACCAGGATCAGCTGGTGCCCCCGGAACTCCCGATCTTCCAATTGGAAGTCGTTCACGAGGCCCCAGGGGGCTCCATTTTCCACCAGGGTTTCTATGGCACCGAAGAAGGCACCAAGCGCTCCTGGCCACAGGTCCTCCTGGCCCCGCCAATTGTTGGACCGCCCGAGCGCATTCAAGCGAGACTCGCTGTGCAGGATCCCTACCCAGGGAATCGGCCGGCGGTATTTCAGGTGCGGGCCGAGGGTGTTGCCGAGCGTATATGAGCTGGCGGTGAACGCTGGCGGCATGCCGTACAGCGGATCGGAGGCGTCGTAGTCATAGCTCCGGTTCAGGTTGGCGATGGCGCCATAGGTCAAGAGGGCCACCGTGAAGGCCTCAGAGTGGATGTCATCGAGCAGATCGTGTACCCAGATGTGCGGAGGCCGGCCGTTGGCAGCATCCCGGAGGATGGACCAGCCCGCCGCCAGTCGCAGGTCTCGGGAGGGCTGGTAGAAACCCAGCGGCGGATCCATCGCAAAGAAGATCTTGGTGTCAAATTGTTGGGCGCCACGCCGGGCCTCGCCCTTGAAGGCGTCCACAATCGAGCCGAGGTTTGTGCGCATGGACCGGCGGCCGGGAGACTGCATCAAGCCGTTCACGATGAAGAAGAAGTCCGGATAGACCGCGTGGACCTCGTCCACCAGGTAAGTGAAGTAGTCCTCGATGGAGAGATCGTAGAAGTCGTTCAGAGCCAGGGTTTCGTCCGAAGACGGGGGAGCTGATCCTGATTCGCCGCCAATCACCCAGTCGTTGTGGGTCCGGGGAAAGGGCACGGACGGCCCGTAGGTCTCGGCCCACTTGGCGCGACAGCGCTGGCACCAGCAGCCATCCGGCGGATTGTGCTTGCTGTCGAAGTAGATGCCATCGGCACCTCGCTCGGCCATCTCCAGAACGCGGATCTTCATCACCTCCCGGTAGCCGCCGTCACTGGGGGGCAGAGGCCCATCGGCGGGATTGAAATACGAGTTCACGCACTGCCAGAGATGGCTGCCCGAGCCAGTGGTCTCGTAGACAACGAATCGCTCTTTGACATCCTGGGCAAGCCAGTCGTCCCGCTGGTTCGCCCCGGGGGAGTGGGTCTCGGCAGCGGGGGCCCAGGAGTACAGGCCGCGCTCGTGGAAACTGTCTTCGAAAGCGTTCTCGTCCTCGGAATCGTCTTCAGAGATTCCACCGTAATAGTTTTCTGTGTGGTGCAGCGAGTAGAAGATGATGCCCTGGCTCGGCTTGGTGCCGAGCCCCCCGGGTGCCGACGCCGGTACGTCGGTGGAGTGGGCCTCCGCGATGATCGCCGCCAGCAGGTCATCCCCGTTCACGATGCCCAGTGAGCCTGCGTCCTGCTCGGGCGCGGCCGTGGGCCAGCAGGGACCGGCATTGCGGATGCACCGGGACAGGAAGGATGGAATACCCAGTGCGTTATGCATCGCCGCCCCCTGCTGGAGGAGGTGCGGGTGGGTGTACCACATGGTGGTGTGGGCCTGGACGCGGTTTACCTCGTACCAGGCATCGGGACCGTCCGCAAGCGGTGACGGCAGCACGCTATTGAAGTGCACCCGGAAATGAAACAGGTCGAGGAAATCCACGTCGCCGTCGATATCCACGTCAAAACGAAAATCATATTCGTCGGGATCATCAGCCAAAGTTTTTTGAAAGGTGACGCGGAACTTTAACAGGTCCAGAAAATCTACGTCGGTGTCACCGTCGCTGTCACCGAAATAGCGAAAAAAAGCGAAGAAGTGATCATCGCCGCCGGTGCCGTCATTGTTCCCATCGAGGAGATTACCCACAGCATCTGTAATGCCGGCAGCGGGCAACGTCGCCGTGTAGTTACCGTCAGGCAACGTGCCGCCTGCCAACCCCGGGAACGTCCAGGTCGCGGCATCAGTGCCCGGGTCATAGGTGACTGCTATATCGGCCGGATCGATCGACTCGCCCGTGTTCAGGTTCTCGAGGACCAGATCCCCAACGCCCAGGCTGGCCGATACATCCTCGGAGAACTCACACGTAAAATCCATGACCATGGATCGCTGGGCCGCGCCACCGGCCACGATGTCTGCTGTGACGACCGGCGGGATGGTATCGATCTGCGGGGGGCACGGATTGACGTCGTCGGCGACGGTCACGGTCGCTTCGCAGGTGCTGGCATTGCCACAGGAATCGGCTGCGGTCAGGGTCACCGTGTTCGGGCCGCGATCGGCGCAGGCGAACGTGTTCGGCGTAACCGCCGGTGCCCCGAGTTGGCAGTTATCGCTGCTGCCGGCGTCGACGTCATCGCCGGAGATGGTTGCATTACTGGCTGCGTCGAGTTGAATGGTAATGTCCTGACATAGGGCAATCGGGGCAGTGCTGTCGAGGAACGAAACGTTTTGCGTGCAGCTGGCGCTGTTGCCGTTCTCATCCATTGCCGTCCAGGTCCGTGTGATCGTCAAATTGAACGCGCACGCGCCGCCAGCGAAACCATCGCTGAAGCTGATGGTCGGCGTCGCATCACAGTTATCGGTGGCGGTGGCGCTGCCGCCGGCAGTCAGTGGATCCGTTGGATCATCGCACTCGATCGTCAGGTCCCCCGGGCAGGCGA
>Ga0310123_10002794_pt1 | contig 13729 bp, 7 predicted proteins | sample CB6_AW_1057_MG_FD_203505 | JGI IMG/M metagenome (GOLD analysis project Ga0310123, IMG submission 203505) | Marine microbial communities from Western Arctic Ocean, Canada - CB6_AW_1057 | ecosystem: Environmental > Aquatic > Marine > Oceanic | place: Canada: Western Arctic Ocean | collected... | reverse complement strand
TTTTTAAATTCTGTAGACTCAATGCCTTCCTTCTTGTTTTTGTAAACCTGCAAGGTAGTTGCAAGAGGAACAACGACGTTTTCCATAAGCCACTTTGCATCTTTCTCTTTTGGTATTTCGTCCTGCAATGTTGCCATTTGATATGGTTATTTAATTTGTTAATTCTCACTCCTCAACTCCGGAACCTAAAGCTTGGGCAATTTGTTGTGAACTCGCGCGAAGTGCAGAAACTGACATGCTATTTGGTGCAATATTTATCGCGGTTTGGTAATATGCCACCAAATGTAGTTTGCACTTTCTAGGCAGGACGGCCACTGCAGCACCAGTTCTGCCACCATTATCGTAACAGAATGGTTTTACTGGAACTCGCAACGAGCAGGTAAATGGTTTATATTCATTGACTTGACTACCCACAGCAGTTGCGTCTAAACATACAACGCAATGATAGCGCTGCCATTGTTCCATGGTCATTTCGGACGAATCATTGCAGTATTTCTTGAAGAGCCGGTAGGCCTCGGCAGGGTCAACGCGTGAAAACACATTGGGTTTGGTTGAGAACGATACACCGAGATCATCCAGATCAATGGGCATAAATAAATCCACACCCTGTGAACCACTATGGCCTGGTTGCCCAGTTTGTGCTCTATAATTCCACAGAGATCTGACAGTATCATTGTAATAATCCTCCTGCACGTAAAAGCAAAGCAACGAGGGCGCAGACTCGAGTTTCACGTCATTTAGGTACACTACTTGAGTCTTGTTCAGTCCCAACAAAGCTGGGTCGCAAACGAAAGTCTCTGTGAATGTTTGCACTCGCAGTCCTCCCAGGGATACTTGTTGGGGGATCTGAACGAGGCTGGGTTGTTGCACCCAATTACACACAATACAAGGTTCACCTATCTCAACAGATATTCCACCTGGTATTGTTCCTGATTCTTTGTATGCTGCTCCCCAAGCTGTTTCAGTGTCCATCCAACCATGGGTTGGCCACCAAATACCACCAAGTTCGGTTAACTGTGTGTTATCAAAGATAGTTCCAAGTTCAAGTTCTGCTGATTGTCGGATCATGAATTTGAGCGCATCGCGAGAATCATAATTATATTCTACCATTAGCTGGTTGCAATTTGGTAAAACGCGACCCTTTACACCGAATTTCTCCTTAAAATTTGGACAATATCCATCGAAAATACTGGTTACTGGGAAATGATCCCACAATTGTAAGTTAAGATCGATATTTGTTTGTCCGTCAACCCAACTGCTTTCATGGTTAGGACGATCGTACTTCTTCCTCGGATCGAAACCACCCTTCCATGCAATCTGTTCGTTCTTTACCATTCCTGGCTCGCGCGTTGCAGAGTATTGACAAACTGGTTTTTGCTGAGGAGGGTTGTCAACTGGTGTAAAAGTTGTGACTCTTGAAGCGCCTGTGAAAGGAAATTTCATACCCTGAATCTGGGTGCTATCGTCGTGTTTAAGTGCGCACGTTGAGTCGAATGTTGTCATTAATGCTGCTTCTTCTTGTGGTTTTGCGCTGATACTAGTACCATTGAAACTAACGGTAAATGTTGTCATAGCACGGGATAATCCCCTGTGCCTTATCGTAACTCCACAGCCAGGAACCTTTCTTTGCATTGCTGAGGAAGCAGGAACATTCTTGATAATTACTGGTTGATATATCTTCGGATTTGACATGAGCAAAGCGCTACTGCTTGGAGCTCTTATAACGAAGGACGCCCCAGATGGCCCGTACGATTGAGGTCTTTCGGTTGTGGTCAGTCTGCTTTCCAGCGGTAGATTACTTAGGAGTTTGGCACGGCCAATATCAAGGTATGCCTTATCGAGTTGTATCTCTATTGCGCTCATTTGTCTGTATCCACACAAATTTATTACAGCAGTTTCCATACTAGAGAAAGAACCTTCCATAAAGTTTTTAATATGCTTTTTTTCTCGAATTGGAAATCATTGTCAAGGAGAGACATCGGTTCAACTTCGCTAGTTTGTTTCTGAATGTACACCCAATTCATTTTCTAGAGCACCAGACTTCCTCCACGCAGAACTAAGGAACCACCTCTAGCATATAGCGAACCAGCTTTTGTTGTTTTACCGGGCATTCCGTCGTCTTGGTTTATATTAAGAATACGATCTCCAGTTTTAACAATGTTAGCTCTGTGCTTTTCAAAAGCTTGTCTGCCGCGCTCGAATTTATCAACTGTATCATGAACCTTTTTCGTATAATGCTGCCCCCGGCCCTCGCCTATTAGTTTAGTAGCCTCCAGAGCGTTTAATGCTGTATGTGAAATATCTTTGATCGCCTTGGAATGTCCTGCAACAGCCTTTCCAACCTGAGAAGCTTTCTCGGCCAATATCTTGCCACGTGACCATGCATTCTTAACCCACTTAACCGCTTTAGTTCCGTTTCTGGATACGAAACCACCAACATTTTTCAACATATCCCAGAGTCCGGCAGCTTTTTCGTGGTGAGCGAGTACGGAACTCAAGTGAGCTGGAGTACCTACACCGCTAAGAATCTGCGCGTGTACACTTCCCCTGTGCCTCTCGACCGGCTTAGTGTCTACACCCTCTGCTTGCATAAAGGGTAGGAAATGTTCTCTACCAAAGATAGGGCTTGGGGATTTTCCTGCTAGATCATTCCAAATGCTCTTGTGGAAATGGAAAGCAGCCGGGCTGATTCTCGCAGCTGCGTTGATTCCGTCATAATGGTTCTTTCCGAATTTCGCTTTAATTGATCCTCCCATAGCAGATTTCCCTGGCATTTGTTAAAGTGTCTAAAAAAACTGAGCAAAGCAAAGTTTAATGTCAAAAATCCCGTGCTGGTTGAGTATTATGGGGTGCCGATCATCGTTGTCACGGGTTACCAACCTTGCTTCGATACCGAATTTGTTTAATGATAGGGCACCTGAAAGCGGTTTCCACAATCGGTTACCATTACTTTCATAGAGACAGTCGCCGTGAGTGGTTGTGTTGGCTGATACAACCTTATAGCCCTGCTGAGCATCACATGAGCCTGAGTAGTCGACACCCAAGTGGAAAGAAGCAAGCACTCTTGATCTTACTAAAGTCTTGGTTTCTTCCTGTTGGAAGTTCAGATCCAGAGAAGTTAGCCTGAGGCTCTTAAAGAATGCCATTCTCTCAACTGATGGGCTTGATGATATAAGCTTAGCGTTCTTTGGGAAATATGTACATTTCCAATGTGCACTCCCACCGCTAAAAATAAACGGGTGATCATAATTGAATTGACGAGAAACTTGTTTGACATTCGAACCCAAATCGTGATCTCCTACATTTTCGTGCCAGTACTGTGTAGGTACAATTGTGATTGAATGTATTCCGAAATCCTCTTCCAATTTTGTCGTAAAGTTTAAGAATTTCATTAGTGGGTCAGAAATGATGATATCAACATGACCAATGAAAGGATCATGCTGGCACTCCAGCATAAATCGCCCACCAGGGGTTACTGAAACTCTGAAAAAAGATGAAAGAGGTTCAGGGTGTAAAACAGATTGCGGGGGGTCTTTTGATTGTCCTGAACCTGTACCGTGTCTTGGGTCATCTTTGAAAAAACTACCGTCGTCGTCAAAATCACCTGGAATCATATTGAAAATTCTCAAGAAGTCATTGGGCGTGTTACAGATATAATCATCATCTGGTGGCTCTAGAATATACTCGCGGTTAAAAAATAGAGTATTTGGAAATACAACAGTTTTTATAGGAGTGCCGGGTGCTGGGGTTTCTGTGCTCGACTGAAAAGACCCCCTCGATGCCCCACCAAATTCACCATTAATTTTATCTTTCCAGAACAGTCTACATGGGCTATGCATGTAGTGACCAACTTGATTAGGGATATGATGTCCTGTGTGTTCCATAGGTAAGTCAGCAACAATTACGTCAAAATATATTACGTATTGTTGTGAAGAACTGATCTGAGCAGAATGAAACATGGCATTACTTCCAACATAAGCGCAAGAAACCAGTTCAACCTCAGGATCCTGCGATCCATTACTTGGATCAAACAATAGTTCATCATTATGACCAACCAATATTGAGATAGTATCATTGCCATTACTTATTCTCCTGTCATGTACGGTTTCATCAATAACCCATTGTTTCATCCTGTCAATTGTAACATCGGCACTTTCGCCAGTCATTGTAGCATCAAACCACATAGAAAACCTAGCGTGAGCACCAACATGAAACTGCATATTCTGTGTCCAATCGGGCCACGGGTCGTTAAGGCCTGGTTTCGTTCCGCCTAAGAACCAACCACTGAACCCATTGTGCAATGCAGGCATTGATTGTTTTTGAGGATTCCCTGGAGTGTAAAATTCTGACCATGTAAAGAGTCTATAACCACCCTCGTAATCAACTTGTGTTGGATCATCATCGACTGAAACAATATCCACATTCCATGCAGTCGTCCCAGCGCACAAATAGAGATCCCCCTCAACGGTTGCCTCTGTGGCAGCTTGCTTATAATAGTTAGTAGGAAACATATACACCATTTCAAGCTCAGTTAGGTCATGCATAAAGGCAATTTCGCCTGTGTCGTTGCTCTCTCTAACGTTAATTTCACTCATGTTCCTCACGTTCAGGTCGACACTTTCGTTCGTAATCATTAACCATGGGATACCAGGATGGATATCGGCACCTGTGTTACCAAATTTACTTCCATCACTGTAATTGATAATTCTTATGTAGTGCTGGTCTTTATAGAGTTTCGTATAATAGAGACTGTTCGAGAGACTCAACCGAAAACTTTCAATAGCAACTCTCCAAGAGTCATCCTGGGAGTCTATCATTGCTGCATTTCTGTCCACTGAAACAAGTGCTTTTTCAGGTATGGGGTCTTTAACATACTGATTTAAATTCATTATGATTTGTTTCCCGAGTACTTTCCCAGCTGTAAAGTCTGACATGTTTTTCTTGTTTGCTGTAAAATTATGTCCTTGCGGAAAACAATTTCAAATGTTTCGCAATTTAGCCTGGATTATATCGAGCTTGAGAAGTTATTTTTGCAAGACAAACGCATCAAAGCTCACTTCCTTGATACAGACAACATTAAAGGCCCAATGAAAAACACCGACTTCTTTCCTCATCCATCCACGAATTGTTGTTTCGTCTTATTGAGGGCTCATTTACATCAAAAAATCGAAAACCACTGGATGTGTTTGATTCGCCAGACCAGGACACAGTTCTTTGACAGCTATGGTCTGAGTATCGCTCTAATGAGGAAATTGTTACAGGCACCATTCTTGCCTGACTTCCTACAGCAGAACCGGGTTGATATGAATAGGGACAGGTATCAGCAGTTGATTAAGACTGAAAGCACGTGTGGGGAGCACGCAGTTGCACGTGTTAGGCTTGGATTGACAAAGACAAACACGCAATATAGGAAATTCTTCTTCAGTATGGTTCAGAAACCCCACTTGTCCCCAGACGATATCGTCACAATGTTGTTTATGATGTTCCTCTACCCAAGAAACATATCTCGGAGGAACGCTCCACAGTCAAAAGCTAAGGTGCGCTACACCAAAAATCTCAAGAAATTCAAATTGTGAGAATGTGACGACTAGAATGTGGGTATTTGAAACGGGAAGCAGTGACGTTCCGTGACGTTCCAGGCACGTCAGTTGGTTTTCTTTTGAATTCTGACAAATTGTTGCAAATTCTCAAATGGATCTGGCCCAAATACTGCTGAATTCAACTATCTGGCTCTTGATCAAATTGTGGAACACTGAGAAACTTCTAAATCTGTCTCTTTTAATTCTCGTTTTTTTGAGATAGCCTTGTCTCAAGGGCCAATGTCATGTATTTCAAAGACCAATACTGCTCTCAGACACCCCTGTAGCACCTCAATCTGCTCCAGCAGCCTTTATTTCGGGTTCAAAATCTTCATTCTGAGTGAATTGTTGTTGAAGATCGTGGTTTCTTCGCTCATTCTGAGCCCTTTCAGCCTGAAAATCGTTGATTATTGCCTCATTCTGTACCATATTACCCTCATTCTGACCATTTTGGAATATTTCACTTTTTAGCTTGTGAAGGCCACCTTTGGCAATATTCTCTCCATGCGATCCAGAAATTAACGTGTCAGCCCTGTTATAAAGTTGCTGTTTTCGACCGAGATCTGAAGTGGCACGAGCGTTTTGAAGCAACAAACGAGTCACATCTTTGAAGAACCCAGTCTTCCTTTGAAGGTCAGTTGAGCTATGAAAAGCCGTAACAGCCCCTTGCAACTCCTTGTCCCTGCTATACTTATCCATATAAGGTGCGAACTTGTCCAGTTCTGTGTCAAGTTGATTAAACTGTAATCCTTTTGAAGCCAAATCGGTTTTTGCGTCACCTGAATTATAGTTTGCCATAAGTTTAAAGTAAGGGTTCATGTTATCTTTACTTTGGCTTGCAGCCTCCTGCATGACTCGCTTACGACCTTCAGCTATTTCATTATCTGCCAACCATGAATTAGACTGACCACTTCTGAAGTCCTGAAGACCATAGTCGTTCTCCAGTACAGACGCACTTCTTGAAGAGAGATCTTTTGTGTCTTGATCAAGCCCAAGTTGAAGGCCGTGAGAAACCCAGAAAGCGTTCTCCAGATCGCGTTCATTGAAGTTGCCCGAATTCAGTTTCTCGCTGAAGTGGTTCATAATTTGTGACTCGTCGCTCTCAGCCATATTTGAAAAGAGATCGCTAAGAGCATCTGCTCCTCCAGACAAACTCAGTAGAGTTCCTGCAACTCCATCTGTCGCTAAGTCTAGCAAACCAGAGATAGCGTTTCCCGAATTCTCAACTGCGACACGGGCTAATGCACTGCCGAAGAGACCCATGTGATCCTGGAATGACAGGCCCAGTTTAGCAAAAGGGTTCTTTGCAGCCTGGCCAAGTTCTGCATTAATAGCTCCCGTCGGGTTTCCGTAAACTGCTTTTACATAACTTTGGGGTGTGTCAAACTTCTGAAGCCTCCAACTATCCTGCTCAGCGTCCCGTTTCAGGAACACGTAACTCTCACCATTTGTTTGATCCGCATTGAGCCTCATAAGAGTTGTTGCACCCTGACCATAGTTGTCAAGAGTTGTGATTTTATCTTGGGCATCGACACCAGAAAGATTGATTCTTTCCCCACCCTTGTAACCCCAAATATTTTGGCCTGATTGATAAATTGTGCTTCCCAACGAAAACATATTTTGTCCGAGAGTGAACTTCCGTGTGGCATTATTTGAATTGTAAATGGAATGATAGTCTCCCCAGAGTTCATCAGTTTTTTTTTTTAAATCTTCCTTGGACGGTTGTCCTCCCATTTTTTTAAAGCATATCTGAAAATGCAGTCAAGACGTAACAAAGATGCTGTGATATCGGTATTCAACCCTTCATATACTGAAGCCGCACCAGGGCGACGCAAAACCCTTATATTCAAAGAGAATTCTCCAGACTGGGAAGGCAGAAGTACATCGGATTATGATGGAAACCAACGTGGGGATATGCGTGACTCCATGAGGTTCAGATGTCAAATCCCTTTAAACGCTTGTATTGATACGGTCTATGTTGAGATCCCGTTGGAGGTCATTGCTATCAGAATTGACAGTCGTGATAATTGGAACGCATTGAGCTTTACGCACTTAGTTAACGACTGGTCACCTAACTTCGCTGTATCAGCCACTCCACAAAAGGCATTCTCGCAGATTAGAGTCACTTTTCAAGGCAAAACATGGACTGTTAATCCGAGTGAACTCGATTGTATCGAAGAAAACCTATTTGAAACGATTCAACATGAGGCCACGGTTAACTCAGGGTCGTTTATGCCGATGGCTGTCCAGAGTATAACTTCGTACGGGAACATTAACATGAAAAAGAACGAAGGATTTGCAGCGCGTCAAGCGGCTTTTCAAGAGGGGGTAGATAGCATGGGTATAACTTGGAGGGGGATTGTTAGAGTGCCAATTGATTGTGGAATTTTTCAAACAAGAAAGAGACAACACGGTTATAGGAATACTCTTATCCCTTTCGCAAATATTGTGGATGTTGAAATGGTCTTTAAAAAACGACCAAGTGAGTTCGATTACAGAACCTTCATATCGAATGCAGAAATGGAATATAATGGGGCACCTTACGGAATGTATAAAGATGATTTTGGTTACAAATATTCAGGCCCAGGACGTTATTTTTTTGAGTTTGCAAGTGCCCTCAATATTTCGGATGGCGATGGTAGACTAACACCCATGGCTGCTGGAATTGGCAACATTTTTAGGGACGGATCAAGGGCCCCTCTTGGATATTACAACAGTGGTACACCACATTGGTTGAGCGTAAAATTTAAGGGATCACCACAGGCTGTAATGGAAGTTATTGAGTTTGATGCTTTTAACAGTAATTCATACGATCTTAATTTTGTGAAACACGAACTCTATCATTTGAATAAACAGATATGCTATGTGCAAGATAATTGGCGAGTTGACCAGCCGAATTCAGTCCAGTCACAAGAGAAATTTAGGAAATTCGAATTTGCTCCAACTTTCGAGAGTGGTTCTTTGAGAATTAGTGAAGTACCTTCATTGATTACCATCGGTATTCGCAGGACAGAGGATGATAGATCAATTCTCTCTTGCAACACAGAACCTTTTCTGCCCATAACCGATTTAAAAATCAAAGTGAATAACTCAGAGATATGTATTGATTCTGATATGCGTGCGCAATATTTCTACAAGAGAAGACAGCAGCACGCAACACGAAAATTAAGCTATGGAGAATTCACTGAAAACCAGTACCTAATCTGCTTAGCTCCTGAAGACCTGGATGTGAAAGCATTCAGTGAAAGTCAATCTAAGTTGAACTACCTAGAAATATCAGCAAAAGCGGAATTGAACAATCAACTTTATGGTGAGTTGTGGCAGCTTGATAAAAATTGGCACGAATTGAATATGTATAAACGTGGGTATTTGTTTTGGACGCAGTTCATGTCGGAAGATGAAAACAACCAGCCCTTCTCATTGGACACACAAGTTTCCGCAACTGACAGAACTTTTTATGTTGTAAACGGCACAAATCTGCAAAACGATGATGCTCCACCAGATTACTTTCTACAAACAGATTGGACTGCACGTGGGAACGAATTGTTTTTTGCCATTGGATCCGAGATAGTACAGGTCACCAGAATGCAAATCAGAACTCACAATAGTACACAAAAACTTCAATTGACAGTAACTAGAGGGCTCTTTGTAGGACGAACTTTGCCAAATAATGGTATGGCAACTGCTCCAAGTATCCACCCAACAACTGAACATGTACATGTATTCCTTTCGGTCAGAAAAGGAGAACAATGGAACCAACTGTTGGGCGCAATGGAAATGCCGACTACATGGACGGAATGGGCCCTACAACAGGTGCCTCAATTAAAAAATGGCCAATGGATGTTAATGCAAGGAGGTTCTGGAACCATAACAAATTTTGCAGCAAATCTCCCTGACAATGCTGACCCTGGACATCTCTTCATTATACCTAACACAGTGATGACCTACAATCCTGGGGCAACATTTGAAAATATGATAAGCCAGGTTTTGAAATTGAAGGATCCTGACTATATGAGTTGTGAATTAGAGATGCAAGTGTGCATGTTTTACAACAATAAGGTTGCGAAGGTCACTTCAAATGGGCAAAGGGTTATCGTTGAAGAGAATCTGCGAACCGTCCCTGATCCTAACGGCCTGAAACAAGTTCCCCTACCAGAAAGTCAACCGTTTTAAAATGTGTAACAGAATGAAAAATGAGGGATCAAATATTTACAGATTCTCATCACCAAGGAGGATTAGCATGTAAAAAAATATATATTGGCGATGGAATGCTTAAAGTAAGCCTATCTGGGATTGAGGTGTATAAGTTGAAACAATCTATTCCAAAGTATCTTGAAAGACAGGGAGTCACAGTTGCAACTATGTTGGAAAATGGGCTTACTATCGAGGACATGGACATCTCACATTGGTTACAAGTGGCCGTTAGTCATGGGATTTCGTCACCTAAACTTGATGTTGTTTTTAGAGATTCCGATTTCGAGCTGGTACCAGACGGCGATTCCCGACTCAACGACGCAGCCGCGAGCAAGCTTATGGAACTCACAGCGACTAGCTCACAAATAAACGCATTTCAGGCAGCAATAGATCAAAACGCGGCAAGCATTGCAACACTTGGTGGAGTTGACCAGAGTACGCTCGCCCAAATAAATGCACTTCTCGGGGCTGACAGCACGATCCAGGCAGACATTGCTCTTTTACAACAACAGGTTGCGAATAGGGTGCAATCTGATTTCTACAATACGGCAGAGGCGAGTAGAACCGCTGAGCTCCAGGTTTTGACAGATGGAGTGGCTAACCGTGTTCAAACAACGTACTACAACACGCAAGAGGCAGCGCGCGATGCGGAAATTGCAACTCTGAATTCACAGATGTCAAACCGGGTTACAAGTACTTACTATAACGCACAGGAGGCCGTGCAAAACGCACTCATTTCCGCAAACGTTACACAGATTGATCATAATTTGAGAATTGGAGTTGTTGATACAGCTTTGAGCGGTAAACAAGCAACACTGGCAGACCTCAGCCAGTTCACCGCATTGTCGTGTAGTGACATTGATTCGGTTGGTAGTAAGAGCATAATAACAGCGGTTGAGAGAGCGCAAATAGGTAGCTCTGCGACGGATGTTGGGCAATTACAAGTTACTTCTACTGATCATGGTTCTAGAGTAACTGTGCTTGAGGGCCACAGAGTCACAGACAGCACACAGATCGCAGCATCCAAAACACTGTCCGAACAGAACCTGACAAGGCTCGACACTTTAATTGACTCAGGTAGTGCACTCGATGCAATCAGCGAGCTGAAACAGAACTGGGAAACGGCGATTGCTTCGGGAGATACAACTTTGTCCAACCTGATCACCAGCAAATTGGCAGTTTCGGTACACACTGCGGCCGTTGTCGCACAGGCAAGTACAGATTCCGACCAAGACGTACTTATTGCGGCTAAACAAGTTCAGCTCGATGCAGGGCAGTTGTCGGTTGTTAACGCAGAAGTCTACAGCTCAGGAGAGAAGGTGAAGGTAGCGTTGTACGATTCTGCAGCTTCTCTGACAACTCTTTTGGGACAAAAACAGGACAACCTGAGCGTTTCCGAGCAGGCAGTAATAGCTGAGCAGCCTTTCACTTCTGCTGAGAAGAGTAAAGTAGCATTGTACGATTCTGCAGCTTCTCTGACAACTCTTTTGGGACAAAAACAGGACAACCTGAGCGTTTCCGAGCAGGCAGTAATAGCTGAGCAGCCTTTCACTTCTGCTGAGAAGAGTAAAGTAGCATTATACGATTCTGCGAATTCGTTGACAACTCTTCTTTCTGCAAAATTGTCAACATCGACAGCAGCAATAACTTACAGAACTCAAGCTGACAGTTATAGTCAATCAGAAGTTGATACAGCTGTTGGTCTAAAATTGGCAACATCTGTTGCAGCCTCTACTTATAGGACTCAAGCGGACAGTTATAGTCAATCAGAAGTTGATACAGCTGTTGGTCTAAAATTGGCAACATCTGTTGCAGCCTCTACTTATAGGACTCAAGCGGACAGTTATAGTCAATCAGAAGTTGATACAGCTGTTGGTCTAAAATTGGCAACATCTGTTGCAGCCTCTACTTATAGGACACAAGCGGACAGTTACAGTCAAGCCCAAATTGATACAGCTGTTGGTCTAAAATTGGCAACATCTGTTGCAGCCTCTACTTACAGGACTCAAGCGGATAGTTACACCCAAGCGCAAGTTGATTCTAAAGATTCAGTGATTCAAGCACAAGTGACCGTAAACAGCGCAACGGTCAGTTATACTGATGCAGCTCTAGTTGCCAACCATGCTACTCTACACACAGCACACACAGCTTCTCTTTTGTTAAAAGCTGCCAAGGACGATCCAGTTTTCACAACTAAATTATCTTGTCCTGAAATTCACGCACCACGATTGATGTCGCAAAATGCACACCTAGTCATAGGCAGTACCCACACCAACGATTTAGTGGTGAAATTAAACGATTCTGAATGCCTCCAAGTAACGCGGCCCAACTCATCGGAAGTTCGTCTGACTGCCAACGGAGGGACTGGAAATTGCGTTTTCATGCAAGGAATTTGCGTTTCTGCAGACGCTCCATCATCTTCCGGAGTTGCTGGACTCCAGCACCAAATTCGTGTGGATGACGACTATTTGTATGTGAAGACATCAGGGAATTGGAAACGAGTAGCATTGACTACTTTCTCATAAATGGTAAGTTGTTGTTGTTTTAAATTTGAGTTTGATTTTTCACAGATCACAAAGGTTCGTAGAGTGGTTACAAAAGTGTTTACATACCTTGTAGAACAGGTTGAGTTAACGTGGCTGGATGCACCACAGTAAATGGTTTGGTACATGAATTTTTGAACTCAGACAACTCAGACAGTTTTGAACTGACCAGACCATTCCCAGGACGCTGCATATTCTGGGTCTGTCTTAATTCTATCAGCTGTTTTAGAAGCTGATCGAAATACCGGAAAATTTTCATCTGCATATAGTCATCCTGGAGCAGGTCGTCCAAAGTTCCAGAAAACAATGTCAGCCACCTACAAATACTCCGCAGAGCAAACTCGACCTTCTTGCTGTCCCCCTGAAGCAAATCGGGGTTGAGGGACTGCTGAGTCCCTTATAAAAAGCAATCATCTCACCAACCTTCTTCTTACAGAACAGTTTGTTCGGCAATAGCATCTAATCTCCCTGTCTTCTCCGTCTGGATGAGATCCTTTCTGAAGTCGGCAATCTTGGCAAAGACTAAGTTGCAGAAGAGCATGTTTTAGCTGAGAAGCTGTTGAAGTAAACTGGAACAAGTGACGTTCTCGTCTTTAAGCAGTCCAAATTAGAATGCTTCACCAGCTGCAGAGAATGTGCACTCAGTTCGTGACGTGTTCGTCTTGGACAAGAATATCCATATTAGCTGATGCGTACAATTGGATATGGGGTGGAATTTGTGTAAACCTCCCATACGAACAGAAGTGGCCCAAATGACAATCTAACCTGTATGGACTGATGCAGTAAATCAAACTGCTGTTAATTTCAACTCCCTTGGAAAATCTCTTGCGCTTCAGTTTTACTGGAACCATACCAGCCTGTTTCTGCAACAATTCATAATATTCGGTTGTATCTTTCCACACTATATTCTTGTTTGTAATTCTGAATGGAAATACTCTTAGGCCAACTTCATTAAAATACTCAAACCTGTCATTATGACTGCATCGTGGTAGGTTGTCCCAATTTTTGTACCAGTTTTTGCTCAGTGTTGCATCTCCCCACTTTAAAATTGGCTGCCGGATTTTCTGATTACACAGGGCGAGGTGGAAATCCGTTGTAAATTTAAACGAAAAGAAGCCACGTCTGGCAATCTTCAACCTGTCCACTGGCCCACCTTCTCCGTAATAGGAAAAGTCACGGAAAATAATTGTCTTGGGACATTCAACTAACTGCTTTGCCACACCAAGGTGTTCAAGTGGGCTGCTCACCCTTAGATAACCGTCCTTGGTTGGTCTAAAGAGACAGTCGCCTTGCCAATTCTCTTTTGAGTGCAGCTTGTGTGGAAAATTTTCAAGGCAGTGCAAACTATAGTGCCTGTGATCTAACACCTCCGCAACCAGTCCGAACCACATAATTTTGTTGTACAATGGACAG
>Ga0310123_10002793_pt1 | contig 13729 bp, 12 predicted proteins | sample CB6_AW_1057_MG_FD_203505 | JGI IMG/M metagenome (GOLD analysis project Ga0310123, IMG submission 203505) | Marine microbial communities from Western Arctic Ocean, Canada - CB6_AW_1057 | ecosystem: Environmental > Aquatic > Marine > Oceanic | place: Canada: Western Arctic Ocean | collected... | reverse complement strand
CCGACGTCACGATGCACGAGGCCGTATCTCCAAACACGCCTCCTCGCCAAATCGGTTTGCCCGTCTTGAAATCCAGGCAATAAAGTCCTCGCCAGCACCAGTAGACGTGTCCCTTGTGAATCACCGGTGGGCAGAGGCCCGAAGCATAAGGCTGCTTCCAGATCTGTTTGGCGCCGGAGCGGGTAATGTCAATTCGCGTGGTTGAATACTGGTTGTACTCGGCGGAGATGATGACCGAGTTCTTCAACACGGCCGGTGTGGCCACGTTATTGGCAAAGTCCGTGGCCCAGGGAAATTCGGCAACCGTCTCGCCTTCGTGGCCCTGATCCAGGCGGGCGACCAGCAGATTTCGAATTGTCAGAACGGCCAGACAGGGCAACCCCTCCACAACCAGTGGAACCAGTCCGCCGGTGTGGCCGGCAGGATCTTTGGATTCCGAGACCCAACGGCGTTGACCGGTCTTTTTCGAGAAGGCCATCAGGTTCCCTTCATCATCCCCCACCTCGACAATCACGGTCTCACCGGACAGCAACGGAGCGGTCGTGTACCCATAGTCGCGAAGTGTCCTGCGGCCCACCTTGGGACGCTGTGGCACCCGGTAAGCATCATAAAGGTTGAGACTCCAGACCCGTTTCCCCTGCTGCCGCGTATTCCAGCAAATCAAGTCACCATCCGTGCTGAGCGTATAGAGATAGCCGGTTGACTTGTCGTAGCTGGGACAGGAAGAGGGTCCCGAGTAAAGTCCCTTGTCCCCGTCACTCACGCGACCATACGCGGGGCAGGCGTAGGATTGCTGCCAGACAACCTGGCCCGTCTTCGTATCGAGGGCGTAGACGTAATCCCGGCCATTCTTCCAGCCCATCGTGTAGAGGCGGTTGCCGATCACGATGGGCCCACTGCCACCGGAGTTGACGTTGCTGCTCCAGAGCGGCTTGCCGGGGGGCCAGTTGCCACCCCTGAAGTGAGAGGATTCGTTTACGACTCCATTACGACCAATCCCACGCCAGTGCGGCCAGTCATCAGCGGCGACCGAACAAGGCAGAAGACACAACAGGAGTGTCGCGATTGTATTTCTCATACCACTTCTCACTCCGGCACTTCCGAATCTGAATGACATGGTCACCCGCCCTGGCCATCGTCGAGGCCGCTCAGGGTCAGGACCACGCCCCCTGGCTGAAATGAGCCTTCGATTGCTGGGGCTACTCAACGGTTGGATTCATCGACGATCGCCATGTCTCGAAATGGGCACCTAACTCGTCGATGACATCCTCGTTCTGGTCGGCGATGTCGTTTCTCTCTCCGATGTCTGTCCCGAGGTTGTAGAGCTGCCAGGCGGGTGGAGGATTGTCAGAGCCAACCCGTGCTTATCCAGACGAGCAAAAACACGGCCGGCAGAAGCGTCTGTCGAAGAAAAAGCCGGACTCTCTGTTCGCCGTAGATGTTGTCGCAGACTCCAAACCGCTGTTGATATTGCCCCGTCAGCAATCCCATCTGCGATGCCACACAGATTGGGGCGATCACATACGCTACGGTAAAGAGCGTGCCCTCTGCCGCAAGCCGATCAACGGCAGGCGTGATGATCTCTGATTCTCCGAACTTCGGCAGATCGGAATAGCCCATGTCATCTGAGAGGATCAGGATGACGTTGGGCCTTGATTGTATCGCCGTCTCTTTCGCCTCAGCCCTGGAAGCCACCGGCTGAGAAGCGACTTGAGGAAGAGCCGGCTGCGGGGTGATCATCTTCTCCGGATCCGGGCTGGTTGCAGGCTGGGAACCACCACAACCGCACATCACCGCGGTTAGCATCAATTGAGGAAATACTCTCATCGGCTCTCTCTGTGCGTGGGCACAAGCCGACAGTCTCCCCGCCCCGGCCCCGGCGTTCAACCCGCCAGGTCCGAACCCCGCCCCCGGTCAGGCGACGTGGTCAGTTCGGTGTTCGGCAACCAGTTCGAGCAATTCCCGCTGCGGTGCCGCGAACTTCACGATGCCCTCTTCCATCAACACCGTCTCGAGTTGTTCGAAATCCAGCTCGCGGTCAATTTCTTCAAGCACCGCCGATTCGGTCGATTCGTCAATCGTCCGCGTATATGACCGATCGGCCAGGTCCTGGATCGCGGCGTTTGTGCCGGGCGGGTTGGTCTGGATATCGGCACCGGCCAGCGCGGCGACGTACTTGTCGACCGGTTCCTCGGGATCCTTGGTCCCGGTACTGGCAAAGACGATCTGTTGCCTCAGCGGCGTCGGCTTGTCCTGCCAGAACTCGCAGTTGGCCCGGTAGATTCGCTTGGCATTGACGATGCCTACCAGTCTTCGAGCGGCGGTGGAGAGATCGGGATGAGCGTTCGTGGTGTAAACGTCGAGCCGGCTGACAAAGACGCTGTAGACGCTTTTGAAGCAACGCAGGTCGTCGAGCCGCTGGGCACCCCGCCAGGCTGCCTCGCAGGCCAGCCGGTGCTGCCGGTTGGTAAAGACCAGTGTCACGTTGACCGGCACGCCTGCCGCGACGATGTCCTCGAGCGCCATCAGCCCGGCCGGCGTCGCCGGGATCTTGATCATGCGGTTGGGATGACTGTGTGACCAGTGTCGTGCCAGTTCGACGTAGCGAGTCGTCACCTCATCCTTCGAAATGCCGGCATCGGACTCCTCGAGCAGCGGGTCGAGTTCGAAGCTGACATAGCCGTCGTCGCCGGCGGTCCGCTCGAACACGTCGAGAAACGCTGCCTCGGCTCGCGTGACGATGCCGTCGGCCAATTGCCAGGCGACCTGGTGATCGTCGAGGTCGCGGTCGAGCAATTCGGCAAGCTCGGCATCGAACCGACCCGTGCGGATCAGGTTGGCAATGATGATCGGGTTCGAGGTGGCTCCGCTAGCACCGCAGCCACGCGATTCCTCGATCAGCTCGGGGTCGATGCTGTCGAGCCACAAATAGGTTCCGCTGGCGACCAGTGATTCGAGAGGCGTCGGCATCGGTGTCTCGGTGGTGACCTTGCTCCCGGCGATTGTACCAGTGGAAATGGGTGGGGTAAGGTCACTGACCTTCACCCCAACCTTGATCCGGTTCGACAAGTTCGCCGAGATGAACGGACCTTCTATTCAGCCAGTTTCTCGGCCAGGCGGCTACTCAATTCCGCTTCGACGAGCTCGTCAAATTCCAGACCCAGCCCCCGCCGTTCCGATTCGATCATTGCGAGCGTTACCTTTTCCAGATCCACTTGCTGCACACTCGCCCGTTCCATCTTCTCGACGGGAATCGACACACCGCTCTGGAGGGCCATGACCAGGGCATCGATGATCTGATTGACGTCGCTTCTACGGATCCGCATCATGACGATCAGCAACAGCGAAATGCGAATTCCTGACAACAGGCCGCGGGTCCAAGGACGAACGATGTACATGAAGAACACCAACATCGGCATGAAGACGAAAACAAGCACACCTGCCATCACGGCCAATTGAAACTGCACGGCTGGATCGTCTCCTGAATGACCCGACTGGTGACTGCTGAATCATGTTCCGATCCACACAGTCGGACAGCTGCAGCGAACCGCTCTACCTCTACAACAATGCGGCAGGAGCCGCATCGCAAGTTCATCAGTCTTGTTGCCCAAGATAATGGCTGTCGATCAACTCACCCAGTGCAACAAAGCGTTCGGTGTTGAAAACGAGTCGCTTGGCCTGGAGGACGCTCGCCGGGTGATTGACCGGTTCGCAACCATAAGGGTCATCGTCAACCGAAGGAAAGTGCCCGGGAGCCAGCGGTCACGATTCAGGCTGACCCGGCAACACGACCTTCCGAGGAATGCCCCGGCCGACAAGCCCAAGCCATGGGGCACATCACCCAGTTCCTGTTTCTTGGGCTGAGACCATTTCCGGCAACTGTATACTGAGTCTACCTCAGCAGCCGGTCGTTCTTTCGTGGTGTTGCGGGCAAAACCGGCCGTGGGACCCGTGGGGAGTTCTCAGGTGATTTGCGTTACCAACATCACGCAGCACTATGGCGTCAAACCCGTGTTGCGCGACGTCAACCTGTCGATCAAGCCGGGTGAGCTGGTCGGGATTCTCGGCCCCAACGGGATGGGCAAATCGACGTTGCTGTCCGCGATGGCCGGCGTGCTGCAGCCCCAGAAGGGGCACGTCGAGATCAACGGGCAGCGACGGCGGTCGTCGATCGACGCAGAACGCGACATCCGCCGCAAGGTCGTCTACCTACCCGACCATCCGTGGCTGCCACGAAACCGCACCGGCCGCGAATTCCTGCTCTCGGTCGGCCGGCTGTACGAAATCGACGAGCATCGGCTGATCGATCACGTCGAACGGTTGCTGCGACTGTTCGAACTCGACCGGCTGGCTGATTCGCCGATCCGCACACACTCCGCCGGCCAGCAGAAGAAGGTCGCCATCTGCTCGGCACTTGTGACCGAGGTACCGATCCTGCTGCTCGACGAGCCATTCTCCGGTGGACTCGATCCCTCGGGCATCCTAGCCCTGAAACAGGTCCTCAAACGGCTGACCGACGATGACGGAACGATCGTCATGTCGACACCGGTGCCGGAACTTGTCGAGGAACTGGCCGACCGCTTGATCGTACTCCGCGAGGGCATGATCGCCTTCGATGGAACGCTCGACCAAATGCGACAGCAGACCGAAACCACCGGTTCGCTCGGCGAGATGCTCGAGCAACTCGTATTCTCGCAGACGCTGGAGAACATCGAACAGTACTTCGCGGAGGACCGACGGTGACCGGTTGGCTGACTGCCGTGCGGACCTGGCTGCGGGTCGTCCTGCCACCGATGTGGGTAATCGTCCTGTTGGCCATCGTGTACGGCCTGATCAACACCGTATATCACGGATCGAGGTTATTCGGGTTCGCAACGGACTCCTACGATTACGACGCGACGTGCCGCATGCTGATGACCGTCGCCGCGGCGGGGTATGGTGGCTTTCGCGCCACGGTGTTTCATCCTTTCTGGCGTCCGGCGTACCGCGAATGGCTGCTGACGACGCCGTGGGAGCACCCGCAACCGCTGGCCTTCGGACCTGTGCATCTGGTCTGGCAGGATCTCATCGTTGTCGGCGTGCTCGCACTGCCGGTCATGATCCACAACGGTTCGGCCGAGATACCCCAACTCGCCGTCCTGCCCCTCGTCTTTACCTTTGTGCTCGCGTACCTCATCACGCTTACACCGACGTTCACGATGGACGGTTCACAGCACTTCGGCTACGCGATCGCGTTTGGCCTGGCACTGGTCATTCGCACATTCGGTTTCGTTTGGCTGGCTTTGCCGATTGCGATCGCCGTCTACCTGCTGGCCTGGGTCGGTCTTCGAAAGGCACTGGGCCGTTTTCACGAATGGAATCTCGAATGGTTCGCCGAGCATGGACTGACTCTCAACTCGTTCGGCGATCTGCAGGAGCGAGCACGGCAGAAGCTCCTCGGCTGGCCATTCGACCGAGTGAGCCTGAAGAAGTCGCCGTTCAGGATCAGCTATCGCCACGGCATCCTGCTCAGCCTGCTGGCCGGCTGGATCGCGTGGGCCATCATTGGGATCACGTATGACGTGATCTACCGTCGAGACTTCGTGACATCGCTGCTCTCCCGCCCCCACCACCAGCTGGGGCCGTCGATGTTTGTGCTGTGGAAAAACATACTGATCGCGTTCGTCATCTTTTGTTCGGTGTCACGAGCGTTTGTCTACTGCTGGGGCTACCTGCCGCCGCTGAACCTGTTCGGGCGGTTGGTGAGATTCCGCTGGATCATTCCAGGCTACGACCAGGTCATCGTCGCTCCGTTGGGTGCTGCGCTGGTCGCCTACTTCCTGCCGCGGTGGTTGCATGAGATCGGATCGCCGGTGGAGTTCCTGGTGCCCCTGACGATGACAGTGTGCGCGTTGATCCTCATCAACGTCGGCCCGTCGGTCGACCGCTGGCAGCTCACCGGCAACCATCGCGTCGTGCCGGGGATGATTCTCCAACAGATGTCGCAGGAAGTGACGCGTGTCTGATGGTCGCGGTGGAGGATCGCGGCTGCGGGGGCGGGGAGATTGTCCAAGTCGAGTTGGAGATCTCCCCACGGCTGCCAGGCCACCCCGGCTGCTCGTCAGCAGCAACTGACGGCGAGGTGAAGTCGATGGGAACTAACCCACGGGGCAGTACGTCAGATTGACCGACACGACAGCTCCCGTCCGACCCCTCAATTGACGGAAAAACCGCGATGAAGGCCTCCGCAATGATCGCGGCCGCTGTGCTCGGCCTGATGTCCCTGGGCCGAGTCTCTGTTGCCGATTCACCGAGCTGGAACCTGCACGTGGTCCTGGTCGACGGTTCGCGGATCATCGGCAATCCGAAGAACAAGTCGTTGGAAGTCGACCTGGGGTTCGGTGCCCTGGACATCCCGCTGCAACGAATTCGTCGTGCCGAATTCCAGGATGGCAGCCGGACGATCCGCATCGAGCTGACCAACGAGGATGTCATGACCGGAAGGATCCGGCTCAAATCGTTGCAACTGGAGACGATCTTCGGAGAGGTCACGCTATTGCCCAAGCACTGCAAGTCGCTTGAGGTGAGACCGAAGAACCTGCTCGGCTGGCTGCCGACGACCCGGGGACTGGCACTGTACTACTCGTTCGATCGCGTTGGTGACGGCGTGGTGACGAACCTCGCAGGCGACAAGCACCTCGGCAAGTTGAACGGGACAAAGTGGACCAAGGAGGGGCACCGGGGCGGCGCCATCGAGCTGGACCGTTCGACTCGAATCGAAGTCCCGCATGACCCGGGCCTGTGTCCCCCGACAATCACACTGGCGGCGTGGCTCAAACCCCACGGTGACCAGTCCGGGTACCGCGTCATTGTGGGCAAGACGGCCGCGTCGTCGTGGCACGACGGCTACGCATTCGTCCGCATGCCCGGACAAGACAACAAGGTTCACTTCTTCGTCAACAGCTACACCGAATCGATGGCGAAGGCCGAGATGCCCTCGGAGGGATGGTCTCACGTTGCCGGCGTCTGCGATGGAACCAACGTGACGATCTACGTGAACGGCAAGAAAATGGAAACGGTTCCCCTGAGGCTGAAATCCAGGCAACCGCGAGCCGAGGAGTCGGAGGATTCGGCTGGCGCCGCCGAACCTCGGAACCAGGCGATTCGTCATTCGGTGATGCCGCTGTTCATCGGCAGCGACGCCAGGGGTTATGCCTGGAACGGAACGATCGACGACCTGGTCCTGTACAGCCGGGCGTTGTCCTCGACAGAGGTCCTGCAGCTCTACGAAGCGACTGCGAACCAGAGATAACTGGTCGCAGCCCCGGCGTTCAACCGGCCAGGTCCGAACCATGATCGGCGTCACGTCCTTCGGCTCGATTCAATGTTGGGCTGCGAAACCCTGCCAACCCCGGCGGTCGATGCCGTGGGCAAACATCAGCCTCTCACCTGCCCGGAAGATGGGATGATCTTCAGCGTGCCGTCATCGGTCGGACGGAGGCTCAAGGTCGCAGCCCTGCTGGTGCCGTCTTTCAGCTCGATGTCGAATTCCAGGATAATGTCGATCACGGACTTCGTCGAATTGAACTCGATCCCGTAACTCTTGAGTTCCTCGCTGGGACCGGGACCCCTGAACACGGTTCTCTTCCATGTCGTTGCAACGACGTTGTCCCAATCAATCGTCGGGAGGCTCGTCGCGGAGTACTCACAAATGACGGCAGGCAGGTTCGCGAACTCCATGCCGTCCAGTTCTCCGGATTGGCCGACGATCTGCGTGATGTACCGTTCTCCAACTTCCCGTGGGTCGGGTTCTTCGGAGGCCAGGGCACCACAGCCGCAGGGAACGATCGACAGGACAGCGAGTAGCATTACCATTCTCATCATCAGTTCTCCGTTGAGTGAGTTGCGAGCGAAGCTCCGCGATTGCGGGATCCGCACCCTGTTCTCCGAGGAACGCTTCCCGGGCCTGTGTGACGCGAATTCTCGAATTGCGGACGATTTCCTCGGATTCTCCCCTGTGCGCTCGGGAAAAAGTGCCGTCTGCCGGTCTCAAGGAACACGGGTCACTGACGAGACGCCGCGTCAGGCGGAAACGCCGACACTTGGCCGCGGGGCGAGAGAGCCGTTCGTCCGGCTGACTCTAGAAAACGCCATCCAACAGACGTTCAAGCAACCACGCGCCCACCCCGGCACCGACAAACAAAAAGAAGCGGAATACAATCGATGTCTGGTTCGGAATGGCAAACGAGGGTGTCGGAACAGCCTGAGTCGTATCGTTCGCTGACGCCGGTTGTTTCCCCTCGTATTCGGCTCGGATCCGCTCTTCAAGCTGCACATCTCCGGACTTTAGCGCCGAGGCGAATTTGATCCGAAGATTGACCTCTTGTCTCTTCAAAGAAGCGTGAATGATTCCAGCAAACCACGCGAACACGATGACGACCACCACTTCATCGCGCGGCTCGGCTTCCGGTTGCTGCACGGCGGCGAAAAGTAATAGCAGACACGGCAGAACATAAACGACAGCCCAGGCAAAATACGGTTTGTGGTTGCTCCGAATCCCGGCATGTAACCAACCAACAAAGGCCAGATACGGGATACAACACCAAACAAACCATAAGTTGACGAGGGAGCTTTCTCCGTCGGCCTTGCTGGAACCGCTGCTGTTTGAAGTCGCGTAATAGACCGGAATCCAAACGTACCCGTAAAAGAGCCACAGCGCGACCTGCCCAGCGATTGGCAGATGTCCGAACTTCGCGCTGTACCAAGTAGCAAACGTCTGGCTCTGTGAGGTCGCCGTGGCCGTCGCGCTTTCGGGCAAACTCTGGGGCAGACTTCGACTTTCCGGCGTCACGGTCTCGGGTGAAGCAATCGTCGGCGAGACAGCCGTCCCGGAAGGTACGGCCGAGGGGGGGGGCGGAGGCGGGCCCTTCGGAAACAGACCCTTAATACGAATCGCTTCCTTCCAATCTGGCATTCCCTCTGTCCAGACGTAGTCCTTGCGGCCGAGCTGGCCGGATTGCGCGAGCGCCTTCAAGAACTTGGCGTCGACAGGCCCTATTCTCTGACCATCCTCAAGATAGAACCAATCTGACACAACCGAATGTCCTCGTCGCCAAAAAGTCACGGCAATTGGCGGACCAACGAATTGCCCGTAGGGTGACAGAAACCGTGACAGGGAAAAACGGCCTCGTCGTAAGTCGATCCGGTACGAACAGGATTTGAACCTGCGACCTCTTGACCCCCAGAAACCTGACCCCTTCAACGAACGTCTATTTTCAGCAGGGTTTTACCCCTTCTGGCGGACAAAAGATACCAGCAGGGGCAAACAAACGGGTCCAGCACTTCTCCTGGGCAGCCCCGGCGTTCAACCCACTGAGCGGTGTGCCCGGGATCCGAACCGATCCCCCACGCCTCTTCGGAGTGGTATCCCTTCTCGACGGGACGGGCGGCCGAACATCAGCTAAGCAAAGGCAGCTTCGACGACGCGGGCCAGCGACCGTTCAAGGTCAGCGATGTGTCGCCGGTTTTTCTGGCGTGCGGAAATGTCTAGTGAACGTGTCCGCAGTTCTTCGTGCCGTTGTCGTGCCGCGATGACCAGCGGGTGTCCCTGGATCATCCCCGGAAGAAGTTTGCCCGGGACCACTTCCGTCGGCAGGGCGTCGATGTACCCAAGCCGAACCGGCTTGCGGCGAATCGTTGTCTGCGACTTCTCGAATGCTGCGAACGCTTCAGTGGCTGCTTCCCGCGACCACGCCTGAAATTCAGCGACGTAGTCGTCCAGGTCACGCCGGCACTGCAATTCGTCACGCAGCAGCCCGTGGCGAACCTGCCGCAAACGATCTCGCACCGCCAAGACGTCGATCGATTCGACGGGCTGTTCTCGGACGGCCACCTGCTGGTCGTCGAACTCCTGGCGTCTTTCGCTGATTGCTGTGAATGCCTGATCCAACTTGTCGGCGGTCTTCGAAAGCTCGGCCGGCATCTGGTCATCGCGAGGGGCCCGGGCGATCGTCGTCCAGGCTCTGCTCGCGGTGCAGTTCGTGATGTTCTCCGGCGTGCTCGTCACCCGGGTGCCGTATTTCGCCGAGACCAGCATCTTCGCATTGCTGACCAAGTTCATCGTGTTCTCGGCAAGCATCATGTACATGCTCACCGTCCTGGCGGTGCTGGTCCTGCGGTGGCGTCGGCCCGACGCCGAACGGTCGTTCCGCGTGCCGTGGGGTGTGCCGGTTGCGTACCTGGTGTTCTACAGCTGGTTCCTGAACGAGATGTTTTTCCACGCCCCCGTCGAGTCGCGGGCTGAAATCGGGTTGATCCTGACCGGCGGCCTGGTGTATCTGTCTGGGCGGTCGCTCGAGCGTCGCCGCGCGGCTGCGTCGAACGGGGAGCATGACGGAGACTGAAGTGATGGCCAGGAGCTGCATGGCGCTGCAGCCGACCGAGATCGCCTTGACCCACGCCGCCTCACGGATCTACCCGGCCTTCATCGCCGCCGGCCAGGTGCCCGACGGGGAACGCGATGACTGGATCGAGCGGTCGATCCGTGACGCAATCCGGATCGCAAAGACCATCGACGAGACGATCCAGTCCGACGCCGAAATGGACTGAACCAGCCGGCGGTGAGCAGTCGCCGACGGCCGGTACCTGTGTCGTGTCCGAGTTCAACCCGTTACGGGCCGGTTCGTTGTGGCGACTCGGGTGCCGATGTCGGCGGGACCGGTCGCTTGAGCATCTGGAACAAGTCGCTTTCGGTGGACAGGATCAGGCGTGTATCTCGGCCGAGTGTCTTCTTCAGGACCTCGAGCTGCCGTAAGAACTCGTAAAACTCCGGGGACTGGCCGTAGGCCTTGGCAGTCAACTCGATCACCTTTGCATCGGCGGTGCCGCGAATCTCCGCGGACTTCTTCTGCATTTCGCCGTCGATTTGATCGAGTTCCTTCTTGGTCTTGCCCTCGATCCGGTTCTTCTCCTCCACGGCCTCCGATTCGTACAGCTTCGCGATCCGCAATCGCTCTGAGATCATCCGCAGGTAGACTGTTGCGCGAACCGAGGCAACATAATTGACTCGCTTGATCCGGACCTTGACGAGTTCCATTCCGTACTTGTTCAGATCGACGCCGAGGAGGATCTCAGCTTCGACGTCATCGCGGCCCCTTCCCATAACCTGGTCGGATTGGTCGGATTCGGTGCGTTCGACTTCTTCGGACTCGTAGATGAGTTCGTCGTTGGACTTGCGGACGACATCGATCAGGTTGTGGCGAGCAACAACGTCACGAACGGCCGAATCAACCAGGTCGTCGAGTATTTTCTGCCCACGTTCTTCGGTCCGGACCGTCACGAAGAACATCGCCGGATCAACGATCCGCCACCGCGCCCAGACGTCGATGTCGATCCGTTTCTTGTCTTTTGTCTGCATGCTCTCCGCGGCCCCGTCCCAGGGAAGCAGTCGCTTTTCCAGGAAGTGTGCTTCCTGGATGAACGGGATCTTGAAGCGCAATCCCGCCTTGGTCGTGGCATTGCCGACGGGCCTGCCGAACTGGGTCACGATGACCTGTTTCCCTTCCTCAACGACGTATGTGCTCGCGTACAGAACGACGGCGGCGATTCCGAGGATCAAGAGAACGGCGGAGAAAACCTTGTTCGCCTTCATCGCCCACCTCCACTCTCGATGCCGGGCGGAGGCCCCCCCTGGTCGAGATTCAGTAGAGGCACCACGCCGCGGACTGACTCGTCGATGATGATCTTGCGACCGACCTGGATCAGGACTTCTTCCATGGCCTCCAGGTAAAGTCGTTTCCGGGTCACATCGGGTGCCTTCTCGTATTCGGCCAGCCGGGCGAGGAATCCATTGACCTCTCCCATCGTCTGGAGGACGACACGATTCTGGTATCCCTCGGCCTCGGCGATCGCCCTGTCCTTCGCACCGCGGGCGGCCGGGATCTTGCTGTTGCGTTCACCGATTGCTTCGTTGACCACTTGTTCCTTCTTCTGCCGCGCGCGGTTGACCTCCTGGAAAGCATCCTGGACTGCGTCGGTGGGCGGTGAGGTCGTCTGCAGCTTGACGGTGACGATCTCGACACCCGCCTCAAAGTTGTCGAGTTCCTCTTGAATCAGCCTCTCTGCATCCTTGGCAAGGCGTTCTCGGCCGATCGTTAGCACGGAGTCGATGCTCGAATCACCGACGAGTTTTCGCATCACGGACTCGGAAATATCGCTGATCGTGTCCGGCACCGCCGGGTTCACGTCGAAACGTGTTCCGCTGGGCAGGTTCCTTCGGTTGATCCTCTCGGTGCTGCCGATCTTGAACAGAAAATTGATCGGTTCCTTGACACGGTACTGCACAATCCATTCGACGTGTCCCAGGTTGAGATCGCCCGTCAGCATCTCGGCCACGGCAAGGTCGTCGGACGTCTGCGAGGCGTAGAGCGTCTTGCGGCCCGCCAGCGTCGTTTCAAAACCAAATTCGAGGGACTGGATCCGCCGCACGGGGACCTTGTAGACGATTTCGATCGGCCAGGGAAATTTCATGTGAAGCCCCGGGGGAACCGTGTGTTCCATCCTCTTGCCGAACCGGAGTACCACGCCTTGGTCGCTGGCGTCGATGCGATAGAACATCGTCCCGCCCGCGAGCAAGACGACGGCAACTGCAAGTGCGGCCAGGGCCTGTCGAATTCCCTTACTGACTCGATCCCAGGGAATGTCGGCGGCGGAAAAAGGACGGCCATGGTCAAGCGGCGATGACATGGGGCGCGGGTCTCAGGTTGATAATCGGCAGGCACTCTGGCACGGCCCAACAAGCCGCGCTTCGCCACTATACCATCGAGTGCCGAACAAGTCCGAATTCTTCAGGATTCACTCGGACATTCTCCCATCAACCGCAGCAGCCGCTGCCGCGATCGACGTCTTGTCACGATCCGTGCCAGCTGCGGAGGGGGCGGGAAGTCGTGTCCGGGACATGGTCGTTTCCTTTCGTTTGAATTGCGCAGCAGATGGGAATTGGCCCGATCTCGTGCCGCGTTCGTGGTTTCGCCCGTAACAAGCAGTCCAGGTGTCGCTGGAGTTTCTTCGTCGTACAGGTCGCGCAAGGCGTCGCACGGTTCAATGTCGGGTTCCGGTACGTCCGACGTGTCGGCACCTGTCAGGTGGCGATACCAGACGTGTCCCAGGGTGTCCGACAGCGACTCGACGCGGCCGGATCCGGCTAGGTTAGGCTAAGTGCCTAATCGGCTTATGGTTAGCGAAGTCGAGAGTTCAGAGGCCCAGTTGAACTTTTTGTGTCCTCGGTTGCAAGCTGGGAACCCCACATCGTCCGGCTGGTTCTGGCGGCATGACCTTTTTCCGCATGAGCGGTCCATGCTTCTTTTCTTAGTACGCCAGCGAACACTCACGGCGTAATGATTGCCTCGTTGTTTGATGATCTGTAGGGGAAATACGTGTGAGTCGGTGATGATCAGATCTGTTTGGGATCTTTTGGTTTTGAATTTGAGCGATTCTGTCTCGCAACATTTCAAATTGAAAGACGAGATCGAAGCGCTGTTCAGTTCTGCTTGCCTCTGGCATTCCTGTGGTGCAGGGCAAAGTGAGCCGGAGCGCAGTCAACATGACGGACGCTTGGCACTGAGCTGGTGTAAACGGCGGTCCAAAAGTGCGCCGGGGGTCGGCCCAAAAGTGCGGCACCCGGGTTCAGGAATATCCCGCCTTTCGGCGGGAGTCAAGAGTCTCCTTCAATCTGTGGTCTGACGCCGCTTGA
>Ga0310123_10002792_pt1 | contig 13731 bp, 12 predicted proteins | sample CB6_AW_1057_MG_FD_203505 | JGI IMG/M metagenome (GOLD analysis project Ga0310123, IMG submission 203505) | Marine microbial communities from Western Arctic Ocean, Canada - CB6_AW_1057 | ecosystem: Environmental > Aquatic > Marine > Oceanic | place: Canada: Western Arctic Ocean | collected... | reverse complement strand
CGGCCGGCTGCGGCTGAGCCGCTTCGACGGACCCGACGTCTTCCAATGGCAGGTGCTACGGGAAGTCCGCAGCCCGCATTATCGACCCGGAGACTGGAACCGGCTGAAAGTCCGCATTCAGCAGGACAAAATTCAGTGTTTCGTGAACGACGAGCTGGTCATCGAGTCGAATGATTCCCGCTATGCCGAGGGGAAAATTGGACTGGCGAAGTTCCGTCACACCGAGGCGGAGTTCAAGGGTTTCCAAGTGGCCAAGAACATAGCGTCATTGCGCCCCTCGCCTGAAGCGCTCGAGAAGATCGCGAAACTCGTCGCCGACATCTCACCAGCCCGTCCGCCGAAAGCCGAACTGCTCGACAAACTGCTGGCCGATGCTGCCATGGCTGTGACCGTGCTCCGCCAGCGGGCGAAACGGCTGGAGCAACAAGCAGAGCGACTGCGTCAGTTGGCGGCGGCGGTCCACGAAGAAAAAACACGAATGCAGTTGGTCAAGCTTTTCGACAAAAAAGAGAACGAGCGAGAGATCGACCTGCTGCACGCATCCTTGCTGATCGCCCGGATCGACAACGACGAGGTTGACGTCGAAGGCTATTTGGCGGAGGTGGACCGCATGGTGGGTGAACTCAAGGAGAGCCTGGGACAGGATGCCGACGAAAACAGACGGCTGGCAGCGCTGGATAAGTACCTGTTTGAGGAACTCGGTTTTCACGGCAGCCGCACGAACTACTACCACCGCTCGAACAGCTATCTGAACGAAGTCATCGATGATCGCGAGGCTTTGCCGATCACGCTGTCGGTATTGTACATGGAGCTGGCTCGGCGAATTGGTCTGAAAGTAGTCGGCGTCGGTCTGCCGGGCCATTTCATCGTTCGCTTCGAACCGAAGGACGGTGAGACACGGCTCATCGATCCGTTCGACCGGGGACGTGTATGGACACACAAGCAGGCCGTCGCACAGGTCAAGTCGCGGATTCCGGGGCCGTTTGACCAGCAGTATCTCGTCGCACAAACCAATCGGGCGATCGTAACTCGCATGCTGCGGAATCTCATGGGCGTCGCCGGTGACTCCCGCGACACCGAGGCGATGTTGCGGTACGTCGAGACGGTGCTGGCCTTGAACCCCGACTCCGGTGAAGACCGCTGGCTGAGGGCCGTGCTGCGATTTCAAACCCAGCGAATCGACGAAGCGATCGAAGACACGCAGTGGCTGCTCAAAGAGCGGCCCGACGGCGTCCCTCTGCAGCGGATCCACGAACTGTTCGGCATTTTGCAGGGGCTCGATTAGCCCCCGGTGAATACATCGGAGGCCTTCAAACCCTGTTATTTCGTTCGCGCCTTATCGGGCCGCTCGCTCGCCGATGCAATACACTGCGCTGTGTGTGCGGATGAAGATCTGACTGTCGGAGAAGGCGGGTGTCGAGTTGCTTGGCTCACCAAGCTGGTTGGTGGCCACGGAGTCAAATCTCTCCGGGTTCGGCAGAAAAACACTGGTGGTCCCATCCTGTCCGGTGACATATAGTCGTCCGTCGGCGAAGATGAGCGATCCCCAACTATTGTTGCCCGGCAGTCGGGCCTGCCAGAGTTGTTTGCCGGTCTCCAGCTCAATGCATTCCGCGGTGCCGGGACCGGCATTGACCGTGAAGATATGGCGGCCGATGATCACTCCCGAACCAATCCGCTGCGGTTGTTTCTGTACGTTCCGCCACAGCCGATTGTTCTCGGTCACGTTGCCCGATCCGCCGAGCCGAAAACAGAGGGCCGGTCCCTGGTAACCGCCCAACGCCACACAGAGCTCACCGGAAATCAGTGGCGATGTGTAAACCAGGTCGCCCCGCTGGCTGGTCAGGCCGTCGCAACTCCAGATGATGTTGCCGTCAGCCGGATCGTAAGCCACCACCCGAGTCGGCATGCTGCAGATGAGCTGATCGTGACCGTCCACTTTGGCAATGATCGGCGTGCTCCACGAGCCGACTATTCGGCCGGATCGGTCATTCGCACCGCCCGGCTCCGGCATCTTCCAGAGTGTTTCACCCGTTCTGAGATTCAGGGCCGTCATGAAGCTCTCCACGCCGGGACCGAAATTCAGAAACACCGCATTTCCGTAGATGACCGGCGATGAGCCATAACCCCAAATATGCCCCACCTTGCCTAACTGGCGGTCCCAGAGCTGTTTGCCGTTCAGGTCGTAGCAAAAAAGTCCGGCCGAGCCGTGCCAAACGACAATCCTCTCGCCGCTGACAGCGGGGGTCGAACCGCAGTACGGATTCGTCTGGTGCGTTTTTTCGACGACGTCGTATTCGACCGTCCGTTTCCAGAGTTCCCGACCCTCCTGGCGGTCGAAGCAGTACAGCATTCGCTGTTGGCCCTTGTCCGTCGCGCAGGTCACGAAGACCCGGCCGTTGGAAACGATGGGGCTGCTGTTGCCAGGACCGGGCAACTCAACCCGCCAGAGGACATTTTGTTGGGGACTCCAGGTGATCGGCAAGTTTTTTTCCGGCGAGATCCCGTTGCCCGCCGGTCCGCGGAACGCCGGCCAGTTTCCGGCCTGAGCCACGGTGCCCAGTACAAAAAACAACAACCCGGCGGTCAAACAACATCGACACAGCATCTTTCGGCTCCTAATCGAATATCCAACGAGAAATCAGTGATTCCGCAACAGAACAACGCGGCAGACAAGTCCCGACTTTGCACAGAGACTAACATCTGTCGCGTTGCTGGTCGACAAGAAGAGATCGCCGGCCTGATAACCCGCCGCGACCAAACTGCCGATTGGGAGGGGCTCTGGCCCGCTCTGCTAAGGGGCCAGACCCCCTCGCTCGGTCCCGGCGACGGTGCTGGTGGAAAAGCCTCTGCGACTCTGATACGGTGGTGATCGGTGTTCGTTGACTAAAACAAACGATGATTGGCACGAACAAAGACTCAACCTGTAACGAGGAGAACCGAGAGAGATGAGAAAGTTGGCAACGTTCGGTCTGTGTCTGGGCTTGGCGCTGGCGGTCGGCGGTCCGGTTCAAGCGGCGGACCTGAAGGTCGGTGATTCCGCTCCCGATTTTCAGCTCAAGGGCAGTGACGGAAAAACGTACAAACTATCGAGTTTCAAGAGGAAGCAGGCGGTCGTCATCGCCTGGTTCCCCAAAGCCTTTACGGGTGGCTGAACGCTGGAATGCAAGTCGTTCCGTGAGAACGGCAAAGCCCTGCGGGGTTTCGACGTCGCCTTTTTTACCGCCAGTTGCGACACGCCGAAGTTGAACAGCGACTTCGCGAAGTCGCTGGATCTCGATTATCCGATTCTCAGCGATCCCGGCAAAAAAACTGCCGCAGCTTATGGCGTGGTCACCCAGAAACGAAAGCTTCCCTTCCGATGGACATTTTACATCGGCAAGGACGGGAAGGTCCTGTACATCGACAAAAAGGTCAAAACAAGAACGCACGGCGCCGATGTGGCCAAAAAGCTGCAAGAGCTGGGCATCTCCAAAGCGAAGTGACCGGGGAGTTCTGTCTTCTGCCCAGACTCGTGACCGGCCTGCGGCGCGTGCCCATCTATTCGAAGGTGGGTGCCCTTGCGAGCGTTGCGGGCTGAATCTGCGACTGTGCCTTGATCGGCATTTTTCTGGAGTCGTCGATGGCTCGTGAAGCTGCAAGCCTTCCTGATGCAAGCAGCCAGGCTGACCGGTCGCGAGTCTCGTTGTGGAGACGATTGCGGATTGCGGCCGGGCTGCTGGTCGACCTGCGCCGGCCCGACTTTCAGGCCGCCGGCCAGTACGCCAGCATCCGTTATGCCGGCCAACCGTTTGCGGTCAAGTGGTGCCGATTCATGGGGTGGGCACTTTACCAAATGTTTGTCGTCATCCCCGACGTGATGCAGGACCTGAGCATTGCCGCAAACGTTTCAAAAACACCGATGTGGCTGCTCGACGAGAACCCGCTGGCCAATCATCCGTGGAACAGCACTCCGGGCAGCGCGCTCCCTGCCGACGCGGACACCGTAGTCATCGGTGCCGGCTTTACCGGCGGAGCGCTGGCGTATCACTGGTCGAAAAAGGCCTCGTTGGATCGGCGCATGGTTGTGCTGGAGATGGACGACCCGGCCAGCGGCAGTTCCGGCCGCAACGAAGGACTGGTCGTGATGGGCCGGTACTTCAAGATGGTGCGTGACACCGTCCTCAAGAACTTGACGGGGCTGCGCACTGATCTCAGCGACGAGCAGCGCCACCAGCTGGCCCATCAGTTCGCCCTTCACTACTGCCGGGCCGCCTACCGCAACGCCGACCTGATTGAGCAAACAATTAAGTCGGAGGGCTTCGACTGCGATTACGTCCGCGCCGGGTGGGTCCAGGCTCGCGGCGGCTCGGAACAACAGACGTTGTCTGAATCGGTGACGATGGCGGCCGAGTCGGGCTGCACCGACTGGGTCAGCATCTCACCCGATGAGGTGCTGGAGAAATCCGGTATGCAAGTTCGGCACAACGCCGGCTTTTCGCTGGCGGCTGCATCGTGGCATCCGGCTAAGTGGGTTTGGTGCCTGTTTCGCCGCGCATTGGCGACAGCGAACGTCGATCTGTTCACCCGCACACGAGTCACTCGGGTTGAAGACGACGGCCAACATTACGTCGTCCATACTGAGCGCGGCCCGATTCGGGCCCGGCACGTGGTTTATGCGACCGAATCGTACACGCCGAATTTGCAGTGCCAATTTCACAACGCCATTCTTCCGATGCAGGAGCAGGCGGCCAGCGGCGAGGGCGGACCGGCGGCCATGAAACCACACATCGGGATCAGCGGCTCTTGGTTTTTCGCCGGACGATACACTCAGCGGGTTCTGTTCGGCTCGGGCGGGTCCCGCCTTCCCGACCATCAAGCCGGCCGCAACCGGCCCTCGCAGTTTCTCACCAAGTTCGTCGCCGCCGAAATGAAACGCTGTTTCGGTCCCTATCGGCTTCACATGACGAACGAATGGAGCGGCACGGTTGGATACACACCCGACGAATATCCGATCGTGGGATTGATGGACGGCAAACGCCGGTACGTCATTGCCGGCATGTGTGGTTCCGGTAGTGGTGTCTCCTTGAATGCCGGCCGCTGCATCGTCAACCGCATTCTGGGTATCACCGACGAGCCGGACGATTACCCCGAAGCCTATTTCGCCCCTAGCCGCTTGCTGGATCCGCAGAGTCACCCCTGGCCTGAAATCGACGAATGATCGGGATGGTAGGTAGGGCTGCTGAGATCAGGGTTGGCGACGATGGCCATGCTCCACCAGCCACCATCGATTTACCTGGAAAAACTTTGTCGATACGGGCGCAAAAAAACCGTGGTACTCGGCGACCTGAGCACCGATCGCACCGAATCGACCAAGCTCGCCGCAGAGCATTCCGGCAAAGCAGTCGTCTACCGGACAGGGTGAGCCCAGCGACTCACCGCCGTAGTCCGGTTTTCGGACGACATCGCATGTGGGGCCACCTCGTTGAGGAATGCCTAAATTTCCGGGTCGGCACCAACCTTGCCGTCAGCCTCCACAACTCGGCCCCAACATGCACGAAGCCGGCAAGACGCCGGCTTCGTTGTCTACTGAATTGTCTCAGCGATTAGGCCGGCCTGACGTTTTCGGCTCTTGGCCCTTTCGGTCCATGTCCTTCTGTGAACGTCACCCGTTGCCCTTCGTGGAGCTCTTCGTAGCTCACCCCTTCGAGGTTCGACATGTGGAAAAACATGTCCTTCTCGCCCCCAGTGTCAATAAATCCGAAGCCCTTGTCCGTCAGCCGCTTGATCGTGCCTTCTGCCATTTCAGTCAGATTCCTAAAAAAGTGTCTGTGCGATGTCGCCCGGTACGACTTGTTCGGGCTACTCCACCGCACATGTGGATTATAATGCCCAAGCCAGAGACTTCAACCTTCAATGGGAGTTGACGGCACTAAGTTGAGAATTCCCCGAATTGGTGCAACCGGCCCGAATCCCGCAACAAAACTCACAGGGACAATTTGACAGGGCAATTTGGCAACGTACTCTCTCATGGGAAATAACATTCCCCAGGCACAACCGAGTTGCTTGGCGGCATGTTTTTCTGCTCGGCAGACTGACTGAAGCCGACAAAGGCCAAAGATTTGGACCCATACACCCTCGTGACACGCAACGAAAACCACGCCGCGGATTTACGCTGGTTGAAGTGTTGATCGTGGTGGTCATCCTGGGAATTTTGGCAGCCACCGTGTTGCCGCAATTCACCTCGACCAGTGAAAATGCCAAAGAATCGGCGTTGGTTCAGGATCTGCAGACTCTGCGCAGCCAATTTGAGCTGTACAAGTTTCAGCACAACAGCACCTATCCAGCCCAGGGAACCACCGACGAGACGAAGTTTCTCGACGCAATGCTACTTTCCAGCGACGCGGACGGAACAACCGGCCCAATTGACACGAAGCCGTTCGGCCCGTACTTCATCGGACAGTTTTCCACCAGTCCGTTCAGCGGAAAAAATGACGTCAAGGTGGTGAATATTGATACGCTGCCCGCCGCTGATGACGCGACCGGCTGGATTTACAGTTCCAAAACCGGCCGCATCAAGGTCAATTCGACCGATCTGGCCACGGACGGTGTCACGAAACTCGAGGACCTGTAGAAGCACCTCTGAGAAGATCGTGTCTTCGCCACCCCCACGTCTGAAGAAACCGGCGTGCGCAGGCATCTGTGCGAGATCGCCCTCACTCTCTTTTCGAGAGGCGCCGGAGCGTGAGAGATAACGTTGTCCCGGCTGTGTCGCGCTCAAAACTCTTGCTGGACGTTTAGATCAAATCCGCAATCGGCTCGCCTTCAGAGAGTCGCATGGGGCGGTCGTTCTGATCGTGAATTTCGGTGTGCGGATCCATGCCGAGGCAGTGATACATGGTGGCCGTCAGGTCGGCCGGGCTGACCGGGTCGGAGGCGGGATAACCACCGATGCGGTCTGATGAGCCGTAGACCTGTCCTCCACGGATTCCTCCACCTAGCAGCATCACCGAAAAGCAATTGGACCAGTGTTCGCGGCCGACGGTTTTGAGCGTAATCCGCGGCGTACGGCCGAATTCACCGGCGACGACGATCAACGTTTCGTCCAGCGTGCCCTGTTCTTCGAGGTCGTTCACCAGAGCGTGCAGGGCGAGGTCGAATGGGGGAATGAGATCTTCGCGCAGCGCTTTGAAATTCAGGCGGTGAGTATCCCAAGCAGATCCTACGTTGCCCTGTTTACGAAGCCAGCTCACTTGCACCACCCGTGTTCCCGCTTGAATCAGACGACGAGCGAGCAACACCGACTGGCCGAACAGATTTCGGCCGTATTTCTCCCGCACATGCGGATCTTCGGACGAGAGGTCCACGGCACGGCGAACGGCCTTGGAAGCCATCACGTCAATCGCCTTTTCCTGGTTCTGTGCCAGCGATCGAGCCAGCGCTGTTTTCTCCAGGTAGCCAACCTGTCGGTTGACCTGATCGAGCAGCTTCTTCCGGCGGCGCAACACGGTTGTGGGGCGGTTGGCCAGCAAAGGTAGGTGCTTGAGTTTGAAGTCGTCGTCGTTGGGGTTACCACCAGTCTGCAGCGGGTCGAATTTACCGCCGAGCCGGCCTCCCCACTGACCAGCCCGCCGACCGCTGCCGGCATCGAGCCGGCGCGGAACCAGCACGAAGGGGACCATCGGTCCGGGACCGGGACTGACCTTGGCCAGCGAGGCCCCCACGTGCGGATGATCGTTACGGTTCATGAAGTTGGCCTGCGCCCCGCTGCCATCGTACACATAACCGGTGAACATGACATATCCGCCCGGGGCGTGTCCCGGTGATGGATGCGTCATCGAGCGAATCACAGCCGCCCGGTCCAGTAGCTTGGCCGTGAAAGGTAGCTGATCGGAAACCGTTACGCCCGGCAGTGCGGTCTGAATCGTGCCGAACTCGCCGCGAATTTCGGCGGGCGTCTCCGGTTTCGGGTCGAAAGTGTCCAGTTGGGCCGGTCCGCCGGACAGAAACAGCACGATGCAGTTCTTGGCCTTTCCGAAACTCGGCGATGCCGGCTTTGCCGTGTCGGCTGCGGCCCGCTGCTGGTCGAGGAGCATCGGCAGCGAGACGCCGGACATTGATAGCGCACCGGCCCGCAGCAGTTCGCGTCGGTCGATTCCATCACACATTCGAGCGGCAGGTCCCAAAATCCGGAGCACAATCACATCTCCTGTTCAATGGCAATCGCCTTTTTGTGTTTCAACGAACCGCCCGGCTGTCTGCGGCAGCGTATCAACACAGAACCCATCTGCGAAATAGACTAGCGGAATCACTTAAAATAAACAAGATACGCAGACAATGTAGCCGGGTGCAGCAAGTTTTTCATTCTGGAGTATCGGTCAGGGGTCTGGCCCTCTCCAGAAAAGATGGTTGCGGATTGGTGCAAATCGATGGGCTCAGCAGATTGCTATCGCGGTGGGCCAAATCCCTCCAATCAGTCACTTCGTAGTTGCTGAGTCATGCGGATAAACCTCACCAAGCTGTGGCAATCCTGTTGGGGATCAGGCGGACAGTGTGATCTCCAGCAACACGACGACCACCAACACTAGAAGCACGCCGATGGCGTGCCGGGAATCGACGTCGTCGCTGCTGCCCCCGAGGCCAAACCGCGGTCCGAGCCGGTGCCAAAGTCGCAAACCAGCCGGGACGGTCATTGCCCCGAACAGAAGCAGCACCCAGCCCGGTGTACCGTGGTTGAGCAGCTCGACGGCGTCACCAACCGGTTCCCAAAATCCGACTCCGAGGTACATCCCGTTGGCGATCAGGCAAAAACCGGTAAAAAACCGCAGCAGGTACTCAATCGAGGACTGCAGTCGGGCTGCGATCACCCAAGCGGCAAGCGGCAAGACGCAGCCCCAAATCGATCCGCCCCAGACGACAAATTGCGTGTTGGGCTCAACGTGGGTCCACGAAATGGCCAGCGGATGCAGCACGACCTTCACAATTCGTCCGCCGCTCGACCAAGCGTGCAAAATGTGGCCGAACTCATGGACAACCATCATTACAATCCACGACAGCCACAGCATTGAGACAATCAATAACAGGCTGAAGGGCCAATATTTCATTGCCGCGCCCGAACATTCGACAGCCACAACATTTCTGAATCTACTCCAATCGACGGTTGTGGAAGTGAGGGTAACGGTTGTGGAAGTGAGGGCAGGAGAGAGGGAGAAAACTATACATCCTTCTCTCCTTCACTCCATCTTCCCCTCTGTTTCGAATAATTGTTGATGTTCTTGGTGATTTTCCTGTCCATTTTTCAGTGGCTTTCATTAAAAATGGGCTAGGCTTTGTCTCATTAAAGGCTAATTCGACATCATATCGTAGAGCCAGTTTCAAAACCATAAATTACTAGATGAATGGCGGGCAATTTGCGTACCAGAGTGAGTGGAAGAAGACACTCACATGGTTACGGTCGCGGCCTGCCGATCTTAAAGAGCGGGACCCACCTAGCCGAGTGGCATTCCGAGCAATTTCTGGTCGCCAGGCGCTTAATTCAATCGGGTGTGCGCTGCGTGACGCTAACTTTCAGCACATGGGATTCGCACAGTAACAACTTCAAGCGGATGCGCAACAACATGCCATACGTCGATCTGGGCGTGTCGGCCCTGGTGAACGATCTGCACAAACAAGGCCTGCTCGACGACGTGACGGTCATTGTTTGGGGTGAGTTCGGCCGCACACCGAAAATCAACAAAAATGCCGGCCGCGATCATTAGCCCTCCGTCTCGTGCGCACTGTTGGCGGTCGGCGGAATGTGGACCGGACAAGCCATCGGCCGCACGAACCGTCTCGGCGAGGTCCCCATGGAACGGCCGGGCCATTGTCAGGAAGTCTTCAGCACGCTGTACCGTAACCTGGGAATCGACGTCAATCATGCCACCGTGATGGACCAGCCGCGACGACATCTCGGTCAGACGTGCTGTCGGCCGGCACGATTGACCTGAGTGGTTTTCGATACTCAGGGCAGGGCAGGGGGGGATGAATCACTTCGCGATGATTCCGTCGCCGGCCGTGTCCGCTCGGGACAGGCTGATCACGATTCCCAGCGATACCAGGCTGACGCAGAGATTGCTGCCTCCGTAACTGATCAGGGGATGCGGAATCCCTTTCGGTGGGACCAAAGCGGTCACGACGGCCATGTTCAAAACGGCTTGCAGGACGAGTTGTGTTAACAAAGTAAAACCGGCTAGGTACGCAAAGCTAAGCCTATCGAGCTGCCGCAGCAGTCTGAGACCGGTGAAAAACAAACCGGCCCAAAGTACGACCAGCCCCAGTGTACCGACCAGGCCCAACTCTTCGCCGACGACGGCGAATACGAAATCGGTGTTCGCTTCCGGCAGAAAGCTCAACTTCTGCCAGCCCTTTCCCAGGCCAACCCCCCACAAACCACCGGCGCCGAACGAGATCAGCGACTGTTTAAGTTGGTAGGGCGCTGCGGTCCAATCCGACCAGCTCGCCAGGAATCCACTGAGACGGCTCATTTGGTACGGTTTCAAGGTGACTGCGGCAAGGATTACCGGAATCGCCGCGGCGGCCGCGACGATGAAGTTGCGAATCGGCCAACCGCCCACAAACAGGGTGATCGCGTAGACCCCCGCCAAGAACAACGACGTTCCCAGGTCTGGCTGAACCAAAACCAGAGGCAGCACCACGACGGCGGGAAAGACGATCGGCAGCGTTCCGGAAAACCAGTGGTGCAAATGCTCGCGGTGCCGCCCCATCAGCCGGCACAAGAACAAAGGTAGGGCAATTTTCGTCAGCTCCGACGGTTGCAGTGACAGCGGTCCGTACCGCAACCAGCGTTGAGCGCCGTTGACACGTGTTCCCACTCCGGGAACCAGGACTAAGATCAGCAGCACAACGGTCAGAACAAACAAGTAGGGGCCGACCTGAAACCAAAATCGGGCGGGCAGACAGGCGCACACCGTTGCCGCCGTGATCCCCAGAAGCAGAAACGTCAGATGTCGCGAGAGATAAACCTGCTCGAACTCGGTCGGCCAGGACGTAATGCTGGCGCTGTGGACCATCAGGATTCCGACCGCCAGCAGAACAGAAGCCAGCGTAATGAACAAACCTCGGTTCTGGTCCATCAATTGGTTTTCAGGCGTCCTCCCCAAAGGGTGGAAGCCGGTTCGACTGATCGAAATCAGCCGAACCGGCTTACCAAATCCCTCTCTCCCTAACGCTTCCTACAATACGCTTTGGACAGCTTGCGGCGATCAGCCGTCACATGTGTCGACTCGATACATTCCGTAGTTTGACCGGCTGAATCCCGATTGCCGGCCGCATTCCGCTTACCGGATCTTTAGACTGGCAATGGCCACGATGGCCAGCAGGGCCGAACCGATCCAAAACCGGACGACAATCTTCAACTCGTGCTGTCCTTTGAACAAAAAATGATTGTGCAGCGGGCTGCAGGCGATCAGTCGGCTTCCGGTCAGCCGAAACCACGCCACCTGTAAAATGACGCTGATGGTTTCGACGACGAAAATTCCGCCGACAATCAACAACAGCAACTCCTGACGGGTCACCAGGGCCGCCAGCGCCAGCAACGCGCCGATCGGCAACGAACCGGTGTCGCCCATAAAGACTTGCGCGGGGTAACAGTTGAACCATAAAAAACCCAGCATGGCACCAACCATAGCCCCCAACACGATACTCAACTCGCCGGCGCCTGCAACGAACGGAATACTCAAATAATCGGCCATGACGGCGTGGCCGGCCAAATATGTCAGTGCCACAAAAGCCGAACCGGCAAACACTGTGCAGCCGCTGGCCAGTCCGTCCAAGCCATCGGTCAGGTTGACGGCGTTCGAGCTGCCGACCAAAACCAACACGCTCCAAAAAATGAATCCACTCCCCAGCCAAACACTGTGATTGCCGAACGGCCAGATCAGCTCCAGACCGCGGGGAGAAGTGAGCTGCTCGTGATACAACCCGTAGCCGATCAGCAGAGATATGAGGATTTGGACGATGAGTTTCGGCCTGATTTTCAGACCATTTCTCTGGCTGCTGAGCTTGATCCAGTCGTCGAGGGCGCCGAGCGCGGCAAATCCGACCACGACCAGAAGTCCCAGTTGCACATAGCGGTTGCTCAGGTCTCCCCACAACAGAACGGCGAGGACGACCGAACCGATGACAAACAAGCCGCCCATGGTGGGAGTGGCAGCTTTGTCGGCGTGCAGTTCGTTCAGACGTTCGGAGTCGCTGTCGATCCGTTCTCGAAATCGCTTCTTGAGCCAGAGAATCGCTAGCGGGCCGAGGAGCAGGGCCATCAGGAACGACGTCACACTCGCCAGTGCCGCTCGTGCCGTCACAAAGACGCGAGAGTCTCCCGACGAATGTAATTCCATTTGCTCCAAAAGCGGAGCGAATCGATTCAGCAGCCAAAACAGCATGGGTGGCGCCATTCATTTCGGTGAGGCCGGCAGCGATGACCGGCCGAATCCAATCCCGGATGTAAACCGAAGTGTCGATCATGAATGTTGTAGAACGAATCAACGCAGCGTCCGTGTAGCCCGGCACGGCCGGTGCTGAGTTGTTTTCGAGACTGATCATTCGAGTTCTGTGAATCGACATTCGTCATCCGAAATTCGTCATTGCCCCCTCGAGGTGTATCCCCGAGCGCCGAGGGTTGCCCCTCGGCGCTCGGTCAGTCGGTTCCGTCACGAAGCGGCTTTCGGAGTGATTGACCCAGAAATCACTTGATCCAATTACCTTTGATGCTTCCGCCCCGGACCCCCAGGGCAATACGTCGGATTCCCGCAAATCCAAACGTACGCAACGAAACCTTCACAACTAAGTCAACTTTATGCACAAGCCCGCAGCGGGACAGCGGACGAAGGCCCTTGTCTTCTCTGACGTGCCCGCAACCATTCGACGACGCGTTCCATCCGCATCGCCCGAGAACCTTTCACCAACACCACGTCGCCCGGCTCCAGCCAGCAATCGAGGACGGTCAACACGGCGTCGAAATTTTCACACTCAGCCAGCCGATGTGTCGGCATGCCTCTCTCGATAGCTCCGCCGATGACGTGCCGGGCTTGTTGCCCGTGTACCAACAGGTGGTCGATTCCGGATTCAGCCGCCGAGCGCCCAAATTCGCGATGAAACTCAGCAGTCCGTGTGCCCAGCTCCAGCATGTCGCCGGCAATCAGCAGCTTTCTTCCGGCCGTCTGCCAATCCCGCAGATGTCGACAGGCGGCCTGCATCGACGTGGGGTTGGCGTTGTAGGTGTCGTTGATAATTGTCCAGCAACCGATTTGCTCCAAACGGCATCTTCCCGGTGGAGGACGAAACGATTGCAGGGCCTCTGCAATGTCAGCCGGTTCTAGGCCGATCTCTTTGGCAATGGCGATTGCGCATAACGCTGCGGACAAGTGATGCCGGCCGGCCGTCGGCAGCTCGAAGAATTCATTGTGGACCGTAAAGCACAATCGATTCTTAACAATTTGTACGTCTGTGGCTTGCAAGTCGTTGTCGGCATTTTCCCCAACGAAAAGCACACGGCATGACGCCCGGTCGGCCAACTGACGGACGTGCAGGTCGTCCCCCCACAGCACAGCAAAACCGGTTTCCGGTAGCGATTCGACCAGTTCACCTTTGGCAACGACGATTTTTTGCTCGTCACCAAAACCGTCCAGATGCGCCGGTCCGATTCCGGTGACGACTCCAATTTCCGGCTCCGCAATGCCGGCTAGACTGCGGATT
>Ga0310123_10002791_pt1 | contig 13734 bp, 12 predicted proteins | sample CB6_AW_1057_MG_FD_203505 | JGI IMG/M metagenome (GOLD analysis project Ga0310123, IMG submission 203505) | Marine microbial communities from Western Arctic Ocean, Canada - CB6_AW_1057 | ecosystem: Environmental > Aquatic > Marine > Oceanic | place: Canada: Western Arctic Ocean | collected... | reverse complement strand
CGGGCAACACTGGGCTGTGCGATGAAACCGCTTCGCGGTTAATTGGGCTCGGATCGCCGGTGCCGGTTCACGGGTTGTTGGGTTGGATCCGTGGGGGGTCCGCCTGCATCCCGCAACCCAACCCCGAAGGGGTTCCATCCCAAAGCCCAGTGTCAGCACGCCCCCTGGGCGGGCGCCACGCTGGGTATCCCAAACCCGCCCCGCTCCCAAAACCCCGACGGGGTTTCACACGTCGACGTGTCGTGATCTACAACCCCGTTGGGGTTCACAAATGTGTGGGGGCATGCCGAACCCAGCGTAGCCCGCCTGGCGGCGGGCAACACTGGGCTGTGCGATGAAACCGCTTCGCGGTTATTCGGTGCCGGGCCGCCGGAGCTGGTTCACGGTGTGTCGGGGCCGGTGCGTTCGCAGCGTCACTCTTCGTCCGCTGCCGGCTCGGACAGCCGCCTGTCGAGAAATGCCGAGAGCACCTGACGTGAGGGACCGTCCCATCCCCCGCCTGCCTCCAGCCCCTCATAGACCCAGGGTCGACCGAAGCGGGCCGAGATATACTCGACCGTGACATCCCGCGGCATGGCTGCAAAGGAGACCCGTCCGCGAAATGAGTCCTCCGACAACTCGACCTCCACCTCAACCGCTCCGGTCAGTCGCAGGCCGTCAACACCCTCGATCGTCGCCCCCAGACTTGAGTTGGCCGCTTGAGCGATCTTGGTGAGCCTGGCCGCCATCACCTTCAGGCGAGCCGCCTCGGTCAGCGAGTCCCGCTTGGCACGCTTGGCCTCAGCCTCGGCGTCCGCCTCGGCCTTCTTCAACGCCACAGCTTCCTCGTCGGCCTGCTCGGCCTCGGCTCGCTCGAGCTGCCTGGCCGCCAGTTGCAACTCAACCGTATCGCGAACCGTCGTGGCCCAGACCGACTTGAGCACCGTCAGCTTCCCACCATCCAGCAGCGACGCGGCCAGCAGATCCGATTCGTCGGTGAAGTCGTTCTCGTTGAAGTACTTGAACGACACCCCCACCTGCTGCAATCGCCACTGGTCCCGGTGGAACACCAGTCGCCCATGCTGGCGGACCAGGTTCTCGTGCTCGGTCCCCTCGATCGTGATCGGGAACATGCAGGTGAACGAGATGGTCCCCACCAGCGGCGAGTCGGTCTCTGCCGAGACGCCGTGTCGAAACGTCACCGGCTCGACAACCCGCCACTCGCCCAGTTCCGCCGCCTCCAACGAGGCGTCCAGCGCCGAGGCGATCTGTTCGAGCTCGTCGGAGCGTCGGTTCTCCGTCGCGGCCAGCTGCGACTCACTCTGTGCCGGAACTCCTCGATCACATCCCACCCCGACGCACGCCAACAGCATCAGCCCTGCGGCGCGCCAACCGCTGACCGCACCCTTCATCGGTCACCTCCCTTCAACCGATACTCCAACGCCTCTCGAATCGCTGGCAGCACCGAGACGTCCCGGTCCTCGACTTTCGCCGCCTCGCCAGGTTTCTCCGGTCGCCCGGCCCGTTGCTTGACCGCATCGTAGGCCGCCTGGGCAAACTCGTTCCACGTCTTCTGCAGCTTCTCGCGCAACTTGACCGTATCGCCCAACCGCGATTTTCTGAGCACCAACTGGGCTTCCACCGTCGCCGTCGCCTGCCGCCACTCTGTCATCGCCTGCAGGTAACTCCGCCAGTCGCTGTCCGTCTTGTAGGCCCCGTTGGTGATGTTCAACTGGTGCTCCTTCAAAGCCCCCTGCTGAGCGGCGGCCCGCTGTTGAGCATGCTGACGACACGCCGCCTGGCCATCGGCATCAGACGGCTCGACGATGGCAACCGGTGTCCTGGGTGCCTTGGGATCCAGCGGAGCCTCCGGCAACGACGGTTCGAAGACCGCCACGTCGGGATCTCGATCGGTCGGCACCAATGGCTTGCGGCCCCCCTTGGTGTAGAACCCGGCCCGCGGCAGCACCTTCTCGGCCACCTCGCACAGCTCGCGGCTCGAAAGCAGCCAGATCCCGTCCCGGGCCACCACGAACATCAGCACCCGGTCCCGGATTTCGGAATTGAACAGGCCCCAGCCCTTGGCCGACAGCGAGCTGTGCATGATCGTGATGTTGTAGGCGTACAACGCGCCGTCGGGGTACAGACGCGCACTGGCCATGGACAACCGATGAGCCCCCAGCAGACCCCGCAGCCCTGTGCCGCCAATCGTGCGGGCATCGACCTGGGCCTGCTTGTTCCCGACCAGGGGAAGCAGGCCCTGCTCGAGCCTCGGCAGCGTCACCGCCGGCAGAATCGTCTGAGTCTTCTTGACCTCCGCCTGCATGTGCGAGGCCACCGACTCGTTGAGCGACTTGATCGTGGCCTCGTCCCCACTGGCCACGACTCTCAGGTATCCATCCTCCCCACCACCCGCCTTGTCGGCACCCACGCTGACGTAGGGGTCGAAAGTCGGACCGGTCTTGCCTCCCACCATCCGGATCGTTCGCGGCCGATGCAGCGTCACCGGGAACGACATCTCCCGCCGGATCACTCGACCCAACAGACCCCAGTGCTTGCGGTTGTGCACCACCGTGGCCACCGTCGGATTGACCCCCACCACGATCGAATCGACCCGCAGCACCGCTCGAGACCCACTCGATGCAGGCTCCAGGCCCAGCTCACCCGCCACGATCAGCTCGGGTTGCTGGTCCCAATGCCCCGACCTGAGGAATCGGTTCTTGGCCTGCTTCGACATGAAGTACAGGGGCCGCTCACCCTGCGGCGTGCCGCCTGACAGCTTGCCCGCAGCCTGGCGTTGCTGGGCAATCCACTCGACCAACTGCTGCAGCATCGGGCCGGACAACTGCATCTGCAGCGAACCGTCGCTGTCGGGCCACGAGGTCAGCCCGACCGCCTGAAGTGAAGCCGTCAGGCCCTCCGGGCTGCCAGCAGGCACCGGCCAATAACAATCCTCCCCGGGACTCCAGACCAGAATCACCCGCGAACCATTCCGAGCCGCGATCTGATCGAGGATAGCTTGGGTCTGGGCCGGGGTCTTCAACACGATCGGCAGCGCCGCGGTCGCCTGCCGGTTTCCCGAAACCGTCTTGGCCATCTGCTCACCCGCCAGACGCTTGCGAGCCGACCTGGCTCGGTCGGCAACCCTGAGATTCGAGTGATAACGGGCCAGTGACAGCATCCGGCTGCGGGGCGAGGTCCCCTTCAGCGGCTTCACCAGCACGGCGCGATCGAAGTCCGCCTGCGACATCGATACCAGGCGACCCAGAGCCGCCTGGTCGTCCTGGGCCAGCTTCAGGACCTCGATGAACTCGTCCGCAAACCGGCTCAGCCGGGCCACTCCCACTCGCCCAGCGGCATCGGCCACCCCGGCCGGCTCAAGATACCGCGGCCGGGCCGGGTCCAAATTGACAAATGCCTTGCGAGCAATCTCGAGTTCGACTCGGACCCTGGCGTACCGATCGAGCAACCCGTCCAGCCGAAGGCACTCGACCCCCACGACATTCCGATCCCCATACTCACTCGCAATCGACTCCAATTCGTCGCGGCGGCCGACCAGGTCTCCGTCATCTCCCGCCTCGGCATCGGCGACCCAGGCGTTGGCCCGATCGAGCACCCGTGCCGCGGCATCCAGCCGCAAGGCCCGCTTGAAGTCAGAGTCACTCTCGGAGAGGGCCACCGGTTGCGGCACAGACGGCTTCGAGTCACCGGCACCTCCGCTCAACAGCAGCGCGATGCCTCCACCGACCAGGCCCAGCAGCAAGACGCCCGCCAGCAGGCTCCCGAGCAACACCGTCTTCCGCGAAGCTGACGCCCCGGGCTTTGACGAGGGAACCTCTGGGTGTAGGTGAGCCGCCTCCCTGGCCTCGTGCTCCTGGTACATGCGATCCCATTCCGAGTCGTCCTCGGTCGCCAGGGCAGCGGGGGCGTCGCCTGATGAGACCCAGGCGTCGCCCAGCCCTTCGACCGTGCTCGCCGGCAGCCAGGGACCCTCCTGCGACTCGCTCACCACGTCGTTGGCACGCAGTCGCCCCGATGCGGCATGCTGCCGCAGATCCGCCAGGCCCGTTGGCCCGACGATCCGCTCGCCCCGCTTCACGAAGAACAACCCGGCCATTTCCAGCGACTCCCCCAACGCGGCCGGCCGATCACCTCGACCAACCGCTCGACGACCCTCTCTCTACTCGTCCTCGACACGCACCGCGGTGCCGTAGGCCATCATCTCCGCCGCACCTCCCATGATCACAGACGTCTGGAACTGCAGGCTGAGGATCGCGTTGGCACCCAGGGCTGCCGCCTTGTCCTTCATCCGATCCAGGGCCTGCTCGCGGCTCTCAGACAACAGCTTGGCGTACTCGACCACCTCGCCACCGACAATATTCCGCAACCCGGCCATGATGTCTTTGCCGATGTGACGGGCACGGATCGTGTTGCCCGAGACCAGGCCATAGGTCGCGGTCACTCGCTTGCCGCTGATCTGCGGAGCCGTCACGACCAGGATGCTCGCGGCCGCCGACTCGGATTGCTCGGTCGTCATGATCTAGTCCTTCACTTCAGTGTACTTGTCGGTCTTGGCCGCCTTCAGCCTCTGGAACAACACCGTCACAAACAGGATGGTCATCCCAACCACCACGGCGGGCAAGCCGACCTTCAGCCACCACGGAGGCTGGTTCTCAACCTCACCGCCACCGCCACCAAAGACCAATTCGGCACACACCCAGTAGGCGCCCACGCCGTAGAGCAGCAGCAGGCCGACGATGACCAGCACCTGCCCGATACTCGCGCCCGATCGCTCTGCGTCACGACTCATGACAGACTCCACTTCGCCTATTCCACTCGGGCGCAGTCACCAGGCAGCAGGCGACCGAAATCGACCGCTCATCCCGATCACCGCCATCTCCGGCCGGATTTCGGTACGATACTTTCGACAATCATACCCCGTCAGTCCTGCTCAGGACGACCCCCATTCGGATCCCCCGCGTGTCCTCCCGCAACACCCTCACCGCCCTGTGGCTGCTCCTCGCCCTGCCGTGCCTTCCGGGCTCCGCGGCCGAACCACCCAGGCTGGCCGGCCCCTACAAGCTGCTGGCTCGAGACTTCACGGGCAACGGCCACCGCGACCTCGCGGTGGGGTTCCACGACCTGGGCCTCTTGAGCGTCGAGGAAGGCAATGGGCGAGGTGTATTCCGGCATCGTGCCATCACGCCGCTCCGCCCGCCGGGCCACAAGACTCCGCTGAAGGGATCCTACAACCTCGCAGCCGGAGATCTCGACGGCGACCAGCGACCCGACCTGCTGGTCGGCTGCACACACAACCTGGTGCTGCTGGCCCGCAACCGCGGAGACGGGACGTTTGAGGCCAAGAAGTGGTTGAAGACCGTGAGTGACGCCAAGGGAGTGGCACTGGCCGACCTCGACCGCGACGGGTCTCTCGATCTGCTCTACACCGCCCGAGGCACCGGCCGCAGCGACGACACCAAAACCGGACGACTGTATCTCAGTCGAGGCCTCGGCCGCTGGGAATTCGCCAAGCCCATCGTCCTCGAAGCAGGCATCTCGGCGTACTACGTCGAAACCGCAGACCTCAACGAAGACGGCTTCCTCGATATCCTCGTCCCCAACGAACTCGGTCGCACCGCCTCGTACTGGATCAGCCCCGGCCGGGCGATTTTCAACAGCACCTCCAAGCTCACCCGGCAGACTGTCCACCCCTCGGGGTTCCGCATCAACGACGTCCGGGCCCGCGACTTTACCGGCGACGGACACCTCGACATCCTCACGGCCAACTGGGCCTCCTCGACCGTCTCGCTGTTCCCCGGTCGAGGTGATGGGACCTTCGGCAGCGAACGCCTGATGTCCGCCGGCAAGCACTGCGTCTTCTTCGCCGTCGCCGACTTCGACTCAGACGGTGACCTCGACTTCGCCGTCACGCACTGGACCGAAGACTTCGCCAGCGTGTTTCTCAACGACGGCAAGGGCCACTTCCCCAACAGGACCGACATCAAGACCGCACTGGGCAACTACGGCGTGCTGGCGTTTGACGCCAACGGCGATGGACACGTTGACCTGGTCACCGCCAACTACCGGCACCGCAGCTACTCTCTGCTGGCCGGACACGGTGACGGCACCTTCGCCAAAGCGGTGACCACCATGCGGAGTTTTCAGGCCACGCCCTCGGGGTTCGCACTGCAGCCAACCACTCGCTGACGCGTCACGCAGAACCCCTACGTGGTCGGCAGTTTCTCAAACACCACCACGTCGTCGCCGGCAACCTCGAGCCGCGCGCCCCAGTGATCGGCCAGCCACTGAAACGTCTGCCACGCAAAGAAACAGACGTGCGTCGGGTCGTTCCTGTAATGCCACCGCGAGAAAGCCGCCTCGTCGAGCACTCGCTTGGTCATCACCCCCAACACCCCTCCGGGCCGCAGACAACCCCACAACCGCTCAAGTTCCTCCCGCGGCCGGTGCAGGTGCTCGACCACTTCCGAGGCGGTGATGAAGTCGTATCGAGTTTCAAACACCGATGCGTCGTCGGCATAGAACGCGTCGAATACACTCACCACATGACCCGCCTCTTCAAACATCACCGACAGCGTCGGACCGGGACCGGATCCAAAATCAAGACCCCGGCTCTCGGGACGCAACCCGGCGGCGACCGGGTCGAACAACCGAGACAAGAATCGGCGGTAACGGGGATCGTCCGGAGAATTCTGGTGCCGGTCGTAAACGGCCCGCTCCTGGGCCGCTCCCAAAAATGCCTCGGGATCGACAAACACCAGCCCGCACTCGTCACAGCGGAAGTACCGCCGCGAGTCCTCGTGGAACGAGCGACCCTCGGCCCGCTGGCACAGCCGGCACTCCAACGCTGACCCCTCAACACCCACGTCTCACCCTCTCGCCGTCCACTCCCGGTCCGTCCCGCAGACCGTCACGTGTCACACGTCACACGTCACACGTCACATTAAATGGCCGGGGCGGCACAATCCAGTTCTGGCGACCCCGTCCTGGACAGCATCCGAGGAACTGCGTTCGACCAGTTCGCCTCGCTGTCGGGGCACGCTAGGATAAAAGCCTCCGGTTGCCTGTTGAGGTCCGCTGTGATGAACCGCCGCGTGCTGCCACTTGTGGTCAGCGGCTGCCTGGGCCTGCTGACCTGTTTGCAGGGGGCCGAGCCTGCCGAAGGGGAGACGGTTCGCACCTCCGGCGGCCAATCCGACGACTGGACCAACCGCCGCTACAAGCCGTCGGACCTCTGGGCCTACCGACCGCTCCGGCGTCCGACCCCGCCCGCAACGGCACCACACCCGATCGATGCCTTCATCCTCGCGAAGCACCCTCGTGGGCTGCCCACCGCCCCTCCGGCGGACCGTGCCACGCTGATCCGTCGCCTCACATTCGACCTCACCGGCCTGCCTCCCACACCCGCTGCCATCACCCACTACAGGCTCGACCGACGACCCGACGCCTACCGCCGACTCGTAAAGAGGCTGCTCGCCTCACCCCGCTACGGCGAGCAGTGGGCTCGGCACTGGCTGGATGTCGTCCGCTACGCCGACAGCTCGGGGTTCGCCAACGACTTCCTCCGCCCCAACGCCTGGCGATACCGCGACTACGTCATCCGTTCGTTCAACACCGACAAGCCCTACGACCGCTTTGTGCTCGAACAGATCGCCGGCGACGAACTGAAACCGGACGACCCCGCACACCAGGTGGCCGTCGGCTTCCTGAGAATGGGGCCCTGGGAACACACGGGCATGTCGGTGGCCAAGGTCACTCGCCAACTCTTCCTCGATGACGTCACCAACTCCGTCGGCCAGGTCTTCCTGGGGCACGTATTGAGATGCGCGAGGTGCCACGACCACAAGTTCGACCCGGTCCCCACCCGCGACTACTACTCGATCCAGGCCGTCTTCGCCACGACGCAGTTCGCCGAGGTCGACGCGGAGTTCCTGCCCTCTGAAAACACTCGCGGCTTCGAGGCCCATCGCAAGTACCACCGGCTCCGATCAGACGCCAACGGCCGCGTGCTGGCCGGGCTCCCGGCCCAGCGGGTCACTCCCAACGACTTCGGCCGCGACCGGCTGGGCCGCAAGTGGCGAGTCCTGTTCAACTGGGCCGCGGACAGCTACCGCCCGATCGCCTTTTCGGTCTGCAACGGACCCGGCAGACCCAGCCGACGGATCGTCTCGAGGCAGAGACCGGTCCCACGACCGGCCCGGACCCGCCCCCAGCAGAGCTGGGTCCTGGACGGAGGAGACGTCTTCTCGGCCGGCGATCCCGTTACGCCGGGTGTGATCTCGGCCACCGGCCTCCCAGTCACAATCCCCGTCTCCTTCGACGGACGACGTACCGCGTTGGCTCGCTGGATCACTCACCCCGACAACCCGCTGACCGCACGAGTGATCGTCAACCGGATCTGGCAGGGGCACTTCGGCCGCGGACTGGCCGCCCACGCGAACAACTTCGGTGCCAGCGGCAAGCCGCCCACTCATCCCCTGCTACTCGATTGGCTGGCTTCGGAATTCCTGGCCCGGGGCTGGTCGATCAAGTCCCTGCACCGGCTGATCGTCACCTCCTCGGCCTACCGCCGCTCGAGCACTCACCCCGACCCCACCACACTCGCTCGACTCGACCCCGGCCACACCAGCTACTGTGTCTTCCGGCCGCGACGGCTGGCGGCCGAGGAGATCCGCGACGCGATGCTGGCGGTTTCCGGAGAACTGAATCCGAAGCCCGGTGGCCTGCCCGCTCGACCCGACATGAATCTCGAGGCCGCACTGCAACCTCGGATGATCATGGGCACCTTCGCACCCAGCTACGTCCCCGATCCGCTTCCCGAACAGCGGAATCGCCGCACGATCTATGCGTTGAAACTGCGAGGGCAGCGGGACCCCTTCCTGGCCACGTTCAACCAGCCGGGTCCCGACTCGTCGTGCGAACGCCGCGACACCTCCAATGTCACGCCCCAGGTGTTTGCCCTGTTCAACAGCCAGGAATCCTCCGACCGCTCACTGGCACTCGCCGCACGATTGCTCGAGGAGACCGATTCGGACCACCAGGCCATCGACCTCGCGTTTCAACTCACCTTCGGCCGCCACCCCGTAGCCGCCGAAGAGGCGGCCGCACTGGCCCACTGGAAGAACTCAACCCGGCTGCAGGCCCAACCGCCCGCAAAACAGCAGACGCTGCCGACCACGATCACGCGACGGGCCAATGAAGAAAACACCGGCGAGGTGTTCACCTTTACCGAGACGCTGTTCGAGTACCGCGACTATGTGCCCAACCTGCAACCGCACCAGGTCGACGCCCGGACCCGCGGACTGGCCCAGCTGTGCCTGGTTCTGCTCAACGCCAACGAGTTTCTTTACGTCCATTGATCACCGACAGCAGCCTGCTGGATCCCCATGTCCCGACGCACGTTCCTGCACGACCTGTACGGCCTGGGCGCCAGCCTCGGCAGCGTCGCCCTGACCTCAATGCTCTCAGAGACCGCCGCCGCCACCGCCGCCGCCACCGCCGCCGCCACCGCCACCGCCACCGCCCCGCGACCGCACCACGCCAACGCACCGGCCAGGCACTGCATCTTCCTTTATATGGAAGGCGGGCCGTCGCACCTGGACACCTTCGATCCCAAGCCCAAGCTGGGACAGCTGCACCTGCAGGAATTCCAGCGCGGCGGCGAAGAGCAGAGCGCGATGAGTTCGGGAAAGAGGTACTACGTCCAGAGTTCCTTCGCGTTTCGACAGGCCGGTGACAGCGGAGCGTGGATCAACAGCCGCTTCCAGCAGCTGGCCACTGTCGCCGACGAGATCTGCTTCTACCGCGGGCTGCAGGGGGAATCGGTCAACCATCCCACTGCCAACTACCACGTCAACACCGGCAACCGCTTCGGAGGCGACCCCGCGCTGGGTGCCTGGGTCAACATGGGGCTGGGCAGCGAAAACTCAAACCTGCCCGGATTCGTCGTGCTCCCGGAACTCTCCTTTCCCCAGGGCGGACCGGCCAACTGGTCCAACGGCTTCCTGCCCAACCGCTACCAGGGCACGGCCTTGAGGCCGCAAGGCTCACCGCTGCTGGACATCAGGCCGCCTGCTGCCATCAGCGGCCCACAACAGCGCAAGAATCTCGACTTCCTGGCAACACTCAATCGCCACCACGCCGCGCGGCACCCGCAGCACGCTGAACTCGAAGCCCGCATGCAGAACTACGAACTGGCATTTCGCATGCAGACCCGGGTCCCCAGCCTCGTCGACCTCGGACAGGAAACCCAGGCCACGCACTCGCTGTACGGGATCGGCCAACCCCGCACCGACAACCTCGGTCGCCGCTGCCTGCTAGCCCGCAAGCTGGTCGAAGAGGGTGTCCGCTTCGTGCAACTGTATGCCAGCACATGGGACAGTCACGACTACATCGCCCGGGCCCACGGGTCACTGATCGACAGCGTCGATCGCCCGATCGCCGGGCTGATCACCGACCTCCGGCAACGAGGTCTGCTCGATGATACGCTGATCGTCTGGATGGGCGAGTTCGGCCGAACCCCCGACAACGGCATCCGCGGCGGCATCAAGTACGGCCGAGACCACAATCCCAACGCGATGGCAGTCTGGCTGGCCGGCGGAGGTGTTCGAGCCGGTCACACCATCGGCGCGACCGACGAAATCGGAGCCCACGCCGTCGAAGTGGTCCGACCGATGCAGGACCTTCACGTCACGCTGCTCAGACTGCTCGGGCTCGACGACGACCGGCTGACCTTCTTCCACGCCGGACGATTCAAACAGCTGAGCCAGTTCGGCGGCAAGGTGATCGAAGAGCTGATCGCCTGACACGACCCCGCCACCCCGCCGCCAACGCAGGGTTTACTCCACCAGCTGCCAGCCCTGCCTCTCGGCCAGCGACTGGCCGCCTGGCGGCGGAGCAAATGTCCAGAAGTAACACAGGTCCTCATCGCCGGTGTTGAACGTCTGGTGCTCGACTCCCTGGGGGATATAGACCACCATCCCCTTGCGGACCGGGAATTTCTCCTCGCCCAGCCGCAGGGTGCCCTCCCCGCTGACCACGTAGTAGATCTCCGACGCATCCGGATGGATGTCGGTATCACACTGCTCACCAGGATGCAGCCACCACAGCCCGGCCGCCATGTCCGCTGCGTCGCAGCTCTCCTGGGAAATCAGCCCCTGCACCTCTCGAGACCCATCCAACGCCGCGTAGCGGGCCACCTCGCCGGGATCGATCACACACCGCTCATAGCTCGACATCTTCAAACCCCTTTTTGGTTTCGTTCTCACTCACACCAGTAACGCGCCTCCGTTGACATGCAGAGTCGCCCCGGTAATGTAACTCGCCGCCGGTGAGACCAGGAACACGACCGACTCGGCCAACTCGCGTGGCGTCCCCTGCCGCTTGAGCAACGCCGCCTCGGCGTACTTTACCCTCGCCTCGGGGCCAAGACTCTCGAGCATCGGCGTGTCAATCGAACCGGGTGCGATCGCGTTGACCAGGATCCCCTCGCCGGCTCCTTCCTTGGCCAGCGACTTGGTCAGAGCGATCAGGCCCGCCTTGCTGACTCCGTAGGCCGGATGAACCGAGACGCTGCCCAGGAAGGCTCCGACTGACGAGATGTTGACGATGCGGCCGTGCTGCTGGTTGAGCATGTGAGGCCAGGCGGCCTTTGTGCAATGGAAGGCGCCGTTGAGATTCACGTCGAGCACGCGCCGCCAGTTCGACTCGGTCACCTCCGACCACGGCACCACCGGAGCAATCCCGGCATTGTTGATCAGGATGTCGATCCGACCGAACCGGTCGTGGACCTCCGAGACAAAACCCTCGACCGCGTCCGCTTCGGCCACGTCGATCCGACACTCCAGCACCTCGACCGACTGATCCCCGAAATCACATTCCGCGATGTCGGCCACACCCAGCCCGGCCACTCCCGACTCGATCAACAACTCGGCCACTGCCCGCCCGATCCCCGTCGCGGCACCCGTGACAATCGCCACCTGGCCCTCCAGCAATCGCGAATCCGTCATGACAAATCGCCAGCGGATGATTCCACTCCTTCGAATGACGTACCAGCCAGCTCGGCATCCCGGCCGATCGGCTTGCCGCCACCCCAACGCTTCATGGCCAGACGCCAGGCCACAAACGGCAGGCTCCAGAACACGCCGCCGATCGATCCGCCAATGGTCATCTGCAGAATGTTGGCACCCCCCATCCCGATTCCCAACAGCGGGATCAGCAGCGTCAGGAACGCCACAGTCGCGGCGAACCCGATCCCCGTCCGAAACACCCTCCCAACGACAAGGGCCACAACCACGGGAACCGACAGCGAGATCCACAGCTCGGTGAGGTCAAACTCATTGTCCCCGGAAAACATCTCGACCACACTCGACCAGCCCAGGCCGATCGACAACCCGATCACCAGGCCAGCCTGCAGCAGCCTGCTGATGCCAGCCCGAGCACCTGGCTCGGTGGCGGGGTCGCCATCGTCGGTCATCACCATGCTTTGTGCTTTCCACGTTCCCGGCCACACGCCGTGCCTCGTCGGGCGTCGCTGCAGACTACCATCATCGTGACGGGCCTGCATCGCGCCGATCTCCCTCGCGTTTCCCACTCACCGCCGCGCATCCTCGGTACCCGTTGTGCGAGAATCCGCAGCCACGACCCGAGCACCCGATCAACTCGATCGCCACTTCACCGGGAAAGGACCAAGGATGACGACCGAGACCGCTGCACGATTGCCGTTTGGAGCCGAGGACCTGAGACTCCCCGACGAGTTGCGGGGCCCGCTGCGAGATCACCTCGCGGCACTCAAACAAAACTACCTGCAGCGTGGCTGGGGCTTGCGAGTCGGCTGGGGTGACCGCCCGGCATTGCTCGTGATCGACATGGCCCGCTACTGGCTCGACCCCGCACTCCAGATCGGCAGCAATCTCGACACCGTGATGGACGGCACCTGCCAGGTGCTCGAAGCCTCACGCAAGGCCGGTCTGCCGATCTTCTTCACCTCCCTGGCCTGGGACCCCGCCGACCCGCCCAGCCCGCAGAACCGCAAGCTGCAGTGGAGCGTCCCCGAAGGCGAGGCAGCGGAATTGTTTGCGCTGGATCCGCGACTGGCTCATCGTCCCGAAGAGAAAATCGTCTACAAGAAATACGCGTCAGCCTTCAAGGCGACCAACCTGCACGAGATGCTGACGTCCTTGTCGGTCGATACGCTGATCGTCACAGGCATCAGTACCAGCCACTGTGTCTACGCCAGTTGCCGGGATGCCGTCGACAGCTTCCGAGTGATCGTGCCCCGCGAAGCGATCGGCGAACGCTGTGAACTGATGCACGAAGTCAACCTGCTCGACATCGACATCGACCTCGGTGACGTCACGCCCGTCGACGAGGTGGTCGCTCACCTCGAAACACTCTGCGGTTGATCCGACACCGACTGCCGCCCCTGCGCCTGCACACCAACCCCCGGCTCAGGCGATCAGGTCGGTCATCACGTGGCCGTGGACATCGGTCAGCCGAAAGTCCCGGCCCTGGTACCGATAGGTCAATCGCCGGTGGTCGATCCCCGAGAGGTGCAGGATCGTGGCGTTCAGGTCGTGGATGTGCATCGAACCGGGCGTCCATTCCTCGCGGTTCGGCTGAGGATCCATCGGCTGACCGTCGGAGTCGGCGATGTTGTAGGCGTAGTCGTCGGTCTGACCGTAGGTGATCCCCGGCTTGATCCCGCCACCGGCCATCCAGACCGTAAAGCACCTCGGG
>Ga0310123_10002785_pt1 | contig 13766 bp, 9 predicted proteins | sample CB6_AW_1057_MG_FD_203505 | JGI IMG/M metagenome (GOLD analysis project Ga0310123, IMG submission 203505) | Marine microbial communities from Western Arctic Ocean, Canada - CB6_AW_1057 | ecosystem: Environmental > Aquatic > Marine > Oceanic | place: Canada: Western Arctic Ocean | collected... | reverse complement strand
TGCGGAAGGTCGTCCGGACGACGATTGACACCCAACAAGTCCATCCCTGCACCGATAGCGCCGCTGGAAACTACCACGACCTTCCGACCCGTTTGCAGCACTCGTTGTATCTGTTTGGTCAGCGAGACAATACAGTCGCCGTCGAGCGAATCGTCCTGGTTCGATAGGACATTCGTCCCGACCTTGATCACCAAAGTCCGAGCCGTTTCAATCACTTCACGTCGCACTAGATTCTTGATCTCATCCATATGTTCTTATGTAAACAATTCTAGCCTGGTAGGAAAGGTTATTCGGTTGTTCATGTCGATTTGAAGTTGTTGATTCAGTTGGTCAAAATGTCGTCTAATGCTATGATGAGTTGACCAGTGTGTTGTGTCACGGGTAGACGGCAAATTAGCGACACTGGTGTCCGAGGTTCCTGTTAGGTCTTTAATTGCGAAGAAGCCTTACATGTCCGAATTGTTTCACGAATGTGGCATCGCCGCCGTATATCGCTTGCCGAATGGCCAAACTAGTCCATTGGAACCCCCAGAAGGTTTGGGCGAAACCTCGCGGCTGATTCCGCGTCTTCTGCTGGACATCCAAAACCGTGGCCAACTAGCGGCCGGAATGACTTCGTACAACATCAATCGCAAACAGCTTGTCGACACCGTTAAAAATGTCGGCACGGTCAGTGAGGTCTTCCACCTTAATCATGAGAAGGAATTCGAAAAGCTGATGCGGGAGTACGCCGGTCCGGCCGCAATCGGACACGTCCGGTACGCGACCTGCGGTAAAGATGATCGCAGCTACGCTCAACCGTTTGAACGCCATCACATTGAAAAGTCCAAATGGTTCAGCTTCGCTTTCAATGGCCAACTGGCCAACTATCCAGAACTTCATGATGAAATTTTGTCGCAATCCGATTTTCATTTGGCACGTGAGACCGACACGGAAATCCTGATGCATCTGATCAGCCAGGAGCTGCGAGAAGGCATGCAGCCCGATTTGCTCGACGTGCTGACGGCCTTGAGTGAACGTCTGGACGGCGCTTACAACATCGCCTTTATCAACGCTCTTGGCGACATGTTTGTTGCTCGTGACCCATTGGGTATCCGACCGCTGTGCTATGCACAGGAAGGTCCACTGTTTGCCGCCGCTAGCGAAAGTGTCGCCTTGTCGAACATAGGCTTTCACGAATCAAAGATTAAGAGTCTTCCGCCAGGCTGCGCAGTCATTATCCAGAATGGAAATTTGGAGATCAAACAGTTCGTTGCGAAGCCTGCTCGTGCCCATTGCTTCTTCGAATGGATTTATTTCGCCAATGTTGCCAGCACCTTGGATGACAAGAGTGTCTACATGACGCGCAAAGCGCTGGGTGAGGAACTTGCCAACCAGGAGCGGATCGTGATCGACAAGGACACGATTGTCGTGCCTGTCCCGGACACGGCGAAAGCCGCGGCCGACAGTATGGCCTTCCAGTTGAATGTCCCGGCATTGGAAGGCTTGATCCGTAATCGCTACGTCGGCAGGACATTTATTGAAGGAGCCAACCGAGCGGACAAGGCAAGAGCAAAATACACGCCTCTGCCGCAAGTAATGGAGGGAAAGCGCGTGCTGTTGGTAGAAGATACCATCGTCCGCTCGACAACAATGAAAGCGTTGATCTTCCAATTGCGGGAACGCGGACGAGCCCGGGAAGTGCACGTCCGAGTCGCTTGCCCGCCGATCATCGCTCCGTGCTTTTACGGAATCGATATGTCAACGGTTAAAGAATTATTCGCTCCAAAATTCCTGGACTCACCGAACCTGACACCGGAAATTGAGGATCAGATGGCCCGTAAGTTGGGAGCCGACAGTCTGCGTTACCTTCCGCTCGACGCTATTGCCCGCTGCATTGGAATGCAGTCCAATGCACTATGTCAGGCCTGCATCGACGCCAACTACCCGACTCCTGCTGGTCAAAGGCTTTACGAGATCGCATTTGACAACTTCAAAAACGGTGACGATCAAATCGGCCGCACCTATGACGGACGCCCCGCACCGAAGGCAGTCATCTCATGAATATCCTCCATCTCCCGAGAATGTTGACAGCCGTTGCCATTTTTCTATAATCCGCATCACTGTGCACATAGTTGCCTTTTCAGGACGGCGTGGTGATGCTTCTGATTGTTAGAAAATCTCGAAAGGAACGGACGTAATGGCTGGAAAAGTTTTGGAATTCACCGATTCAAGTTTTCAGTCGGACGTACTTGAAAGCAGCGAGCCCGTACTCGTCGATTTTTGGGCACCATGGTGCGGGCCGTGTAAAGCGATTACGCCGATCATCGAAGAGCTTGCAGATGAATATGAGGGAAGGGTTCGAATCGGAAAAGTGAACACTGACGAAAACACGCAGATCGCTACTAATCATCAAATCAGCGCTATCCCGACGGTCCTGTTGTTTAAAGGCGGTGAAGTGGTCGACAAGTTGGTTGGAGTTAACTCCAAAGAGAAGTTTTCCGAGACACTAGAGAGCCACTTATCGTAATTGGACGTATGCCGCACCACTATCTTGCGTCTAACGATTTCCTGACTGAGAACAAACTGACCTGTCAACTCGCTGAGGGAAAGGAATCCCCCCATGAGCGAGGATGTTCAAGCTAAGTCCCATCTTGCATCGACGACAAATTCCATTGCAAAGCCGTCAGAGTCGGATCAGCAACCACAAAATGATGCGATTGTACGAATTGACAACGCTCACACCCAACCGTCATTGGCCGATAGTTCCCACCAGACTCCGTGCGATGACATCTCAGCCAGCGCTATCAACGAGATGTCACAGCCGTCGTTCAATGGTCTGACCGGCAACGAGGGTGAATTGTTGCTGCAGGCAAGTCGGATTGCTGAGAATGTGCGCTCGCAGTTTTCTGAACTCAATCGCCGTAAACAGAATCTGAACGAGCAATTGACGCTGTTAGACCAGGAACGCCGCAACGTTCGACTGTGGATGCGTCAGCTCGAATTGGAAGTTCAGGAACGTGAGGTGCAGCTTCAAACTCGCGAAACCGCGTCAGACGAACGGTTCGCAGCTTGTGAAAAACTTGAAGCGGAATTTCAGGAACAAGAGCAAGTACTAATTCAGTCCCGGGATGAATTGACCCAAGAACGGACACGACTGAAGAAAAATCTGGAATGCGAACTCGACGAGGATCGCTCCGCCTTGAAACGGTTGCAAAAAGATGTCGAGGCGGAACAAAAACAACTGTGCGAGCAGATTGAACGCAACCAGCAAGAACATGAAACGAGTCTGAAACATGCTCAGAACCAACTGAAGAGCGACCGAATTCGGTTGCGTGAAGAGCTGACCGAAGAACGTTTCACGGATGAACTAAGACACCAGCGTGACGAATTACGTCGAGATCAAAAGGAATGGAATACCCTCCGCGATGCGGAACGAACTGAAATTTCCCACGAGCGAGAATCGCATGAACGTCAGCTTATCGAACATCGTCAGATTTTCGAAAAAGAAAGTGACGAACGGCATTGCGAACTCCAGCACCAATCCGCAGTCTTGGAGAATCGGTACCATTTTCAACAGGACCATCTCGCCAAGACTCGGCATGAACTGGGTCTCGCTAAAAAGCAGTTCAATCTGGAATGTCAAAACACGCAGCAGCAATTTGCACAGACGGAAACATTGCACCGTCTACGCCTGGATCAACTTGAGCACTACCGAACCTTGCTGGAAGAACGTGAGCGATCGGTGGAACGCGAGCGTGAGCTACTAATGCGATCTCGACACGAATCGGAAGAGTCGCTTCAGGCGGACAAGGCCCGGTTTGTGGCCGATCGTGAAACTTGGGAGCACGAACGGCAGGCCCAGCATACCGAAAGTCGCCGTCAACAGGACATGCTGGCGTTGCACGCCGAGAATCTGGAAGCGAGACGCCTTCGTTTGGACCGTCTGCGGGCCGAGTTGGAAGATACACACCGTGACACGTTGGAAATTCGAATGGCCGTCGAAGAAGCCTGGGCCCAACTCTCACAAGCGGCCGGCGGTGATGATGCCAAACAGCGGGTCGAAGTCGCGCGACATGCTTTGTCCGAACATTATCAACAACTTCAAGAAACGCTGACACGGCAGCGTCAGGAATTGGACGAATCACAAGGACGATTTCAGCAACAGCGCGACGAGTTCCATGAAGAACGGCAAGCACTAACCAACTGGGTGGCTGAACGCGATGAACGCCTGCGGCAACGGGACAAATGTCTGCGTGACGAGACCGAGCAGCTCGATACACAAGAAGCCGCTTGGCGATCAGCACGCGATCGCTGGATGCAAGAGAAATTCGAGGCCGAATCGATCATCCGCGATTTACTGAAGCAACTGACCGAGTTGAACGCTTCGAGTAACATGAATGTGAATGAAACCGCTCCGAATGCAATAAATCAACCTGCGGCCACTTTGAGTTCTACCTTGGCACATTCACACAATACGCAAGATTTAAACCAACCAGCCAGCCGCAAGCTAGATTCTTCCGGAAATTGATCCGTCCTGCATGGTCCTAGAAGAAATCATTGATCCACGCGATTGACCGGAATCTTGCCGAATAGGTCCGAATCACATTTGAGACTATCAGAAACCTACGTCATAATCGTGTGCAGCGAGGGAACCTGTTTTTTCAGTATCTTAACCTTGGGGAAATATACCCAGATTTTTCGAAAGAAGGTGTCCGGGATTCAAGCTCCCTGAATGCAGTGTTTCGGTTGCCACTCGCGGCTTGCCCACCAGTGTTGGTTTAAAACAACGTCCCGACACGGGCGGACCAGCCGCCTATGGCACCCAAGTCTCGAACACCTGATTTTTTGGAAAAGCTGAACATTTCCACCATCAAATTATGACACGACACCTAATGATTGTCAGTTAACTGGACGTGAGAATTCTATGCCACTCAACGACTGTGTCGTCCAGAATCAATTGGTCCCTGTTGAGTTAGTTAGTCGCTTGCGCGACAGCACGGACGACTTGGGCAACGGAGTCAAATTGTCTCGTCAGATTGATGACGAAGGATACGTCTTTTTGCGCGGCGTTTTGGACCAGGACGCAGTTTTGGCCGCGCGTGACGAAGTGTTTGGCCGCTTGATGGAGGTCGGAGAAATCAAACCGCCGCCGATCGACGGGATCGTGACCGGCCAAAGTCAGCGACGCGAAATGTTCAATGATCTGGGCGTCTTCTGGCGATCGGTCAGCGAAGGACCCGTTTTGAGGCGAGTAACTCATGGGGCAAGAGCTCGTAAAACCGTCGACGCAGTTTTCGGCGAACCGGCACGGCCACAGGATTACCTTTGGCTACGTCCCGGTGCGGTTGGATGTTCGACCGGTTTGCACTACGACTATCCGTTTTTTGCTTACAAGGCAAACCGCGTGTGCATCGTTTGGATGGCTTTGGGCGATATCCACGTCTGTGAAGGACCGCTCATGATCGTCGAAGGCTCGAACAAGTTTACCGACTTGATCGACTCGATGCGATCGGACGACGACAAGGTAAAGTTATCACCCAAAGACGCTCAGCAAGCTGCCTACCAGAGCAAATCGACCGATGACGTACTCACCTTTGTGCGCGCCCGAAATACTCGTTTGCTGACGGAAGACTTTCAGGCTGGAGACTTGGTTGTATTCAGCTTGTTCGTGCTGCATGGCGCATGCGACAATCATTCGCCGATCAGTCGAGCGCGCCTGTCTTGCGACGTTCGATGGCAGCGCGCGTCAGATTCGATTGACGAAAGATATTTCGGCTCCAATCTGACGGGTGCCCTTGGGAACAGCTACGCGGACATGAGATCGGCCCAACCTTTGGCCGAGCCATGGAAGAGATCGCCCACTGGTGTTCAACCGCATCAATTGACACGGCACAATCATTGACGGCAACAAGACGCCGCGGTATTGCGCTAATCAAGGCATTCAGGGAGACCGGCTCACCACAATTAGCGATCTGAAATAATCCTTGGCACGTGAGTTTGTCGATGTCCACGACAAGATTGTTGCTCCAGGGTGCGTCGATGTGCATAACCTTCGGACGACTGGCTGCTCGTCCAGTTCAGGCCCGAAACCTATTGCTTGTAATTGCCAAAGCATCCGATCCTTGGAGCTTGAAGATCAAATTGCCAGAGGGCCGCTTCGGCCACGTGCTCAGCATCGTTCGCCAAAATTGGATCTGCTGCTCGAATTCATTTTGGCCACAAAGTCAGAAATGACATATCACGGTCTGCCTCGACAACTTTTGACTCGTGTTGTGAGGTGAACTGTCGACGAAGACCGACACTGTAGGGAACGACCGGCCGTTCAATCCTTCGTATTTGGCTCGAGTATGATTGACGGCTGACGAGAAATTACAGCCCGGGTTTCGTGGACGACCGAAGATCGAATGCGATCATATCAAACTGATCGGCAACAACAATTTGTGGCGAGTGTGCCATTGTGCTTGACTAGCTTCCGCGTCCGCCTGTAATGTGCCCTTCAGGGTCCAGTCACCGCGTTCTGTCCGCCAACAACGTTTTGGCTGACTTGAAACGTGACCACGCTAAACATCAATATTCTATGTTCAAAGCGATTTTCCGAGCCACGAGAAAACCAACAATTAGGAGGCCGAGGTGGTCCGTCATACCAATAATCCACTGCAACCGCACGACCAATGGATGCACAGTGCCTTGTCGCAGGCACGGCTTGCATTCGACGAACGTGAAGTGCCGGTTGGAGCAGTTGTGGTACATAGGGACCAGGTCATAGCCGAGGCATACAATCAACGTGAATCATTGAAGGACCCGACCGCTCATGCGGAAATGATCGCGATCACTCAAGCAGCTGAAGCACTGGGTTCGTGGCGGTTGATCAATTGCACACTGTACGTCACGTTGGAACCGTGCCCTATGTGTGCCGGTGCGATTGTACAAGCACGCATTCCCACGGTTATTTACGGCACCACCGATCCTAAGGCAGGAGCCTGTCACACACTGTTCCAAATTACCAGCGACTTACGATTGAATCATCGCTCTACCGTCATCGGCGGAGTCATGCAGGAGCAGTGTATGGCTATCTTGCAGGAGTTTTTCGAAATACAGAGGTTACTAGGAAAAAAATAACTCGCGGCAAACGTTTGTAGTGCAATCCGAAAGAGTTTGAGGATCGGACACGCCGCCAACCCCACCGACGTTCTGCCATTCAGAGCTTAAAGCATTTACAGCGTCCATTGTCTATGTTCCGGTGTTTTACCAACTTGACGCAGAAAGCATCTAACAAAAAAACCGACCGATGATATTCGTTCTTGATAACTACGATTCGTTCACGTACAACCTGGTTCAACGACTGGGTGAAATCGATGCGAGCTTGGACATTCGAGTCGCTCGCAACGATCAAATCACGGTGGACCAGATCGAATCGCTCGAACCCGAACGTATCATCATTTCACCGGGTCCGTGCACGCCGAAGGAAGCCGGTATCTCGACCGTTGTGGCCGCGCATTTCGGGTCACGAGTCCCCGTTCTGGGAGTCTGCCTAGGTCACCAATGCATTGCAGAAGCATTCAACGGCAAGGTGGTGTGCGCTGATCAACTGATGCATGGAAAAACCTCAATGATTCACCACGACGGCAAAGGAGTGTTCGTCGGCTTGCCCAACCCGTTCGAAGCGACACGCTACCACAGCCTGATCGTTCCCGAGGACTCACTCTCGGACGACCTAGAGGTTGCTGCGTGGACTGACGATCCTGATAATCCTCGCGAACTGATGGGGTTTCGTCATCTACGTTATGAGCTTCACGGTGTGCAATTCCACCCTGAAAGTTACTTGACCGAAGTCGGTGTCGACATGTTGAAGAATTTTCTGAATCTTCCCAACAAGGCTCTTTAGATTTGAAAGCAGCCATCTTGCTCTGTAAATTTGAGTACGTCTCGCCGAGCGATAAGGCAAATGCGTTGCAGTCGGGCAACGTGATACCTTCGCAATGCCGCCTTTAGACAGTCACAAGAAATCAGAGCGACTTGCTAATGCTTACAGTTCACGAAGCGCTTATAGCCCTCCTTGTGGAAGTTCGTCCATTTGCTGTTGAGACGCATCCGTTGGCCGAGACCCACGGACTTGCCCTGGCCAAAGACATTGTCAGCAACACCGATTCGCCACCGTTCGACAAAGCTTTGATGGACGGATACGCCGTGCGCGCCGCCGACATCATGAATGGAAGGGCAACTCTAACAGTGATCGAAGAAGTGACTGCTGGCCATGTTCCCCAAAAACCAGTCGGCCCAGGCGAAACAACGCAGATTATGACAGGCGCTGTAATTCCTGACGGCGCCGATGCCGTGACCCCCATTGAAGACTCGGAACTCGAAGATGGTTCGGCGTGGTCGAAGACAGTCAAGATCGCAACTCGTCAGATCGAATCCGGCACGAACATAATCCATCGCGGCACTTCGATGAAGCGAGGCGAGCAAGTGTTGCCGGCCGGACGTCTGCTACGTCCGCAAGAACTGGGTACTCTGGCCGAGATGGGACAACACATGATCGCAGTCCGTCGCCAACCGAGAATCGGCGTCTTAGCAACTGGAGACGAACTGGTGCCGATTTTCGAAACTCCTGGTCCGGGCCAGATTCGCAACTCAAATGAAACGATGTTGGTCGCCCAGATCCGACGTTCGGGCGGTGAACCGGTTCCGTTGGGTATCGCGCACGACGAAAGGAATCATCTGCGCGAACGAATTCTTGCTGGTCTCGAGTGCGACGTGCTGTTGCTGTGTGGAGGCGTCTCGGCCGGCAAGCTCGATCTGGTCCCGTCTGAGCTGGAAGCGGTTGGTGTTCGGCAGGTCTTCCACAAAGTGCAAGTCAAACCCGGAAAACCGATTTGGTTTGGCGTGTTCGAGCCGTCAGACACCGAGTCCGCTGCCGACTTCGACCGCCGTTGTTACGTATTCGGGTTGCCGGGAAATCCCGTCAGCAGTATGGTTTGCTTCGAGCTATTCGTCCGGACAGCGATTCGCCAATTGATGGGAATCGAACCGTCTCAACCGGCTCCGGTTCGAGCACGATTGACCAAAGATCACGTTGCGCGTGGAAATCGCCCAACTTACTATCCCGCCTACCTAGACTGGAACGAATCCGGACCTGTTGTAACACCTGTGAAGTGGCATGGATCGTCGGACTTACGAGCTACAGTGGAAGCAAATGCAATGGTCTTGTTCCAGGCGGGAGACCAAATACATCAAGCAGGTGAAATTATCGAAGTCTTTCGTTGGGAAGTAGATACAGCGACTTACACAAACTGAGTTTGATGAGCGTGCAGTGGCCTAGCGTTAGCGAGAATAATTCGCACCAAGAACGGGAGCACAATGGCTACTCGACTGATGCCGCGCAAGTCGTCGAAAGACTGAGAACTAGTGAATTTGCGAGAATCTCGGGAACCGACTGTCCAGCAAATCATTGCGTCCGGCCGATCCGCGCCTGCCGGAGCCCACGGCGCTATTCTGTTAACTGGGCTGTCGGTGCTTTTGATGTGGTCTAGTTTCTCGCCGTTGAATTGGGGGCCGTTGGGTTGGATCTGCCTGATTCCCGTAATATTGCTAGTTCGTCTGAAGCGGCGGACACGTTGGATGTTTTTCGTACTGTATTTCGGTGGGCTGACCTTTAATCTAGCTGCGCTACAATGGATGCGTTTGGGCGACTCGTCCATGTGTCTGGCTTGGTTCGCCTTGGCGTTATATATGGCGATCTACTTGCCTCTATTTGTTGCGATATCACGAGTGGCCGTTCATCGCTTCACGGTGCCGCTGACCATTGCTGTACCCGTGGTTTGGGTTGGTCTGGAATACCTGCGTGGAACATTCATGACCGGTTTTCCCTGGTACAACCTCAGTCACACTCAGTACCGCTGGATCGAGTTGATTCAGATCAGTGATCTGGTCGGTGCTTACGGAGTGAGTTTTGTGATTGCCATGATGTCAGCATGCCTCGCCGGCATGTTGCCGCAATCGCTGTTCTTGAAATTACACTTATTTCCAGACGGTAGTAGTTCATCACAGTTATCGGACTCACAGGAAATCAAAATTTCGCCTTATGTCATTTCGTCAAATACGACACGACGACGAGTGCTGCAAGTCGTGACCTGTCTGATCGTATTCGCGGCTGTCTTGGGGTACGGGTACGTTCGCCGCGGACAGGCTAAGTTTGAAAGTGGGCCGCGTGTTGCTCTGATTCAAGGAAACTTTACGGCATCGCTAAAGCATAAACCAAACGAGGCGCCAACGATTTTCCAGCATCATGAAACGCTAACCGGAATGGCCGTCAAACACCAGCCCGACATCGTCATTTGGCCGGAAACCATGTTTCGCTGGCCTCTTCACGAAGCGACTGATGGGTTGACTGACGAAGATTTAATGGCCTTAGCGCCTCGAGCCGCAAAGTTGAATCCTTCTAAGTGGGTTCAGCTTTGGCGGAGATCCGAAGTGCCTCGCACGCTTGTCGAAATGAGCCAGAAGGCGGGGGCGGCGATGGTCATTGGCATCGATGTCCTTGAGGCCAAGCATGACGGAATAAGACGTTACAATTCAGCAGTATTCATTCGCCCAGACAATGGAATCAGCGGCCGCTACGACAAACTGCATCGTGTTCCCTTCGGCGAGTATATTCCTCTCAAAGACGAGATTCCCTGGTTGCACAAGCTGACGCCTTTCCCGTCCAATTTCGGCATTGCGAAAGGCGACCGCGTAGCAGTGTTCGACTATCAGGGCTGGCGCTTCGCCCCGATTATTTGCTTTGAGGACACGGTGCCCCACTTGGTTCGCGACATCGTACACACGGCAAATGCAACCGAACGCGGTAAATCGGTAAATTGCTTAGTAAATCTGACTAATGATGGTTGGTTCCATGGGTCCAGCGAATTGGATCAGCACCTGATCACCGCACTGTTTCGTTGTGTCGAATGTCGCACGCCGATGATGCGGGCCGTCAACACGGGAATCTCGGCGGTCATTGATGGGGACGGAGTGGTCCTGGAACCCGACGTTTTCATCGATGGCGACGGCCAAGGACGTTCGTCGATATGCGACCCTAAGTCTGGCCGATGGCATAAGCAACTGAACGCTGTCTTGGTTGATACCGTACCACTGGACAACCGCACCAGCCTTTACGTTACCTATGGCGATTGGTTTGCTAGCGGATGCGGCTTCTGTGCAATTTTCTTTGTCTTGGCGGGTAGCATCCCGCGACGACGCAGTGAGGCTAAATCCGCATCGTAGATGAACGTGACACGCTCGCCAAGAAACCGCAATTTATATAACGTGGCCTGTGAACTGCTAGGGCATGTATAAGTCTGCGGTGCCTAAGTTGTTCACATCAATGTCGCGTAACATACTGTCGGATTAATGTAAACGCATCAAGTGAAGTTCGAACGTTGTTCGCAATTTGACCGTGGTTAAGCGACCGAATCTCCGTCACAGACAGCGTTTTCTCGATCTGGTCTACACATTTAAAAATCATCTACGGTAGCGACTTGTTGTTGGATTCCCCATCACGGACGTAGTTGCAATCACCGTCGTACACATTGTAAGAGTAAAAAATGTTTATCGACCAAGTCACAATCTATTGCAAAGGCGGCGACGGAGGAGACGGTTGCCTCAGTTTTCGCCGTGAGGCTAATGTTCCTCGCGGCGGTCCCGACGGAGGGGACGGCGGACGCGGCGGGATGGTCGTCGTTCGCACTGACCAAAATATCAGCAGCTTGGCAAACATTGTCGGACAGAAGCATTGGAAGGCCGGACGAGGTCAGCATGGTGAAGGCGCTGAACGCACGGGCGCTTACGGCAAGGATGTGGATATACTTGTTCCACTGGGAACAATCGTGCGAGATGCGGATCGGGAACACGTATTGAAAGATCTGTCGCAGGATGGCGACAGTGTTGTTGTCGCCCGAGGCGGCCGAGGAGGCCGAGGCAACAAATCGTTTGCCACTTCAACCAACCGCGCACCACGCGAATTTGCGAAGGGCGAATCTGGACAGGAACGCAATGTCTCCTTGGAATTGAAACTGATCGCCGACGTCGGCCTGATCGGCAAACCGAACGCGGGAAAGTCGACTCTGTTGAGTCGCCTTTCTCGTGCCAATCCTGAAGTCGGCAACTATCCCTTTACGACCAAGTATCCCAATTTGGGTTTAGTGCGAGTCGGCTATGATCACCAATTCGTTGTGGCCGATATTCCCGGATTGATTGAAGGAGCACATGCCGGTGTAGGATTGGGTCACGAATTTCTGAAACACGTTGAAAGAACAAAAGTGCTGGTGCATCTGATTGAACCGGAACCGGCCGATCAGAGCGACCCGATCGAAAACTATCACAAGATCAGCAAGGAATTGCGTCTGCACGACGCTTCACTCCTGGATCGTCCGGAAATCATTGTCGTCACCAAATGCGAAATGCCCGATGCCGTCGCTGTTGCCGAATTGTTGAACGAAGAGCTCCACAAATCGATTCGGCAGATTTCAGCAGTTACCGGCAAAGGCTTGCCCGAGCTGATTGGGGAGATACTTCAAGTGTTGCAGCGATTGGAAGAATCGGACGGATAAACTCCGCTTAGTACGGCCCACATGCTAGCCTAGATTATTCGTGTAGGCCCGAACAGCGAAAACGCTGTCGTCCAACGTCGCGCTCTATCTGCGAAATCATTTAAGTGAAACGACCATAGTTTCGGAAGAGGCAGCGTTTGCTCATTACAGCCTGCGAAATTACAAGTATTCCGGACTCTGTCAAGGTGATAGTTTATACCTTTATGCAGCGTACGCGGCGATGACCAAATTACCGCAGAGGTACACGGGATTAAGGGCTGTCTGTCCAGGCTTCCGTGTACGACCAACGGTACAACTGATAGGCCCCCGAAAAGCGTGCCTGAAACTCCTGTAAACTAAGGCGATCCGCCAGGACTATTCCGTTGTTCGAGATGGTGCCAAAACGCTGTCTGGAATACACGGTGAGCGTATGCTGGCGACCCTTCAAATAGACGATCACGCGACCGGAGTTCTTAGCTGGTTTTCGCGTTTTTTGATGTTGGTCGACGGCTTTGCAGAACCGTCGTGTGAATTCAGGATTCAACGTTAAGTCCTAATCGACGCAAGAATTCTAAACTTCCGTCCAAATATTCCCAGACCCGCTTGTGAGGCTCGACCTCGAACAAGCCCGGGACGGAAAAATGACGTTCGTCCATCAATGACACCAGCACGGACCAGTCAATTTCGCCCTTGCTTATTGCCGGGAAGACTCGACCCTGACGGCTTTGCTTGAAATGTACCATTGACAGCTCATCGGCCGATAATGAAGCCGTAACAGTTGTGGGATCAGTGCCATCCTGTGCAAACAATAGATTGCACGGATCGAAACATAGCCGTAACTGATCGATCTTTGGTCCAAGTTGGTTGCGGGCACTGAAAAAGGCTTCGCGAAAAGGTGTCCACGACTGGAAGGCGTTTTCAACCGACAGTACTCCATCAATATCGTCTAGCGACCTACAAAGTCGCGCCATCGTGCTACCAACGACTACGTGACCAAATTGCCTTAATTGCTCGGTTGTTGTGTCCAAATCAACGAGTCTCAGGTGCGGTGGAAACTCGCCGGCAACGGATTGCGCCGACCACTTACCAGCGAGGAAAACCGGATCGTCCGGCAATGTCTCAGGATTTAAACAGGGGCAAGATACGGCCACGTTGAAACGGATTCCAGGGAATTGTCTGGGCAACTCGGCCAAGGCATCAGCATCTGGCAGGTAGTGG
>Ga0310123_10002783_pt1 | contig 13769 bp, 8 predicted proteins | sample CB6_AW_1057_MG_FD_203505 | JGI IMG/M metagenome (GOLD analysis project Ga0310123, IMG submission 203505) | Marine microbial communities from Western Arctic Ocean, Canada - CB6_AW_1057 | ecosystem: Environmental > Aquatic > Marine > Oceanic | place: Canada: Western Arctic Ocean | collected... | reverse complement strand
GAAGGTCATACATTGGTGTGGAGGTTGGTTTTTTGTTGTTTGTATCTTCATTCAAGGATCCAGAATGAAGAATTTTTTACTGTTGTGTATTTCGTTGTTGGTGCTGAACTGCTCTGATAGGGATCGTTCCAATCCCCTTGATCCTACGAATCCAGTCACTGGCGGTGCACCCACTGGCTTGGTCATCCAGTCCAACCGTGATACCGTCACCATCCAGTGGAACTCAATGGCTGTTGATGATTTAAAGAGCTATCGCATTTACAGAGGCATTGGAAACAACGAGCTTATCTTATTTGATAAAGTGGGTGCTAGAATTACCAAATATAAAGATACCAGTGTTATCACTGATTCAGTACACCAATATACCATTCAGGCGGTCACAGCTTTCAGTGAAGGTGAACATAGTCAGGTACAGACCATTATCCCTGGTTTGATAAACTTCTGGGTAGCGGATATAAGCCTGTATTCAGGCAGATTGACGCGGATCAGCTACGATGGGGCCCACATGTTGAATTATGAAAATTTCCTAACGCTTTCCGCTGTCGCCTTTAACCCCCAGACCCGCACTGCCTGGATCGCCGATATTTGGGCGGAACGATTATACGAATTGCGCACAGATATGTCTGTTAAAAGAGAAATTCATTTGTCCAGCCCACCGGTGGACATGGCCATTGACACAACCGGTGAAATGCTGTTTACGCTACTTATGAATGAAAATTCTGTGCACCAACTATCTTTCGACGGTTATCTTCATGAATCCATCTTATTGCCAACAACAGTTTCCCGTCATTGCCGCTTGGCTTATGATGATATAACTTCATCTCTTTGGATAAGCAATTACGAGGAAAGTCTTGTTTATCGTTATAAACTGGATAATTCTGGTGACAGTCTTATCACATTTGCAGGTGTGCAAAATCCACGGGATATTGTCCCTGATCCGTTGGAGGGCGGCTGTTGGGTTGCTACCAAAGCAGGAATTACACTTATTTTTGATGATGAATCTATCTCGGTGCATAAAGACAGCATGAACATCAAGGATATCAGTCTGAATGCGGTGAATGGAGATTGTTATTATGTGGGTAAAAATTTAAACACCGGCCAATGGGAAACTGGTCGCTTGAGCACGCAGGAAAGTCTGCAGGATGAAATTATTCTTGGCAATGACTATCCCTATTTACACAGTATTCAGGTGGTTCCTGGGCAGGGACCCAGGGGTTTTCTGGTGAGCCAAGCTTACGCCTGGAAGTTACTGCGTTTTGACCACCAGGGACAAACGATTGGGACAATGACCGGTTTCAATGCACGCTTGGACTTTGCCCTGGAGTAGTCATTTGTCCTTAAATTCCTTTATAAAGATTAGAATTAAGCAAGAAGGCTGAAATGAAAAACTATTTAATCATATCACTACTATTACTCTCAGTTGGGTTTCCTCAAAAGATATTGAATAAGAAAGTTATGATTAAGGAAAAACTTCCTAATAGTGATGAAATAATAGTTTATCCACCTGATTCAGATAATCCTTATAATGGTGTGGTCTATTGGTATGGAGGCGTTGCCCAATTAAATCATCAAACTTATAATAATGGCATAAAAAATGGACCATATAAAGAGTGGTACGCTATTGGTAAGGAAAAAATATTGAGATTGGCAGGAAATTATAAAAATGGAGAAAAAGATGGATTATGGACTTATTATTCTGAAAATGAGAAATGGAAAGAAGGAAATTTTATGGCAGGAAAAGAAGATGGATTATGGACTTATTACAACAATCAAGGTTGGAAGTGGAAAGAAGAAACATATATCGGTCAATATATAAGTAAAATAACTCACTTTTACAGAATGGCTCAGTATCACAGAAATGGACAAGTTCAATCGGAAGGAAACACTAATTTTTGGGGGAGTTATGATGGTAAATGGACTTATTACAACGAAGATGGTTCAATAAAAGAAGTCAAAGAATACTAGCCCTCACCTAAATGGATAGGATTTAATAATAGAATGAAGAGTAAATAAAAACCAAAAATTTGAATGTAAAAGGAATTGGATGGAATATAAGGTTTTAGGAAATACTGGTGTCGAAGTATCGGAACTCTGTCTTGGTACAATGACATTTGGGGGGCCGACGGATGAAAAAGAATCAGCCAGCATGTTCAAACTAAGTCGCGATGCAGGTATTAACTTTTTCGATTGTGCCAATGTATATGAAAGTGGGCGTTCTGAAGAGATTCTTGGCAAGCTCATGGCCAATAGTAGAGAACAGTTGATTATTACTAGCAAGGCATATTTCCCCACTAGTAATGATGTGAATGCTCGTGGAGGAACTAGAAAGCACATCATGACTGCTGTTAATGATAGTTTGAAAAGATTAAAGACGGACTATATTGATCTCTATTTTTTACACAGATTTGACGATTTCACTCCACTTGAAGAAACACTTCGGGCCCTGGAAGATCTGGTTCGCCATGGTAAAGTTCTTTATTTGGGTGCTAGTAATTTTGCCGCTTGGCAGGTGACGAAATCATTGGGGATCTCAGCAAAAAATGGATGGAGCCAGTTTGAGTGTATTCAACCGATGTATAACCTGGTAAAACGACAGGCTGAAGTAGAAATATTTCCAATGGCTTTATCGGAAAATATTGGTGTTATAAGTTATTCACCGCTAGGAGGTGGTCTACTTACAGGTAAATACGGGATTAAAAAACGGCCCAAAGCGGGTCGACTGATCGAAAATAAGATGTATGAAAAACGTTACGGAGATCCAAAGGTTTTTAAAATTGCTGAAAAATTTAGCCATTTGGCTAAGGAACAGGATATATCCCCAATCAGCCTGGCCGTAGCCTGGGTTGCCGGTCATCCAGCTGTTACTGCACCTATAATAGGAGGGCGTAATTCAAAGCAGTTGGAAGAATCACTGAAATCTGTGGATATAAAAATGACAAAAAAACTCAGGAATTATATATCTTCATTATCACCTGAACCTCCGATTGCCACTGATCGTAATGAGGAACAAACCATATATAATTACGGTCAACGATAGATCTGAATTAAACGTTTTTAACCAAATCAATAGAGACTTTATCATAAAGTATATCGCCCAATTTTGAATGAGCAATTAAAACTGGGTGCGCTGTCCGCAAAGTCCGGCACGCGCATATATGGAACTCATGAATTTAATATTGATGGACATGCCACCAAGCTGCCGATCTTTTTGATTAACGGCGCGTATGATGGGCCAGTACTGGCAATCACAGGTGGAATCCATGGTGCAGAATATGCGAGTATCGAAGCTGCGCTGCGCCTCGCTCATTCCCTTGACCCCGCAAAGTTGCATGGGCGAGTGATTGTGCTGCCTATAGTGAGTATGCAAGCCTATAAGTCCCGTTCGATTTATATTGTGCCGATGGATGGTAAGAACTTGAACCGTCAATTCCCAGGAGACGCGGAAGGAACAGCTTCAGAACAATTAGCGTATTGGCTCACGTTCAATGTCTTCAAGCAGGCTGATTATTACGTGGATTTGCATGGTGGTGATTTGAATGAAGCGCTCATTCCGTTCACAGTTTTTCAAAAGGCGGGAGACAAGACGACGAACGCAAGATCATTGGAACTCGCGCGCGCATTTGGCATCAAATATCTGGTTGGAAGCGATATCAAAGGTTCGACCATTTCTGCGGCAGCGGCATTGGGTGTCCCTGGAATTCTGGCCGAATCAGGCGGGCAGGGCATTTGGGAACCGCATCATATTCAGGTACTATCTGATGGTTTGGACCACGTGATGCTTCATCTTGGGATGGTGGATGGTACAACAAACAAACTGAGTGAGACCATCGTGATGAACCAATTTGAATGGATGTGGAGCGAACATGATGGCTGCTATTATCCTGGGGTGCATGTGGGAGATATAGTTACCGCTGGGCAACCTATCGGGCGCGTCGCCGATTTTGAAGGTAAAACTCTGCAAAGCATCAAAGCACCAATCAGCGGTGCGGTGTTATTTGTTGTCACAACATTGGCAATCAATCAAGGGGACCCGCTGTTGGCAGTCGGATCATAACCCACATATTATTTTGAATATTTTTTATTTAATTCTGAAAGATTTTTTATTAGTCAGAAATAACAGGCGTACAACCCATTAGCAATGTTTTTTGTTTATAAGATGATGGGTAGATTTAGTCAATGAAAAAAGTTCTATTTATAATTTATTTATTACTTATTGGAGTAACCTCAATGTATACACAAATAAATGACCGTCACCCCCACGAATACCAGGCCCTTGTTGATCTATTTAGGGACTGGCGGGAATTTGAAGAACCACCTACGCTGAATGGTGCCCCAGATTACACAGCCAATCGTTTTGATAGTGATCAGCAAAACTTCAATGTACTTATAGATCGGTTGAACCGGATAAAAATTGATGATTGGCCCGTTCCCTATCAGGTTGATTGGCATATTGTCCGGGCCGAAATAAATGGTTATGATTTTAACTATCGGATACTGCAGCCCTGGGTCCGGGATCCGGCCTATTACCAGACCGTCTGGGAGTATAAAAGCGATGTACCAGCCCACGAAGGACCAACCAACCACGCCACATTAGAACTCTGGACATACCAGTTTCCTCTTAGCAGTGATGATGAAATGCGTTTAACCAGCGATCTTAATGTTATTCCCCCATTGCTGATTCAGGCCCGGAAAAATCTCACTGGTAATGCTCGAGAACTTTGGATAGCCGGTATTGAAAATATTCGGAAACAAAGGCTTAGCTTAGATAAAATTGGCAGAATGATCCAAGATTCTAAAACACAACCTGTTGTTGGTACCGCATTAGAAAATGCGCAAAAGGCCACAGAAGATTTTATCACCTGGCTGAAGAAGCAAGCGCCAAACAAGACCGGACCTTCTGGAATTGGAAAGGATAATTACACTTGGTACCAACAGAACGTTCATTTAGTCCCTCTGACTTGGGAAGAAGAAGTTCAACTATTGCAGCGGGAACTGGATAGAGCCTGGACATCCTTGAAACTGGAGGAACAACGTAACAAGAGTTTAGCACCCATGGTCGCAGCCAATACTCCGAAAGAATTTGCCCAACTTACCGAGCGGGGAGTTCAGCGCTTCATGAGGTTTTTAAGAGAAAAAGAAATCATGCACATCAAGGCGAATATGGAGCCAGCACTGCGGGAACACATGGGGGAATTTGTACCTGAAGACCAGCGAAATTTTTTTGAAATTGGCATGCATTATGATCCAGTGCCGCTTTATTCTCATTTTTATCACTGGTTTGATTTGGCTCAGATGCGGGATGAGCCACATGAAAGTCCTATTCGCCGTGGACCGCTGCTTTATAATATTTTTGATAACAAGAACGAAGGAATTGCAACTGGAGTGGAAGAAATGTTCATGCATGCAGGGCTGTACGAGGACAGCCCCCGCTCTAGGGAAATAGTATGGATTTTGCTTGCTCAGCGCGCTGCCCGTGGCCTAGGATCTTTGTACGCTCATGCTAATGAGATGACCATGGAAGATGCAGGAAAGGTACATGTGAAATGGACACCCCGCGGGTGGATGAAACGGGAGCCCCATTTGCTAAAGTTTGAACAACACCTTTATCTTCGTCAACCTGGCTATGGCACCTGCTATATAACTGGGAAATATTTGATAGAACAGCTAGTTACTGAATATGCCGAACAATTAGAAGAAGAAGATAAACCTTTTTCGATGAAAGACTTTTTCCAGGCCTTTAATGATGCCGGAAATATCCCCGTAAAACTGGTGCGATGGCAAATGACCGGCAATAAGCCTGAATAAAATCCAAAAATCCCAATTGTATTGATCATGAATCCAAAAATCCTATTTATTTTAACTTTTTGTCTATTTGGAACAACCTATAGTGTCCAACAAGGTGACAGAATTACGGTTGAATGGGTCTACTCTGATGAAGCAAGGGGGATCGCTGCGGTCCATCGATATCACTGGTTGGATAATAACACAGCAATTCTATTTGATGTTCGCCAGCCAAAAGAAGAAAGAACATTCCTGAAACTGGATCCCCAGAAAACCAGTGAAATCAAGTCCATGGTTGATCGTGATAAAGCGGTTATCAGTCTGCAGATGCACCTTGGGGAAGAAGATTCATCAAAATTTCTAATGTGGCCCCTTGCGTTCAATCACGATGGACTACAGGCATTGTACATCTATAAAAACGATATTTTCATCCTGGATATGGAAAATTCTGAATTCATTCGGATCACCAAAACGGAAACAGCCGAAAAATCACCCCGGTTTTCTCCAGATGGATCCAAGTTGGCTTTCGTAAGAGAAAATGATCTCTATATTTATGATCTGGAAAGAAACCGTGAAAAGAGAATGACTTTTGATGGATCAGAAACCACTCTGAATGGCTCTGTTTCCTGGGTTTACTGGGAAGAGATCTTTGGTCGGCAGGATATTGGTTACTGGTGGTCAGATGATTCAAAGGCGCTTGTATTTTTACAGACGGATGAATCACCGGTTACAAAAATGCACTATGTGGATTTCAAGCCTGCAGAACCACGGCTAATCACCCAGCGCTACCCGAAAGCAGGGACAGATAATCCTATTGTGAGGGTGGGTGTTATGGAAATTTCTTATCCACGGATCAAGTGGGTAAAACTAGACCCTTACGAATATATCTGCCGTGTAAAATGGCACCCGGATAATAAGCGGTTCACCGTTCAAACAATGAACCGTGCTCAAACTGAATTGAATTTATTTTTTATCAATCGTAGAACAGGAAAAAGTCTCGGCCAAGTTTTAACAGAAACCGATGAAGGCTGGGTAAACATTAATGATGATCTATATTTTCTGGAGTCGGGGGATTTCATATGGCAGTCTGAGCGGGATGGCTATGCACATTTATATAGATTTGATGATGATGGAAACCTGGTGAATCAGGTTACTAAGGGATCGTGGGCACTGCGATCATCCGGAGGTCCTTTTTGGCTGCGACAATCGGTGGTTAATATTGATGAGAAAAATAGTCTTGTGTATTTCACAGCATTGGAAAAGTCATCTGTTGAACGGCACCTTTATCGTATACAATTTAATGGCAGGTCAATGGAACGTATTACAAAAGATGATGGCGTGCATAAAATTGGTTTCAGTCCAAACGGTAACTATTATTTTGATACGTATTCTAATATCACCACTCTGCCGACCCTTGCGCTGTATGATAGGAATGGTGTACAATTGCATGTGATCTCTAAACCACGCCCGGAACTTCTAGAAGGGCTGAATCTACAGACACCTGAATTATTTACCATTCCTACAACGGACGGATTTCCCATGCCGGCACAAATCTTAAAGCCGAGAAATTTTAACCCAGGGGAAAAATATCCCCTGATTTTTCATATTTACGGAGGCCCATCTGCTCCTACCGTATTCGATCGTTGGCAAGGGACATCCCTCTTCTTTGATAATATGCTTCTGGAGAGAGGTTACCTAGTTGTGAGATTTGATCATCGCTATGCTACGGCTATCAGTAAAGAATTGGAAAATCGTCTCACATTGATGGTATCCGGTCCCACGGAAATTGTTGATATTGTAGATGGTGTCCGCTGGTTGAAATCACAAACTTATGTGGATTCAGACCGTGTTGGAATTTGGGGCTGGAGTGGCGGAGGAAGTTTTACTCTAAACTCCATGACCAATACAAAGGAGTTTAAAGCAGGTATATCTGTAGCACCGGTCACCGATTGGCACTATTACGATACAAAATGGGCAGAATTTTCCATGAAACGGCCACAAGATAATCCGGATGGTTATGAAAGGACTTCATTCGTTAAAACTGCCAAAAATCTTCATGGCCGTCTATTGTTGGTCCATGGTACTTATGATGATAACGTACACCCGCAGAATTCTTGGCATTTCATCGATGAACTGATAAAGGAAAATATCATGTTCGACATGATGTTCTACCCAATGCGTAAACACGGTATTGCCGATGATCCAGCCAGAATTCACCTTTTTAATAAAATGATTGAGTTCTGGTTGGAATATTTATAATTAATTCAGGCTCAGAGTGAAATTTTGTTTATAAATGTTACTTTATTGAACGTTCAGTTAATGAATCTGATCAGTTGAGGCAGGGGAAAATAATTTCAAATGCTCCTGTTGTAGTATAAAAAGAAACAGGTAAATAAGGCCCCATTACCTGCTTTTCTTCACCTATTTCATTTACGTTTTGTATTGCATGTTTAAAGTCTGGTGATGCCAACATGTTTCTAATCTGAATGACCGTTACGTCTTCATCAATAGCACCATCACCATCATCGGCCATTGGTAACCAGCCAAATCCACATTCGGGATACGCATTCCGAGGGCGGTCTTCTTCTCGGCTAACCACAATAATATATTCACCATTATTATTTACAGGAACCTGTTCATCAAAAAGGCAATCATTCACCCGGGTATTTGCAAAACCTTGATTAGAACAAATAGACCAATATACCAACTCTCCTTTGGTCATGAACTCATCGCCATGATAGGTTTTTGGAGTTTTGGGTAATTTCCCCCTCATAACAAATACTTTACCATGTTTACGGTTAATAATGGTCCTTACATAATTATTATCAAGATTTGGATAAAAGCCACCAGTGCTTTTTCTACGAGATTTTGGCAGCTGTCCGTTATAAATGCCTAGAAGAAAATCTCTATCATATTGAAGATACCAAGTTGGCGGTACGGTCGCTGGCCATGTAGCTGGTTTTCCAGGTTGATTTACAAGTTCTGAGTAAACGGTCATGGGCAACCCTACTGCGTCGATGGAAATTTGTGGTGGTTGGTTAGTATGTAATGTTTCACAAGCTTTGTCTCCTCTTAATTCTTCCCTATTTTTCAAGATTAAAACAGGTTCAGGTAAAGGTACTCCTCCTGATTCATTTTTACCTTTATCAGGGACATAAATTCGATAGATAATTGACTGTTGCCCTTGTCCGTATTGTGTTGCATTTAAAGAATTTCTGTGATGAATTTCTTTTTGCAAGCCAGAACTTTCAACGTCGGTTTGAAGTTCAAGGCGAGTTCCTTCGTTTCTTCTTATCTGAGGAGAAATATTTACAATCTCAACTTCATAAGATCTTTTTATTAATGTTCTATTTGCCCCTTGTACAAAAGGATTAATGGAATTCTCATCCGGTACAATGAGATAATCAGCCAAAGACTCTATCGGTGCGCCTCGGCCATCATAACTAATCAGTGACATATATCTAGAGTGGGGAAATACCCCTTCGATATACAATCGGGCACCTTCGGGGACAGTGAAGGTGGCATTCCAATAATAAACGCCAGCATCTGGATAGGCAATATTTATATAAGGATCTTTGCTGGCAGGACCACGGCTCCAAAAACAAGTCCGCGGGCCAGGAATAGGTTGACGTTTTTCTTCATGAAGGGTTTCCCGGTCTCCTACTTCCATTTTGAGAGATACTTCCTTGCTGCACGATATTATGAAAAAAGTTAATGAAAGCATAATCATTGAAATGAAGATTGATTTGATTGGGGTTCGATTTATCATGTATTTATGAAATTAATTTTACAGTTCGCAAATTCCAATCTTTGAGTGTTTAATTAATAAAGATCCAATAACTAATTATTTTCATATAATTTAAATTAAATAAATTTAAAGCCCCGCTCCTTAGCAAGGTTATTTGTTTATAGATTATTTTATACTTGGTCCTCGTTGCCATAAAACCCGGATTGAGTGGAAGTTTACTTATTTACCGGTGGTTTTTTTAAATGCGTCGAACAGATGACTATATTTCACAACGAAAGATTGAGTTTTGGAATTCATTGGTATGCCGTCATAATCCTGCGTTTGATTATACACTAAGTACAGTCCTGTAGCCGCCGATTTTTGCCATATAAGCCGCCAATTCATCGACCATTCATCCGTCTGATTATTATATTGAACTAAGGACTGAATATATAATTTTGGTGAAAAAGCGTAGGTTAATCTAGTTTTTATTAAGTGGGTGATAAAATTTCCGGTTGGCAAATGAACATCATTGTATTTTGAAATAATTGCGGAGGTAAAACGATCTCCGAAACGATATCCAATTGTCATGTCAGCGTTCTGGCGATTACCTCCAAAAAATCCACCTATTTTATTTACCATGATGATATTGAGTGGTTTTGTCAAATTGCTGTTGGTGCGGATATGAATTTCCTTATGATCATAGCGACCTGAAGGAACCATAACACCATTTGCAATTTCAAATGTGTCTGCTACTCCTTCATTTAAAAAGTTGATAGCTGTATCAATCCGGTAACCATTCCTGAATTCCCAATGATTGTCCACATGCAAGCGGGCAGTTTCCAAAAACCCATCTAGTTTCCAATATCCCCAATAGGTGATATGGGGACGTATTTCGAGCAGTCCATAAGTATCCTTGGGACGAGTTCGATTTAATATTCGAAATAATACTTTTCGATAGCCCTGTCTTTTTATATAGCCCATCTCAGGATTAAAATTTTCACCGACTTCTGTATATCTAAGCTGGGTGGTTAATGTCTCTGTATTCCTGTTTGCTTCTATTAAATAAGCATATGCACTAGTAGTGCCTTTGATGTTTGGATCTGGATCTGATTTTGCTGCAAATCCAATTAACTGAATAGTTTCTCCAACACCTAAAGATCCATCTATGGCATAGCTACTATTTGAATTTCCATCTGCTCCCAATCCAGTTTGATTAGTCATCATTGCACCGTATGACGTCCGATTGGGCAACTCTTTTTTTATACGTAAAACAGAATAATTATCTCCATCTGTTACATTCTTTACGGTCTTAGTTTGCATAGTCAATGCTCCGACCTTGAAACCACCTGTTGTTCCAGTTAATCGCCCGCCACCCAAGACAGGTAAGGGTTCTCCATTAGGGCCAATACCGATCTTGCGACTAAAGAACATTTCGATATCAGGACCACTAAACGTGTTTTCACCAATTGAAAAAAGACCTGCGTTTTCTAAAAAGAACCCCCTTTTTTCTGGAAAAAATAGACTAAAGCGATCCAAATTAATTTGCTGTTCATCAGCCTCCACTTGGGCAAAGTCAGTGTTGTAAGTAAGATCAAGTATCAAGCTGGATGTAACGCCAAACTTTATATCTAATCCAATATCACTTGCATTCGAAGAATATTCTGTTTCTGAGACCACATCGTTTTTTGATCCCAGGCCGTAAGGCATAATTTTCAATGTACGAGCGTTGGGGACCTTAATGCCTTTAATAGTGCCCGCATTCATAAGACGGTTAAGACTGTACTGTCTTGGAATTGGTGCCCAGAACACCTGCTCTTGCTTGTGTGCAATAACCCGTTGAAAATTGATACCCCATTCTTGTTCATTCTCTTTCGCATAACGTAGTGTTTTAAAAGGTATTGCAAATTCTGCACTCCAGCCATAATCCCCTACATTGGTCTGGACTTCCCATACAGAATCCCAATTAATATTAAATGCACCACCTGTTCCTAGAGATTGACGCCTAGTACTTATTGACATTCCTTCACCGCCTTTACTAACCTGGGCATCGTATTCTATACCGCCAGCATTGGTTCCGAAAACATAGCCATTCTGTTGATCTTGAAAAGTGTCCAATATAAACATGAAACTGTCAGTATTATTTAATGGAGCGTCACGCCTTGTATCTGTGATCACAATTTTTTCCGGATTGGAATCATAACATACTGCCCCAATATATAATGTGTTTGAAGAATACATCACTTTTACTACCGTTCTTTCCGTTACTGGCTCTCCTTCATCCGGTGATTTCTGAGTGAAAGTATTAATCCCTGGCAATGATTCCCAGGCCGGATCATTAATAATGTGACCATCAATTACTGGCTCAATATTTACAATACCAGCTGTGGTTACATAATCCAGATTAGAGGCAAAGGACCACGTCATGGTTACTAAAACACCTAGCCACTGGATTCGGGATTTCATTTTTTCAAGAATAATTTGTCAGTGCAGTCATTTTTGAAGCGCTCAAATTACTGTCCAATAATGGTTTGGAAAAGTATATCCAGTAACCGAAATTGTTTTTCAAGGAATAATAATCCAAAAGTGATTACAAAGCATATTGTCTTAAAAAATAATGGAAGTAAACGTCCAAATAGTAGTGTAAAACTTTTATGAGCACGCTTAAAGAAAAGATAAAGATAATAATCTTTGGAACGGACACCAAAGCGGGAAAGCTTTTTGATGTTGTTCTAATCATCTCAATTGTACTCAGTATTATCACTGTTATGCTTGATAGTGTAGTAGAGTATAATCAGCAATATGGCCGCATCTTCAGGATTGCTGAATGGACATTCACAATTATGTTTACTGTGGAATATTTACTTCGCATTTTCTGTATCAGGAGAGCTTTTAGTTATATTTTTAGTTTTTTTGGTATAATTGACTTCTTAGCAGTTCTGCCTACCTATCTGAGTTTGCTTATGCCTGGAACAGAAGTTTTTGCAGTTATTCGCGTACTTCGAGTCTTGCGGATTTTTCGGGTATTGAAACTCGTCCAATTTATGGGTGAAGCTGATCTCTTATTAAAAGCGATGATTGCCAGCCGCAGAAAAATTTTCATTTGGCTTTTTTTAGTGATGAATATCGTTATAATTCTGGGCTCAGTTATGTATTTGGTTGAAGGAAGAAATATTGGATTTAATAGTATTCCTCGCAGTATCTATTGGGCGGTAGTTACTTTAACTACTGTTGGATATGGTGATGTTGTACCGCAAACGAGTTTGGGTCAGGGTATTGCTTCTTTTATCATGGTTCTTGGTTACAGTATTATCGCTGTCCCGACAGGGATAGTGACATCTGAGATCACTTTTGCTGCCAAAAGTGCTAAAGAACGGCGCTGTGTTGTATGCGGCAAAGAAGGCTTGGTTGCGGATGCAAAATTCTGCAGGAATTGCGCTTCAAAGTTAACAGGCTAACTAAAACCCCATTATTAACTTGTGATATAGTAGTTGATTCGTGGATCCTGTTACTGTTATTGGATTAATCGCTGCTGCTTGTACAACTTTTGCCTATGTCCCCCAGGCAGTTAAGACCATTAAGACTAAGGATACGAAAAGTTTGTCATTGATCATGTATGTAATAATGATAGTAGGGATAGTGTTATGGTTATTCTATGGTGTTTTAAAAAATGACCTGCCAATTATTATAGCTAATACAATAACGTTACTTTTTGCTGGGATTATTCTAATTCTCAAGATTAAATATAAGTGATTTCAACTACCGCTGTGTTAGTGGAAGCATTTTGATCGGGATATTAGCAGTTGAAGCACAGGACCATTAATAAAAGACCAAACAAGTAATTATGCTGGGTAAAATATTTCGCAGTTATCGTGATCTGCCGCGGGTGATACATCTGCTCATTTTGCTGGAATTTTCCCTAAACCTGATCCATGTTGCTTTTATCCTGATATTAAACATTTTTCTTCGAAAACAGGGATTTAGTGACCCCGAAATTGCATCGTTTAACTCGCTACGCTTTATCAGTGCGTTGGCCTTTGCTCTGCCGCTGGGAATCTATATCCGCGGTAAAAGACTGAAACCCTTTTTTATCCTAGCTGCCCTGATTGTACCACTGACTAGCGGTTTGATAATTGAATCTGTTCAACACAAGGTAGTGCCGTTGATCCAGCTGGCTTTTCTATCCTGGGGTTTTGGAATGATGCTCATGCGGGTTTGTTCACTGCCGTTTATTATTCGTAGCACCACTGCTGAGAATAGT
>Ga0310123_10002782_pt1 | contig 13772 bp, 13 predicted proteins | sample CB6_AW_1057_MG_FD_203505 | JGI IMG/M metagenome (GOLD analysis project Ga0310123, IMG submission 203505) | Marine microbial communities from Western Arctic Ocean, Canada - CB6_AW_1057 | ecosystem: Environmental > Aquatic > Marine > Oceanic | place: Canada: Western Arctic Ocean | collected... | reverse complement strand
TCAAATAATTTTTGTCTAAATTCTTCTGATTCAACAACCTTGTCTATGATTTTTGCTATTGATTTTGGGTCATTAGAAAACGGCAGAAACGGTGATTTAATTTCGTTGTCGTCTATAATGATTTTTTTTCTTCTATCTGTATATTGGATTGCTGGTGTTCCGCACATCACGCTTTCTATACCCACAGATTCGTGTGTACCGATGAACAAATTTGCGATCACTGCATCTGCAAAAGTATAGTATCTTGCAATTTCAGATTTTTTAATTATAGGTATTAATTTGATTTCTGGTGGTTTTTCATCAATTAGTTTTTGCTTAAATTTTCGTTCTTCTTCTGTTGTTTCGCCAAACCAATTAACACATAAAATTTCAAAGTCTGATTTACATAATTTTATTGCCTCCCATAGTAAATCAGTGCCTTTAGCCTTCTCCATTCTCATTGGAGAAAAAAAAGTAAATTTTGTTTTTTTTCTTTCAATGGGTTTAATATTTGGATTAAATTCGTCAGGATCTATTGCATCTCTAGTGGTATTAATTCCATTTTTTGTATATTTTGACAAATGCTCAAATTGCCATTTTCCCGCTACATGAACAGCGGCATTTTTAAATGCGTTCCAATAGAATCTTCTCTCAAAAAAATTAAGTTTGTGTAATGGCTCTGTTTGCCACTCTTCTGTAGAATTTTTTTTAAACATTGGTACATCTATGTCGCGTCCCAAATAATAGACAATATAATTAAGATCTGCAAGATATGCAATTCTTTCAGAAGCAGTTGTCAGACAAATATCAAAATCATCCTTAATTTCGTTAATTTTTTTTACTTGGTCTTTTACTTTCCGTGTTTTGAATAATTCTACGTCATCAGCATTTACGAAAAAAGCTGAACCATCTCTTGGATAATTTATTAAGCTAATTTCTGATTTTTTCACGAATTTTCTTAGAGTTCTAATAGTGTTTCCAACATCTCCAATAGCAAGTACCTTAATCACCATTCATGTTTTAAAGATATTTTTAGATTTAAAATTTTTTATCAAGTAATAAGGATGCTGGTAAGCATTCAGTTTGATTCAAATGAATCATTAAATTATTAAATAGTTCTAGGCAAAAACTTGCGTGGAAAAAATAGTAGTTATTACTGGAACCTCAACCGGAATTGGTTTTGAAACAGCTTTAGCATTTGCAAGAGAGGGGTATTTTACTTATGCAACTATGAGAGATGTCTCAAAAGGTGATAAGATCAAAGAAATTGCTCAAAAGGAAAATTTGAAAATTGATGTATTAGAATTGGATGTACACAAGGAGGATTCTGTAAAAATTGCAATAAAACAAATCTTAGAACAAAAGAAAAGAATTGATGTGTTGGTAAATAATGCAGGATGGGGACTTTGGGGCTGTGTAGAGGATGTGTCTATTGATGAATTCAAAGCACAGTTTGAGACAAACTTCTTTTCAATTATAAGATTGATTCAGGAAGTTGTACCTACAATGAGAGAAAAGAGATCCGGAACAATAGTTAACATAAGCTCACATGCAGGCCGTATTGGATTCCCAGTCTCATCAGCATATAATAGCTCCAAGTTTGCACTAGAAGGATTAAGCGAATCCTTGAGGTTGGAGCTAGCACCTTTTGGCGTTAATATTATCATAATCGAGCCAGGAGTTGTGAAAAATACAAATTTCTTCAAACCAATTAAAATGGCTAAAAAATCTCAATTAAATACTGCATACAAATCTATTACGGATAAAATAACTATGGGCGCCATGAGCAAGGCTAAATTTGGAACTCATCCAAATTTGGTGGCAATGAAAATTCTTGAGGCTGTTAGAAGTGATAGACCATTACTAAGATATCATGTTGGTGATGATGCCTATGAATGCCTAGAAGCAAGAAGAAGTAAAACGGATGCTGAGTTTGAAAGTTTTTTAAAAAAAATCTATGCTTATGGTAACATTAGGCTTTGGGACTAGGAACTAGGCGAAGAATTATTTTTTATCATAATCTAGGTCTACTTTTCTCGTCTTTGATTTTTCTGATAAAAATTCCTGGATTGCCTAAGTATAGTGAGTAAGGCTTAACATCTTTTCCTATAGCACTACCAATACCAATTATCGACCATTCTCCAATCTTAATTTTATCTGCAACTGTAACTCCAGAGCCAAGGTAAGCGCCATTTTCAATAATTGTTTCTCCAGTCACATTAACTCCAGCCATAATTGAGACAAAATCTTTAATTTTGCAATCATGTCCAATTTGACTTCTTAAATTAATAAATACAAAATTTCCAATCTCTGAATCGGGAGGAATCATCACTCCAGCGTGGATAATAGTTCCTTTTCCTATAGTAACAAAGTCAGACATAATTACAGATGGATGTATTATAGAGGGAAAATACACATTAACATTTTTCAATTTTTTTACAATTTTTTCTCTTATTTTTCCATCCCCGACAGCAATAATACATCCCATTTTATTTTTATTTGAGAGCCAATTCATTCCCCCTAGAACAGGAACTCCATTGATTGTTTTTCCATGAAGCTTTTTATCGTCATCTAAAAACCCAATAATATCAAATCTACTTGAAATTTTGTTTATGTCCGTTATAGTCCATAAAACATCTTTACCTTGTCCACCAGCTCCTATTATGACTATTTTTTTTAATTCATGATTTTTCTCGTTCATTAATCAATTACAGATCATTTAATCATAATTATTATAGTTTCTATACATTATATCTCATTGAGAAAATACCTCAACAATCAAAATTTCATTTGTGTTTATATTCAAATCCATGAGAATTATATTTACCCATAATTTATCATTTTTAGTTATGGACGTACCAGATGTTAAAAATGAAATTAAAAAAATCTTCCTTGGTGTTTTTTCAGAAATTAATGATTTTGAATTTAATTGGGATACGCACTTCACAGAATATGAAAATTGGGATTCCTTTATGCATTTAACACTGGTAAGTAAAATTGAAAAAAAATTTAATATTCAATTTGATTTCGATGATTCAATTAATTTAAGTTCTGCAGCAGATTTCGTAAAACTAATTCATAAGATGCTAAATTCTTCGTGAATATAATCTATGAATTATGGCGTGATATAATTTCAATTAACTTGAAAGGTAAGTCATCTAAATAAATAAAACTCGCTAATCTATTTTCAAATCCTAATTTCTCCCAACCAGTAGTTGGTACTGGTGGAGAAAGAACTATTCCACCTTTATCACGTAATTCATTCACTTTTCTATTTATATCATCCACTTCAAAACAAAGATGGTGAAATCCACCACCGTCTTTTACAAAATCTGACACTGGCGAATTTTCTACCGCCGGTTCAATTAATTCTATGTAAACAGTGTTCGTTTTTAGAAAACAAACGTTGACTTTTTGTAAGGTAATAAAAGAAGGAATTGTTACAGACTCGAAGTCTAAATAATTGGTTATTTCTCCTAATGATTCCTGAATATTTTTAACAACTATGCCTATATGATGTAATTTCAATTGATACTACGTTTATTATTTACTGATATTAAAATATCCTAATCATTTGATACTTAGTAAAGTAGTACCGTTTTTAGTACGTATTCGATTACTATTTCACCAACATCATTCATTTAATCTTTACACCAATAACCCCACCAAAAGGATCTGTTGTTTTAAGAAAAATTGTGATATTTTTTTGTTTGAAGTATTCATCAGTTGCTAATTTTGAGCCCTTCCATGCCCAATAATCATCAACCAAAACTATTCCACCTTTACTTAACCTTGGGAATAAATGAGTCAATTCATGCCGTGTAGATTCGTACCAATCAGTATCTAATCGTAACAATGAAATCTCTCTTGGGGATTTTTCTGGGATTGTATCCTCTACTCTACCCACAACAAAATGAATTTTATTCATATCAAAATTAATACGGCTTAAATTTTTCTTAACTTCCTCTACTGTTGCATTACCCCATTCTGAGCTAAAATCATTAATTTTTGTCTCTTCAAAAAATATTCTGGGATCTCTGCCTGGTGTACCACTAAGTAATGACGGTTTGATAATTTTATCTTTATCTGTAGGTTTAGTCATTCCTGCAAAAGTATCAAAAAGATAAATTTCTCTTTCGGATGCAACTTCTAATAGTGTTTTCATCATAGCCATAACTGATCCACCCTTCCACACTCCACACTCCACAAAATCTCCCGGAATGTTATTTTTGATAACATATCTTACAGCTTCTATCAGCGCAAAGATTCTTTCTCTAGTAGTGTACGTATACGGTTTAACAGAATTTATTATTTCAAGTTCATTTTTATAAAACTCGTCTAATATAGTACTTTTTTTATGAATATCATAACCAAGATTATCAAATAATTTTTTAACATTTTTTTTAGCCGTAAAAAACATTATTTTCGTTAATTCTGGCGTTTACTACCTGATAATAATATTGCCTTTATACTGCCATTCAGTGCATATAGGAAATCCTGCAAAATTTTACAAAAAGGTAGATATGGTTATTTGTGAGCAACCAAAATTGTGAAAGTATGAATATTCTTATTCTTGCAGCACATCCAGACGATGAATCAGTAGGCATGGGAGGAACCATTAAGAAACTTTCAAAAAAAAATAATATTCATCTATGTGTTTTAACGGAGGGTGTATCCGCACAATATAATGATAAAAAAATGATTTTAGAAAGAAGGAATGCATGTAAAAAATCCGGAAAAATTTTGGGCATTAAAAATTACACTTTTGTAGATTTTCCTGATATGAAACTTGATTCTGTATCTCATTTAGAAATAAATAGAGAATTGGAAAAAATAATTAAAAAATTTAATCCAAAAATTGTTTATACCACATCTCAGCATGATATTAATAAAGATCATCAAATAGTCTTTGAATCAACATTAGTAGTAACGCGACCACAATCAAGCAATGTAAAACAAGTGTTTTCATATGAAACCGCAGGAATGACAATTAGTGGATTTTTACCCACTGTGTTTGAGGAGATATCTAAAGAATTTAAATACAAAATTAAATCATTTAAGATGTACAAAAGTGAACTTAGACCTTTTCCCCACCCACGTTCATTAAAAGCGATAGAAAACCTTGCAATTCAAAGAGGCATTGAATCAGGTACCAAAAAAGCTGAAGCGTTTGAATTAATTCGTTTTATCAACCAATAAATTGTTTTATTAATTAATTGAAAATAAATTGAAGGAATGTGGTTGGTAACATGATTGAACCTCAAAATGAATCTTTAGAAAATATGAAAAATGATTTTAATTTTAGTGACAACAAGATATACCAAAAAAGTTGATGTTGGAAATTTTGGTGTTGATAATTCAAAATTAAAAAAGTTAGGTTGGCAACCACAAGTTTCTATTGAAAGTGGAATTATGAAAATATTGAAATTTTTTGATTCTAAATAGAAGAGTTAATATGATTTCTGATTAAAATGTATAAGTAAGTATTAATCAAAAACTTCAATTGAATCAGAAAGAGACTAATCTAACAAAAAATATAATTAAAAAACACTTTTTAGTTAAAAAAAAGAACCAAGCCGCTAACACAAAAACTAGAATTCCATTAGCAGTTCCACCATACAGTTGGGAAGAGGTATGGGATGCATTAGACTCTATGCTAAAAATGAAGACAACCATGGGACAGAAGGTGAAATTATTTGAAAAATTATTTGCAAAATATATAGGTGTTAAGTATGCAGTAATGGTTAATTCTGGCTCTTCAGCTAATTTATTGGCTCTTTCCATACTTACTAATCCACTATTAGATAAAAAACCGATTAAGATTAATGATGAAATTATTACTCCTGCGGTTACTTGGTCTACCACAGTTTTTCCTATTGTTAATGTTAAAGCAAAACCAGTGTTTGTTGATGTAGAATCTGAAACATTTAACATTGATCCACAAAAAATTGAGGATGCAATTACTAAAAAAACTAGAGCAATAATGATAGTACACTTACTTGGTAATCCATGTAATATGAAAATTATTAATAAAATTGCTAAAAAATATGATTTATTTCTAATTGAAGATTGTTGTGAAGCTTTAGGTGCCAAGTATGAAAGGAAAAAAGTAGGAACATTTGGAGATTTATCTACATTTAGTTTCTTTGCGTCACATCATATCACAACCATGGAAGGTGGTATGTTAATAACAAATAATCAGAAACTATTCGAGATAGCTAAATCACTTAGAACACATGGTTGGACTAGAAATTTAAAAAATAAAAAAGCTTTAGAAAAGAAATATTCTAAAATTGATTCTAGATTTCTTTTCTCAAATTTAGGATATAATTTACGCCCTACAGAATTACAAGGTGCATTTGGAATTCACCAAATAAAAAAAATTGATAAATTTTTAAAGATTAGAGCCACAAATGCAAAATTTTGGAAAAAAAGTTTATCAGATTATTCTGATTATCTTACATTTTTAGAGGATAAACCTAATAATTATAATGCAAATATGCTCTTTCCAATAAAAATAGTAAAAAATAATTTTTTCACAAAAGATGAAATGGTAAATTATTTACAAAAAAATGGAATTGAAACTAGACCAGTTATGGCAGGAAATTTTGTAAAACAACCAGTAATTAATCTAATTAACCATAAAATTAGTGGAAGTTTAAAAAATTCAACGGATTTAATGGAGAATGCATTTTTAATTGGAAATCATCAAAACATAGATAAATTTATGAGAAAATACGTAACTAAAATAATAATTAAATTCTTAAATTCTAAAATAAAACGTTAAAATGATTAAGTGATTTTTGTTGTTTTTTAGAAAATAAAGCTATATCTATTTTTGAACTTTTTAAGGTCCCATTGTAGAATGCGTTGTCTGAACAATAAAAATCTTAGACTCATTCTTATTTGAATCATCTATTAACATGTCATCTTCCTGTAATTTTTCCAAATGACATTTGTAGCTTCCAGCCCGTCTTCCATACCAAATTGCTTTATAACCCCACATAATGGGATCATTTTCAATTACTAAATTCTTGTAGTAGTATCTTTTTGGAATTTGTTTCAATTCACTGTTACCATTAATAAGAAAATTCTTCCAATCAAATTCAAAATTTTCAGATTTTAATTCATCTTTGTTATCTCGTATTGACAACGTGAAAACTTCAAATTTAACCAAATCGTTTAACAGTTTTTCAGACGTATTAAGATTAAATTTCTTATCTACGAATCTAACAAGATGTTCAGTATCCCGATGAAATTTTTCTTTATTATATGTTAAACGCAACCAACTGGCTTCCTCAATTGGCCATATTATATCTCCAAGTTTAGGATCATATTCATCCCATCCTTTACCACTGTAGCCACCATCTCTAAATTCTATTACATGGTCAACTTCATCAGAAAAGACAGATTTTACAGTACGGCAAAATTCCAAAAACACTTCATAGAATTTTGTATAGCGAATGTTATGTGCTGTATTATAATAAGTAGCTATATGTTTTAGAATGCCTAAACTTTGTAATGTCAAAAAACACCAAGAGTAGAGATACGTCTCCTTCAGATCTTCATAAGAACATGTACTAGTCTCACTAACAATTTCTTCATACTCCTGATGAGTTCCTCTGTTATGAATTGACGAATGAACTAACATGATTGGTGAATGCGCAATTTTAATTTTGTATTTTTCTCTATATTCGGGTACATTCATTGGAGCATTTGGTAAAACTGTACAGTTGTAAATGAAAACAGTGTCCACCTTCGTCATCGCTATGCTATCTAATCCATCTTTAAACGATTGAAGAGTTTCGCCTGGCATTCCCATAATTAATTCTGTATATGTTGGAATTCCATTTTTTCGAAAAGTAGCAGCTAATTCTGAAAAGGTATCAAATTTGATGTTTGCTCGCTTAATTATTTTTAAAGTATCTGGATCTAGAGATTGCACAGCTAGAGTTACCGCACCAAGTATACCACCATCCTGCAATTGTTTTGCAATAGGAATGATCTTTTCAGACGAATTCTTTGCCCATGCAGGTCTTACTCTTTCAGGATAATTGGTTTTTAATGCAACTTCCTTGAGTTTTTCTGCTATTCGAAAATCTCTTTCTTGGAAAATTCCAAAGTTGGCATCACAACAATCAATATATGGTATCTTATTTTCTGCAAACCATTCTATTTCTTTAAATAATCTTGATTCTTCCCATTTTCTAACTTTTGTAAATGTTGCACTACCCCAATCACAAAATGTACACGCATATGGGCAACCTCTATTGGTTTCCCAACCTACAATCCATCTAATTCCATCTACTTTTTCAACTAAATCCCATACAGTGTTAGTGAGATAGGGAGATGGTAAACTGTCTAATTCATTTATTCTTTCTTGAAGTGGATTTCGGAATTCCTTTGTTTCTATTCCTTTAACTTGTGAATAATCTTTATCTTTTAAATATGCTGTTAGAATATTTTCTAAAATATATTCTCCTTCACCATGTGCTATGATATCAACGTAAGAATGTTGTTTAAAAAAATCCTGTGCCAGATCAGGTATCTGTGCTCCACCAAAGATTATGGTGCAATTTGGATTAATTTTTTTTACTTCACTAGCAAGATATTTGGTTATCTCCCAATTCCACACATAACATGAACATAAAAGAACGTCAGTGTCATGACATTCTTTGATATATTCTTCTACTTTAGTCCTAAACACAAAAGTTTTTTCAAATTTAAAATTATTCTTTATCTTTTCACTAGTTTTTACATATGTTACCATAGATGCGATTCTACAAGGGAAGTGAATCTGATCACCATACTGAAAGTTAAATTCTGAACTGTTAACCTTGATCATTTTATTCAATATTGAAAAGAATTACTTATAGTTATTTCGAATAATTTTCTTTTATATTTATAAATTTAAACAAAATTACGATTAGATCCAATTCCCTTATAGTAAAATCTGTTAAATGGCATCTTAAAATAAATTTTGTTTTTTGTTGCCCAATCGAATGTTTTTCTCAGACCCAAATTAATACTAATTTTTGGCTTCCAACCAAGTAAACGTTTAGCTTTTTTGTTATTACAATATAGCCTGTTTACATCATAAGGGCGTTCTCTACTTTCATCATATTTTATTTTAATTTTCTTTTTTGCAATCTTTGTAATCTTAAAGGCTAAATTCCTGACACTTGTCTCATGGCCGGAACCAACATTAATAATCTCACCAATTACTTTTTTTGCGTCAATTGAACGTATAATTGCATCAGCAGTATCTGAAACATATGTAAAATCACGAGTTGCTTCAATATTGCCTAACATTAATTCTTTATTACCATTCAAAATTTGACTTAAAATTTCTGGAATAATATACGGTTCAGTATACCTTGGTCCATACGAATTAAACGGTCTGATAATAACTACAGGAAATCCATTTTCTTTATGTAATGTGAATGCTACTCTATCTCCTGCAAGTTTACTTACAGCATAAGTTGAATGTGGTGCAGTTGGATGGTTTTCATCCATTGGAAAAAACTGTCCAGTACCATAAACTTCACTAGTGGAAATATGAATGAATCTTTTAGTATTAGATTTGATGGATTTCCATAATAGATTTACACTTCCAATTGTATTTACCTTAAAGAATTCTGCAGGATAATAATATGAATCTGGAATGAACGGCAGAGCAGCTAAGTGTATTATCACTTCTTGATTTTTTACAGCTTTCTCTACTATCTTTTCGTTTTTAATATCTCCATTAATGATTATTAATTTTTTTGATTTATTTGGGAGATACTGTTTTTTTCCCGAAGAAAAATTATCAAGTACCGTTACGATGGCATTTTTCTTGATTAACTGAGTGACCACTTCTGAGCCAATAAATCCTGCACCACCAGTGACTAAAATTCGTCTATCTTGAAAACCTGACATTATTTTCTATACCTTATTGCGTTGAGTTTAACTTTCCTACTTATACATTTTAATAAGAAATTATTATTCTAGATAATGCTCACCGTTCTTATCAACAAAATATGGTCGTGGCATTAAAAAAAGCATTTTTCCTCCATTTTGAATATAATCTTTCTCTCTTGACAAAACCTCTTCTTTAAAATTCCAAGGAATTACTAACATAGCACTTGGATTAATTTCTCGTGCTTTTTCTTCTGAAATAATTTCAATGTCTGTTCCCAAAGTACGTAATCCAACTTTTTCTTTATTTCTGTCACTAATGTACGGTAAGAGATCTTTACCAATTCCACAGATTTGAAGTAAAACATTTCCTTTTGTTGATGCACCCAAACCAATTACTGTACCACCGTTTTCAATCTCATTTACAATAAATTCTCTTGATTTTTTAATTATATCTTTAATTTTATGTTCATATTGAACATAAGTATCAAGTTCTTCTAAATTCCATTTTTTATCTTCATATAGAATTTCTTTATATCGTTTAGATTTCGGTCTGCTATTCTCTTTATGAGTAACCAAAACTCGTAAACTTCCACCATTCACAAAATTTGTCGTTGCATCAATTATTTTTAATCCATTTCTTTCCATCAAATAATTTATTGATTTTAATGAGTAGTATTCTAAGTGCTCATGCACAACATCATAGAAATTCATATCACGTATTGTGTCTAGTAAATAACTTACTTGAATTACACAAACTCCATCTTCATGTAAAACATCTTTAATATCTTTAGTTGCTATATTAGGATCGTCAAAATCATAAAACACTGCAGTTGCGCTAATTATTTTTGCTTTTTTGCCATTAGTTGCTTTCAATACAGTATCTTTAGAAAAATAATTATTCACAATTGTGATTGATTTGTTAACATGACTCCAATCTATGTTTGTGGCAGGTTCAATTCCAAATTTTTTCAAATGGTCAGGATACATACTTAGCATAGTGCAGTCGTTAGCACCAATGTCTACAACAACATCATCTTTTTCAGTTTTTACATTTTCTACTGCATAATTTACCACATCTCGCAAATCTCTTTTCATTGTATCATTTATTGCAGTACGATAGAAGTAATTCTTATAGAGTAAATCTGGTCTAACGGTTTCTTTTAATTGAACTAACCCACATTTTTTGCATAAAATTAATGTTAAAGGAATTTTAATTTTTGCCATTGGGTTATTTTCATTATTAGTTACAAATGTGGTTGCAACATACTGAGGTTCTAATTTCAAAACCTCATTAATAGAATCATTATAACAAATTCTACACTTTTCTATTACAGTATACTCGTTGGTCATATCACATTATTTTTCTACTTGATTACAAAAATCTATTACTAGATTACATTCATCTAAAGTCATATTATTATAAATTGGAAGTGTTAATGCTTTCTCAAATATTTCATCTGCTCCAGGACAAGAAAAATCTGCTAATTCAGTATTACAAGGCTGTCTGTGTATAGGAAGATACGGTAAACGTGCATCAATACCATTTTTACGCAAAAAATTTAGATATTTTTCCTTCATTTCATTATTATCTGCGAATGCAAAGAAAAGCATGTGTGAGTGTGTTGTGACATATTCAGGAGTTTCTTGGAATGTAAGATTTTTAATATTTTTTTCATAGGCATTAGCAATTTCAATTCTTCTTGTTACGAAATCATTAATTTTCTCTAACTGCTTTATTCCTAATGCCGCTTGTATATCATTAAAACGAAAGTTTACACTATTTAGGCGATGAATATATTGTCCATCGCCAGCACGTCCAAAATTTCTTATTTGTAATAATCTTTCATGAATTTTTTTATCTCCCGTAGTAATGCAACCTCCTTCAATTGTAGTAATTGTCTTTGCTACAGTGAAGCTAAAAGTAGTTGTATGTTCAAAAGAACCAATTTTTTTATTTTTATATTCAGAACCAATTGCTTGAGCAGCGTCTTCAATAAGAACAAATTTGTAACGTTTTGCTAATTCTATAATAGGCTCTAAATCAAGAGGCAATCCTGCCATGTCCACAACTATCACTGCTTTCACATCATACTGTTTAACCAATTTTTCAATAGACTCAAGTTTTACGTTTAATGTATTGGGATTGACATCAGCTACTAAAACTTCAGCACCTATGATTTTAGCTGCAGAAGAAGTAGCAATGAAAGTATAATCAGGCACTACTACTTTATCCCCGGACTTAATTCCATGAGCAAGTAATGCTGCGGTAATAGCTGACGTCCCATTATTCACAACCACCACATTAGATGGAAAATATTCTGAAAGATTTTTTTCAAATAGTTCAGTTTTTTTACCTTGACTCCACCAACCACTCTTGATAACATCAAGCATGTAATTCTCAGTTTCAGTATCAAATGCTGGTTGACTCATTGGTATTCTAAATTCACCAGTCAATTCAATTTTACCCATAATTAACTCATATTATGTTTTTCTAGAATTTTATCAGATAATTTGATAGGTAGTTTTTTAATGTGAGTAGAAAATCAAAATAAAATATGATTGTAGATTTGATTGTTTTAACATTAAATGAAATTGATGGACTGAGAAAAATAATGCCGTGCGTAAAAAAAGAATGGGTAAATCGAATTATCATTATTGATGGAGGTTCCACTGATGGTACTGTAGAAGAAGCCAAAAAGATGGGCTTTGAAGTTATTCCACAAGAGGGTAAAGGGCACGGTAATGCATTTTTAACTGGTGTTCATGCATCAAACGCAGATTATTTTATTATGTGGGCTCCAGACGGAAATTTTGAACCAGAAGAAATTCCTAAATTAACAGAAAAGATTCATGAGGGCTTTGAGCAAGTAGTCATTTCTAGATTTGCAAGAAATTCTATTAATGATGATGCGGGATTTTGGGATATATTTGGAAACAAAATGTTTGCTTTTTTAACAAATGTTTTTTTTGGGGGAAACTGTACTGATTCATTAAATGGCAGTAGAATTATTTCTCGAAAACTTATGGATGAAATAAAATTTGATGCATTACAAATGAATTCTACAGAACAAATGACAATAAGATGTCTTAAACTAGGTAAAAAAATGTGTGAGATTGAAGGAAATGAACGTGAAAGAATCGGCGGTGTAAGAAAGATGAAACCAATTTCTGTGGGTGCATCTATTAGCTGGACAATAATAAAAGAATTTATTTTTTGGTATAGGTGAATTTTTGAAAAAACTCCAAGTAGTTCTTTTCCTAGCAATCATATCAAGTATTTCACTAGGTATGAAATTATACTTGGTTGATTTCTCATTATATCCTGTTGAAGATTCAATTGGATACATACTAAGATCTATATCTTTTACAAATGGAGATTTTTCAGCACTATCTTCAAAAACCATGGGATGGCCCCTTGTTTTGAGTCCATTTGTTAGTTTCATAGACAGCGAAAATTTTATTGACTATGCCAACACCGCACGTTTAGTTTCTCTTAGCATATCAACTGGAAGTATTTTTATGATGTATAAGCTTGCAAGAAAATTTTTTCCAGAGAAATACTCTATAATTTCTGCTTGTCTTTTTGCTTTTGAACCACATCTAAATTATAATTCTGGTCAAGCATTATCAGAACCACTATACATTTTAATTTTTATGTTGTCGTTTTATTTTATTTTAAGTCATAGAACTAGATTTCATTACCTATCATTTCTTTTTGTGGGTATATTATGGTGGGTCAGGTGGCCAGGAATTGTCATGTTATTAGTTGTTTCAATTATTTTCTTTTATTATTCTAAATTAGAGGGTAAAACATTTGGTAAATATTTTTTATGCATTGGTATTTTTCTCTTAGTTTCATCTCCTATGTTACTAATCAAATTCGATACATA